>OLQH01000579.1_pt1 | contig 38163 bp, 29 predicted proteins | sample 1672671 | NCBI WGS metagenome assembly OLQH01 (sample SAMEA3136712, study PRJEB25190) | human gut metagenome
TGCTACTAACTGTTTTAATACAACTCTGTCTCCTAAGGGTACTAATTTCATAATGTATAGCCTCCTTTTGCTCTTCTCTCTTTTATTAGCACTCATTCGTATCGAGTGCTACTTCATGGCTCTTATATTAGTGAAATCCTCTGGTTTTCGCAACTTTACTGAGCGTCACTTTTGGCGGATAATAGTAATATATGCTCCTGTTTTCTTTCATATTCTCCTGTTTTCTTATCTTTTTTCTTTTTCCCACCTCACGCCTGTCCGCCGTTATGCGCTCCCCAGGAAGTGTTTTTTCCTGAAACCAAAAAGCAGATGCAGATCCTGTAATGATCAAAATCTGCATCCACTCTGTTTCCGCACTCTAGCCGGCTGTTTTTCTTCTATTTCTCTTTTTCACAGCCCTTCAGATTCTTCCGCTTCTTCAGCTCCTCCAGTTCGTCAAAGATTACCTCATTCAATACTTTGATATAGGTTCCCTTCATACCGCTGGAGCGTGATTCAATCACTCCGGCGCTCTCAAACTTGCGCAGCGCATTCACAATGACGGAACGGGTAATTCCCACCCGGTCTGCAATCTTGCTGGCAACCAGGATTCCCTCCTCGCCGTCCAGCTCGTCAAAAATATGAATGATCGCCTCCAGTTCAGAGAAGGAAAGCGTACTGAACGCCGACTTCACCACCTGAACTTTTCTGGCCTCCTCCGCATTTTCCTCATTCACAGAGCGCATCATTTCCAGGCCTACCACAGTAGTTCCGTACTCACTGACGATAATATCCTCGATATCATACTCCTTCTCGTTCCGGTAAATAAATACCGTTCCCAGTCTCTCTCCGGCAATATCGATGGGGTTGATGATCGCCCGGTATTTCGTGATATGCTCTCCCTCAAATCCCAGTGTCTGGAGGTTTACATTCTCTTTTGTGGAGAGAACTCCCAGAAAACGGTCATTGAGAAGCAGATCCACATATCCGCCTACATTGTCGTCAATCAGTTCTGTGATCTCCTCCACCCCAGGGCAGAGGCTCACCCCCAGAACTTTTCCTTTCTTGCTGATCACCAAAATATTGGAATCCAGCGTCTCCATCATTACCTTGCAAATGTCGTTGAACACTACCTTGGTAGAACTGTTGTTGTGCAAAAGTTTATTGATTTTTCTTGTTTTATCCAACAATTGTACGCTCATACCGGTCTCCTTTCTCTCTTATTGTGCAGAATCTGCCCCAAACAGGGGCATTTTCATCTACAATTATCAAAATTCCGAATCTTTTAACTTGTTTTAATGGTATCATAGATTTAGTTTGAAATCAACGAAATTTCCGGTTTTTTACAAGAAATTTAAACAAAAAATCAGATTCAGAAAAGGAGACGCCCTGTTTATTTGTCGGCGTTCTTCTGCTCTACATATCCGCAGTGCTCATCGGCACAGACCAGCTTGCTGCCTTTCTCTACCATATAGCCGCCGCACTGGGGACAGGGTTTTCCGGAAGGTTTCTGCCAGGACATAAAATCACATTCCGGATTATCTTCACACCCGTAATATTTTCTTCCCTTCTTCGTCTTGCGAAGAACCACATCTTTTCCACATTTCGGACATTTCACACCGATCTTTTCCAGATACGGCTTGGTATTCCGGCACTCGGGAAATCCCGGGCAGGCAAGGAAACGTCCGTGGGGGCCATACTTGATCACCATATTCCGGCCGCAGTTTTCACAGATCACATCTGTCACTTCGTCCTCGATCTTTACTTCCTCCAGCTCCTTCTCCGCCGCTTTCACCGCCTCGTCAAGATCCGGATAGAAATTGCGGATCACCGTCTTCCAGTCTACGGTGCCGTCTCCCACCTTGTCCAGCAGATCCTCCATGGTCGCCGTAAAGTTCACATCTACAATGCTGGGGAAGGCTTTCTTCATCATATTGCTGACCACTTCTCCCAGCTCTGTCATATACAAATTCTTGTTTTCCTTGGCCACATACCGTCTGGCAATGATTGTGGTGATCGTGGGCGCATATGTGCTGGGCCGTCCGATCCCCAGTTCTTCCAGAGTCTTCACAAGAGAAGCCTCTGTATAGTGGGCCGGCGGTTGCGTAAAATGCTGCTGGGGATCCAGCGCCTGCAGATCAAGAACCGTGTCCTCATTCACGTCCCGGATCAGCACATTTGCCCCCTCTTCTTCCTCATCGCTCTGCACATACACAGACATATAACCGTCAAAACTCCTCTTGGAGGCAGATACAGTAAAATAATAACCGCCTCCTTCAATTTTCACTGAAGTAGTCGCATAAACTGCCGGTTTCATCCGGCTTGCCACAAATCGCTTCCAGATCAGCTGATAGAGGCGGAACTGATCCCGGGACAGGGAATCTTTGATCGCCGCCGGTGTCCGCGCCACGTCTGTTGGCCGGATCGCCTCATGGGCATCCTGCGCTTTTTTGTTGGAATTCTGCGTTCCTCCCTGCGCCACATAATCTTCTCCGTACTGTTCCCGGATAAAGTTCCGGGCCATAGCGTCGGCTTCCTCGGAAATTCTGGTAGAATCCGTACGCAGGTAGGAGATCACACCCACAGTTCCATTTCCTTTGATATCAATTCCTTCGTACAGCTGCTGCGCCAGCCGCATCGTTTTCTGCGTTGAAAAATTCAGCGCCTTCGCCGCTTCCTGCTGCAATGTGCTGGTGGTAAATGGCAGCGGCGCTTTTTTGGTCCGCTCTCCCTTCTTTACCTCAGCTACCCGAAAAGCAGCACCCTCCAGGTCTTTTACAATCTGTTTCAGCTCTTCCTCAGAATGAATGACCTGCTTTTTCTTCTCACTGCCGTAAAACCTGGCCACCAGCGGCCGTTTCTCTCCCGGAATCCTGAATGTTGCATCTAAAGACCAGTATTCTTCGGGAATAAAATCATTGATCTCCCTCTCCCGGTCATCAATGATCCGAAGCGCCACAGACTGCACCCTTCCCGCGGACAGCCCTCTTTTTATCTTGGCCCAGAGAACCGGACTGATCCGGTAGCCTACCATCCGGTCCAGCATCCTTCTCACCTGCTGCTCATTGACCAGATTCATATCAATATCCCTGGCTTCCTTGATCGACGCCTTCACCGCAGATTTGGTGATCTCGTTAAAGGTAATCCTGCGCATTTTCTTTTCATCCAGATTCAGCGCCTTCGATAAGTGCCAGGAAATAGCCTCTCCTTCCCGGTCGGGGTCCGTTGCCAGATATACCTTGTCCGCCTTTTTGGCGGCCTTCCTAAGACCTGCCAGCAGCTCCCCTTTTCCCCGGATCGTTATATATTTCGGCTCATAATCATGTTCAACATCAATCCCCATCTGACTTTTGGGCAGGTCTCTTACATGACCGTTGGACGCTGCCACCTCATAATTCGATCCAAGAAACTTCTTAATCGTTTTTACTTTTGCCGGTGACTCCACAATTACAAGATTTTTTGCCACAATTGCCTCCCGCTGCGATTCTATGATCACTTTCTCACATAATAGTTTCGCGCCGGTTCCTCCGCAAGCCCTTCGAGACGAAGAGCAAGAAGCTCCGTCCCGGCCTCTGCCGCTGTCATCTTCGCCTCTTTGGCAATCTCAGACAGATGTTTTGGAACCAAACTTAGACAACTATACACCATATCTTTTGTTCTTGCAAGTCCCAAGTTCCTTTTTTCCTCCTGTGAGTTTTCCCCTTTCCAGGCGATCTTCCACTCCAAAAGCAGGCTTTCAGGAGTAAGCGCCAGCCCCGCTCCCTGCGCGATCAGACGATTGCATCCCTCGCTTAAAGGCTCCCCCAGACGTCCCGGAACCGCATAAACTGTCCTGCCCTGTTCCAGGGCAAAATCTGCTGTAATCAGCGATCCGCTCTGTTCCTTTGCCTCTACCACCAGCACCACATCCGACAGCGCACTGATAATTCTGTTTCTGGCCGGAAACTGCCGTCCCAGGGGAGGCTGTCCAGGAGGATACTCCGAGATCAGTCCTCCTCTCCCCATCCCCATCTTCCTGTACAGATCCCGGTTTTCCCGGGGATAACAGATGTCTGCCCCGCATCCCAGAACCGCCCAGCTGTCTCCTCCGCTCTCCAGGGCTCCTCGGTGCGCCCACCCGTCGATTCCCCTGGCCATACCGCTGATAATCTGCACGCCTACCGCGCAAAGTTCCCGGGCAAATCTTCTGGCCTGAGCTGCCCCGTAGGGACTGCAGAGTCTGGCTCCCACAATCGCTGCGCAGGGTCTTTTATTTTCAGGCAGTCTGCCTCTGACGTAGATTTGTTCCGGCATGTGATCCAGCTGTCTCATACGCTCCGGATAATCCTCCTCTTCTTTTCTGATACATCTTATTTTCTCTTCCATATCATATGCCCCTCCAGTACTTTTTATCCAGGCTGCGAAAGCTTACTGCCTCGCCCAGATGCTTTTCCCCGATTTCCCCGCTGCCGTCCAGATCTGCCGCCGTGCGCGCCACTTTCCAGATTCTGTGACAGGCCCGCACACTCAGTCCCATTTCTGTGTAAGCCTGCTCCATCATCCTTCTGGCTCCGCTGTTGGCCGGACAGAAATTTTTAATCTTTTCTGCGGGCAGCTGACTGTTGAACAGGATTCCTTCTTCTTTGTAGCGTCCGGCCTGAACCCGCCTTGCCTCCTCCACCTGCTCTCTCATCTGACGGGAATCCATCCCACCTTTCTCCTCTCTCACCAGATCCTGATACGTCACCGGCGGCGCCTCCGCGCACAGATCAATCCGATCCAGCAGCGGCTGACTTAATTTCCCCTGATATCGCTGCACCTGTCCGTCTGTACAGGTACAGCGGCTCATATCCGGATAATAGCCGCAGGGACAGGGATTCATGGCTGCCACAAGAAGAAATTCCGCCGGAAAGCAGAAACTTCCTCCCTGCCTGGCAATCAGAATCTTCCGCTCTTCCAGAGGCTGACGCAGCAGTTCCAGATTCCGCCTGGACATCTCCGGCAGTTCATCCAGAAAGAGAACTCCCCGATGAGCCAGGGTAATCTCCCCGGGTCTGGGGATCCGCCCTCCTCCTGCCAGCGCCTGAGGTGATAAGCTGTGATGCGGAGCCCGAAAAGGGCGCTTTTTCATCAGTGGATCCTCTGGCGCCAGAAGACCGGCAATACTGTAAATTCTGGTTACCTCAAGACTTTCCTCCAGTGTCATCTCCGGCAGGATCGAGGGCAGTCTTCTGGCTGTCATCGTCTTTCCCGTGCCGGGCGGTCCCAGCAACAGCAGGTTATGAAATCCCGCCGCTGACAGGAGCGCCGCCCGCTTTAAATATTCCTGTCCCAGAAGCTGAGAAAAATCTTCCCCTCCCGTCTCCTCCTTCCTCTCCTTCGCTGTAACCTCCTCTTGTTCCCCCCTTTCGTCCAGATCCAGAAACTCCTGAAGACTTCCCACACCGGTGATCCGCATTCCCTCCACCAGCCTGGCTTCTTTCAGATTCTGCCGCGGCACAACACAGCGTCGGATCCCTTCTTTTCTGGCCTGATATACCATAGAAAGGATCCCCGGAACTCCCCCTACATCACCATTTAACCCCAGCTCCCCTACCACCAGCCGCTCTTCCCCCTCCCTCTCCGGCAAAATGCCGCAGGCCTGCAGGATTGCCGCCGCCATGGGAAGGTCAAAAGCCGTTCCCTCTTTCCTGATATCTGCCGGAGCCAGGTTCACCGTAACTCTCCGGGGCGGAAGCGCCGTCCCGCTGTTCTTCAGCGCCGTTCTCACTCTGTCCTGCGCCTCTTTCACCTGCGTATTTACATCTCCGATCACAGAAAAACTGGGAAGCCCGGGGCTTACATCCGCTTCCACCCGGATAAGCCGGGCCTCCACCCCGGAAATAACTGCCGATACAACACGACTGAACATACGCCATCTCTCCTCTCTTATTTTCTTTTTGTGGGAAAAGCACGAATAACAAAACTGTAACATAGAATAAAGATAAATCCCCTTCGAGGTGTCTTTTTTGAAGACCTTTTTAAAACCCCTATCTGCACCAGAAGAGACTTGCTATCTTCAAAAATACCAGGAGGGTGACCGGCAAGCCCGGGACATTCTGATTGAACGGAACCTGCGCCTGGTAGCGCATATGGTTAAAAAATATCAAAACGTAGAAGAAGATCCGGAAGACCTGATTTCCATCGGCACCATCGGGCTGATCAAAGCGATCTCCACCTTCGACAGCTCCAAAGGCAGCCGGCTGGCTACCTATGCCGCCCGCTGTATCGACAATGAACTGCTGATGTTTCTGAGAAGCCGCCGGAAACTGAGCCGGGAAGTCTCCCTCTATGAACCAATCGGAACCGATAAAGAAGGCAATGAGATCCATCTTCTGGACATTATGGAAAGTTCCTGCCCTGATACAGCAGAACTGTTCAGCCGAAAAGACGAAGTACGCAGGCTCTATAAGACACTGCGTTCCTCACTCACGGAACAGGAACAGGAAGTTATTAAACTGCGATATGGATTATTTGGCGAGGAGAATCTCACCCAGAAGAGTATCGCGAAGCGGCTGGGCATCAGCCGCTCCTACGTCTCCAGAATTGAAAAAAATGCGATTTTAAAACTCCGCCGCAGCTTCTCTGCGACGTAACAGATCAAAAGGTTCCAGGGGCACACCCAGATCCAGATACAGGATCTGTTTCGGATGGGGAGCGCTCTCACAGGCGTTTCCCTCCTCATCATAAATAGCCCGCACCGTCACCTCCAGGTTCTCCCCGGACGGCTTCATCACCTCAATGGTCTCTCCCACAGAAAACTTATTTCTCTGGGAAATCTGATAATACCCCTGTTCATTGGGCTCTCCCACAATTCCCAGATAGGTATATTCTTTTACATACGTATTGCTGTCATAAATCTGCGCGTCCGTCCCCGGCTTTCCATAAAAAAATCCGGTCGTAAACAGGCGGTACGTACAGTTGGAAATCTGATCCCGGTACCAGTCCATATTAGCCTCATAACGGGCAGGATCTTCAAAATAGTCATCAATAGCTTTCCGGTAAGTCCGGGCCACCGTAGCCACATAGAGCGCCGTCTTCATCCGCCCTTCGATCTTAAAGCTGTCGATTCCGGCCTCCACCAGATCCGGAATATGCTCGATCATACACAGGTCTTTGGAATTAAAAATGAAAGTGCCCCGCTCATTTTCATAAACAGGAAAATACTCACCCGGCCTTGTTTCTTCCATTATACTGTATTTCCAGCGGCAGGGATGTGTGCAGGCTCCCTGATTGGCGTCCCTCCCCGTGAGGAAGCTGCTCAAAAGGCATCGCCCAGAATAAGAAATACACATAGCTCCATGCACAAAAGTCTCAATCTCCAGATCTTCCGGAATATGATCCCGAATCTGACGAATCTCCTCTAAAGAAAGTTCTCTGGCGCTCACCACCCGGCTTGCCCCCTGCTCATACCAGAAACGATACGTACCATAATTTGTATTATTCGCCTGCGTACTGATATGGCGCTCAATCTCAGGACACACCTCTGCGGCGATCTGAAAAACACCGGGATCTGAGATGATCAGCGCATCCGGTCCGATCTTGCGAAGTTCAAGAAAATATTCTCTCACCCCCTCCAGATCTTCATTATGCGCCAGAATATTGGCTGTCACATAAACCTTTGCTCCCCGCTCGTGAGCAAAGCGGATTCCTTCCGCCATCTCTTCCAGGGAAAAGTTTTTTGCTTTGGCGCGAAGCCCGAAAGCCTCCCCGCCGATATATACCGCGTCCGCCCCAAAGATAACAGCCACTTTCAAAACTTCCAGGCTGCTGGCCGGCACGAGCAATTCCGGTTTTTTCATACCGTTTCTTCCTCTCTGACTTTTACACTGACTGTAACCCCGTCTCCCAGCGGTAAAATTGAAGTAGACAGCTGAGGATGCTGCTTCAGTGTCTTCAGATAACTGCGCATCCGTTTATAAATCGTCCTGTTCCTCCGCTCCACTGCGAAATGAGATTCCACAAGATCTCCATCCTGAAGCACATTGTCCGAGAGCAAAACTCCCCCCACGGGCATAAGTCTCAGTATCTCAGGAAGGAAATGAATATACTGCCCCTTTGCCGCATCCATGAAGATAAAGTCAAAGGAGCCGTCCAATGTCTTTAAAATATCTGCCGCGTCTCCGGGCAGCAGCGTGATCCGATCTTCCATTCCTGCCCGCCTGAAATTCTCCCGGGCAGCCGAAATCCGCTTCTCATAGTTCTCTATCGTTGTAATCCTGCAGTTTTCAGGACCATATTGCGCCATCAAAAGAGCGGAAAAGCCCACGGCAGTCCCCACCTCCAGAATATGAGAGGGCTGCACAAGCGCCAGCATAGTCTTAAGAAAACTCTGCATTTCCCGCCGGATGATTGGGACTTTGTCCTTTCTCGCAGAAGCTTCCAGCTCCTCCAGAAAGGGCGTATGTCCCCGATCCAGCGAATTCATATAAGTTACCAGCCGTTCTTCTACAATCACGATTTTTCTCCGCCTTTATCCTCAGCTTCGCCCTCCTCCTGATTCAGAATCACGGGCTGTCCTTCCGTATTTTCCTGACTTAAAATCGCCAGAATTTCCTCGGTTGTCTGCTCTGTATTAAGGATATACGTGCCGGGTCTGATCTTATTGTGATAGTCAGAAATGCGCTCCTGGATACGAAAGACCTGATCATCCGTGATCACACCTTTTTTCTCCAGATTCCTGGCTATCTCTTTCACGGAATCTTCTTCCTTTACCACAACTGTGATATCCTGCCCCTGCCCTTTTGCCGCCACCGGAACCTGGTTAAATACCGCATATCCGAAAGAATACGCCGTCTTTCCTGCATAAATAATAGCGATGATGATCAGGGCATACAAAAGGATCCTCAAAATCCCCTTGGCTCCGCTGACTGCTACCCGGTATCCGGTATCCTTCTTCTTACTCATACGCTCTCCTTCTGCTTCTACAGTTCCGGCAGTCGGATCTGTACTTCATCACTGATCCTCCCGGTTACCTCCCGCAGCATGCTGCAAACATCCTGCTCCACGGCGAGAAAATCGTTCACCACCGGGTTGAGACGAAGCTCCTGGCTTTCCTTTTCCAGCCTGTCTGCCTCCTCAAACAGATCCACCTGATCGCTGGTATTGATCTGAAATACCTTCTTTCTGAACTGGTCGATCTTCTTCCGGAGTTCCGGCTGCCTGCTCAGCTTCAGCTCACAGCGCTGATAATTCTGATAAGTCTCACTGGTACGTATCGCGTAAATCAATGCTTTCACGCATTTCTCCACGTTCGCTTCCATTCTGCTATGCCTCCATGATAATGGGAAGGATCATCGGACGGCGCTTGGTTCTCTTCCACAGGAAATCTCCCAGAGAATCTTTAATTACAGTCTTTAATCTTCCCCAGTCATTAATCCTTCTGTCCAAACACCGGTCAATGGCATCTTCCACTACTACTCTGGCCTCTCCCATCAGATCTTCCGACTCTCTGACATACACAAAGCCCCGGGACACAATATCCGGCCCCGCCAGAAGCATATTCGTCCGACGCTCCAGCGTCAGCACAACGATCATAATGCCATCTTCCGCCAGATGCTGACGGTCTCTTAAAACGATATTCCCCACGTCACCCACACCCAGGCCATCTACCAGAATGGGGCCGTTCTGCACATGATCTACCACCTCAGCCTTTTCCTCGCTAAGCTCAATCACATCTCCGGAGCGGAGCATGAAAATATTTTCTTTCGGGATCCCAAGAGAGGCTGCAATCCCGCACTGAGCCTTGCGGTGCCGGAACTCTCCGTGCACGGGCAGGGCATACTGGGGCTGCACCAGCGAATAGATCAGTTTAATCTCTTCCTGGCAGGCATGTCCTGATACATGGACATCCTGGAAAATCACATTGGCTCCCTTCTCCGACAGTTCATTGATCACTTTGGAGACTGCCTTCTCATTGCCCGGAATGGGATTGGAGCTGAACACAATGGTATCATTGGGATGGATCTGGACTTTCTTGTGCAGATCTGCAGCCATCCGGGACAGGGCTGCCATAGACTCGCCCTGACTTCCTGTCGTGATCAGAACCATCTGTTCATCGGGATAATTGCGCATCTTATCGATCTCAATCAGTGTATTGTCCGGAATCTTCAGATACCCCAGCTCCGAGGCCGTGCTGATCACGTTGACCATGCTGCGCCCTTCCACCACGACCTTTCTTCCATAGCGATAAGCCGTATTAATGATCTGCTGCACCCGGTCCACGTTGGATGCAAAAGTTGCAATGATCAGACGGCTGTTGGGATGATCTGCAAAAATCGTCTCAAAAGCCTTTCCAACGGTGCGCTCAGACATGGTAAATCCCCGCCGCTCCGCATTGGTGCTGTCGCACATCAGTGCCAGGACACCTTTCTTTCCTATCTCCGCAAAACGCTGCAGATCAATGGCATCCCCGAATACAGGGGTATAATCCACCTTAAAGTCTCCCGTATGAATGACAATACCTGCCGGAGAATAAATTGCCAGAGCAGAAGCATCCTGGATACTGTGGTTTGTCTTGATAAATTCCACCCGGAACGCTCCCAGATTGATGGACTGACCGTGCTTGATCGTCTTTCTCTTGGTACTGCGAAGCATGCCGTGCTCCTTCAGTTTGTTTTCGATCAGCGCGATTGTCAGCTTTGTGCCATAGACAGGAACATTAACGTCTTTTAATACATAGGGCAGTGCACCGATATGATCCTCATGTCCGTGAGTGATCACAAAGCCCTTCACTTTATGGATATTATCCTTCAGATAAGTTACATCCGGTATTACCAGATCGATTCCCAGCATATCGTCCTCCGGGAATGCCAGTCCGCAGTCAACCACAATAATACTGTCTTCATATTCAAAGGCAGTAATATTCAGGCCAATCTGCTCAAGTCCCCCCAGGGGGACAATTCTCAGTTTGCCATTATTGCTTTTTTTCAAAGAGCACCTCCATATTTACGCTCTACAAATAATGCAGGTCTTCCCTACATCTCAATGTCCACGTTCTCTAACATTTGTTCAAATACCCGTGACACGGCTTCCAGTTCCACTTCATCGTCCACCATGACGTATTCCGCTTCCTGGTCCGTCTCTTCGGACATGTCCTTCAGGATATAGGCCTCCGGCTCCTCCGAGTCACCTGCCGCATCGGTCACCAGCAGATAATTACGGCCATTAATCCTGGTCTGTTCTTCTACATAAAATTCTACGTTTGTTCCGTCCTCGTCTGTAAATACAAGCTTTTCCATCATTCTTCCTCCCGGCCGCGGGATTTCTGCATCTGGTAGAAGTCCAGATATCCCTGCAGAATAAAAACTGCCGCCAGCTTATCCACATACTCTTTTCGGTCTTCCCGGCGCACGCTGGCCTCCATCAGAGTCCTGTTCGCTTCCACCGTTGTCATCCGCTCATCCCACATCACAACAGGCAGGCCTGTCCGCCGTTTTAAAACTTCTGCAAATTCCAGCGATTTCTCAGCCCTGTCCCCTATCGTGTTATTCATATGTTTTGGAAAACCGAGCACAATCTTCTCCGCCTGATACTCCTTTGCCAGTTCTTCGATCCTGGCCAGTGTCTGACGCTGCTTGCTCTCTGATTTTCTCCGGATAATCTCCACGCCCTGCGCAGTCAATCCCAGAGGGTCGCTCACCGCTACCCCCACCGTCTTTGAGCCGTAATCAAGTCCCAGAATCCTCATCAGCTGTTTTTCCAGGATTTGTTCTTGATATACTCTTTCAGAAGTTCCTCTACCAGCTCATCCCGCTCCACTTTCATAATCATGCTGCGGGCGTTCTTGTGACTGGTGATATAGGTGGGATCTCCCGACATAATATAACCCACAATCTGATTGACCGGATTATATCCCTTCTCAGCCATTGCATTATATACCACGTCCAGAACTTCTTTTACCTGTACTTCCGGCTCGGTTTTCACTCTGAAATACTGTGTGTTTCCTAAATTTGCCATATCTTCACGCCCTTAACTATAATTAATATCTATTTTATTCTAATACAAAAATGACAAAAATTCAATGGATTTTTTAGGGAATGTAAATACCGTAAAAAAACAGCGTACAGATCTTCAGATAATCCGCACGCTGTCTTTTCACTTTTTCAAATCAAAATTTTTCTGTTTTCCGGCTTATTTTTTCTTGAAGACCATTTTAGATCCGTCTTCTTCTATCGTAATCGTATCGCCGTCCAGGGAAGCTTCTACAGGAACCTCATCCGCGGTAAGCGTCAGCTTTCCGTCCTTTTCTTCCCAGGTTCCCTCTTCTGACATACTCTCGTCAAACGCGGTCATGTCAAGAACAAATTTTCCATCTTCCTTAATTTCCAGGGTCAGAGCGGTATCTTCGTCCACTCCCTCCACACCTGCGCCTGCAGCCAGAGACAGCAGATCTTCCATGTTAATGGTCATTCCCTCTGCCTCGATGGTTTCCAGCTTATAGGAACCGATTGCCTTGCTCTTTCCTCCTCCGCAGCCTGCGAAGCTCAGCGCCAGAACCAGCACCATCATAAAAGTTGCAACTTTTGCCTTGAATGATTTTTTCATAGGTATCTTTCTCCTTTTTCCTTTTGTATGATTATACCACAAAAAAATCCTTTTGCACACTTTTTCTGACTCTTTTATCCAATTTTTTCACAGAGCAGATACTGATCCCCCATCATTTTTTCCGCTCTCACTTCCATTTTTTTGTTCGCGCAGCCATCCTCCGCTTTTACAAGCACAGGAAGATATTCCCGGGTATGTCCGGTCCAGAAAATCTGCCCGTCCGCCTCTGTCTCCTCTTCCAGAAGGACTTCCACGTTTTCTCCGATAAACTGTTTCAGAAAAGCCTTTCTCTGCCTCTGATCCAGTTCCAGGAGAACCCGGCTTCTTGCCTTCTTTTCCGCCTCCGTCAGCTGCCCCTCCATGGCCGCCGCCTTCGTCCCTTCTCTGCGGGAGTATGGGAAGATGTGGGTCTCGAAGAATCCGATCCGCTCTACAAAACTTCTGGACTCCTCAAAATCTTCCTCCGTCTCCCCCGGAAAGCCCGTGATCACATCTGTAGTCAGTGCCGGCCTGTCATAATATTTCCGAAGAATACGGCAGCACGCTTCATACTCTTTTGCCGTGTATCTGCGGTTCATCGCCTTCAGTGTCCTGCTGCAGCCGCTCTGCAGAGAAAGGTGAAAATGCGGACAGATCTTCGGCAGTTCTGCAATCGCCGCTGCAAACTCCTCTGTCACGATCCGGGGTTCCAGAGATCCCAGGCGGATCCGGCTGATCCCTTCGACCTGATGTACTGCCTGAATCAGGCTCAGAAGAGTCTCCTTTCTCTCCTCAGGAAAATCTACTCCGTAAGAACTCAGGTGAATCCCTGTAAGAACTACTTCCTGATAGCCATTCCCCGCCAGAAGTTCCACTTCCCTGCAGATCTCCTCCTTCTTCCGGCTGCGCACCCTTCCTCTTGTATAAGGAATAATACAGTAACTGCAGAACTGATTGCAGCCGTCCTGCACCTTGATATACGCTCTGGTATGCTCCGCCGTCCTGGTGATGGAGAGTTCTTCATATTCATTCGTCCTGTTAATGTCGATCACCCGGCTGGCATGACGGCTCTCCCAGGCCTCCTCCAGTACAGAGACAATTTCCTTTTTCTTATTATTACCCACGATCACGTCCACCATCTCATCGGCTTCCAGCTTATCCTGTCCATCCTGCACATAACAGCCTGCCGCCACAACCAGTGCCTGCGGATTCATCTTTTTGGCCTTATGCAGCATCTGACGGGATTTCCGATCCGCAATATTTGTCACCGTACACGTATTGATAATATAAGCATCCGCGCCCGGAGCAAAAGGAACAATCTCATATCCGGCCGCTTCCAGCTGCTGCTGCATTGCTTCCAGTTCATACGCGTTTACCTTGCACCCCAGATTGTGCAGCGCAATTTTTTTCTTCACAATATTCTCCTCTCTTGCCCTTGACTTCTTTCCCTGATAACGGTAAAATAATCTTGAAAAAACTATAATTTACCTACAATAGGGAGGGTCTTTTATGAAAACAGTACAGATATCTTTAAATTCTATTGATAAAGTAAAATCTTTCGTAAATTCTATTTCAAAATTCGACTTTGATTTCGATCTGATCTCCGGAAGATACGTCATCGACGCAAAATCCATCATGGGTATCTTCAGCCTGGATCTGTCCAAACCCATCGATCTGAGCATCCACGCAGAGGGCGAACGTCTGGACGAAGTACTTCAGCTGCTGGATTCCTATCTTGTAAAATAATCGAAAACAGTTCTTTTCCATTGCCCGATGGGAAATGGAAAGAAAACCGGGGATGATTTCAGAATTCAGCCCCGGTTTTTTATTTCCTCTCGCCTTTTCTCCGATCCTATTCCACCAGGATCGTCTCCGCTGTCTCTACCGCCGTCTTCATCATCTCATCAATGCAGTCCTGAAGCTTAAGCTCTGACTTTTTAATATATTCCAGATTGGGCTTTGTCACCGGATGTTTTGCCACAAAGATGGTACAGCAGTCCTCAAAAGGCTGGATTGAAGTCTCGTAGGTATCGATTTTCAGCGCAATATCCACAATTTCCTGCTTGTCAAATCCAATCACCGGACGGAATACCGGCATGGTGCAGACTTCATTGGTAGCCGCCAGGCTGTGCATGGTCTGGCTTGCCACCTGCCCAATGCTCTCGCCGGTGATCAGTCCCAGACAGCCATCCGTCTTCGCCAGTTCTTCCGCAATCTTCATCATATACCGGCGCATAATAATTGTCAGCTCATCATGAGGACATTTTTCATAGATTGCCAGCTGGATCTCCGTGAAATTCACCACATGAAGATGGATGGGGCCGCTGTATTTTGCCACCAGCCGGGCCAGATCCACCACTTTCTGTTTTGCCCGCTCACTGGTGTACGGCGGCGCATGGAAATAAACCGCATCAATCTTCACTCCCCGCTTGGCGATCATATAACCTGCCACCGGGCTGTCGATCCCTCCCGACAGAAGAAGCATGGCCTTTCCGTTTGTCCCTACCGGCATGCCTCCCGGCCCGGGAATGCTCTGGGAATAAATATAAACCTTATCCCGGATCTCTACCTGAAGGAAGATTTCCGGATGGTGCACATCCACCCTCATCTCCGGAAAAGCATCCAGAACCATACCGCCAAACTCGCAGTTTAACTCCATGGAAGTGCCGGGATAACGTTTGTTCGCCCGCCGCACATGCATTTTAAAAGTCTGATTGTGTACCGGATAAGCATGATTTAAGTATGCAATCAGATCTTTTCCCAGTTCTTGCGGCTCCTTGCTCTCCACGATCACCACCGGACAGATCTCCGCAATACCAAATACATGCTGAAGCGCCTCGATAGTCTCCTCGTAATCAAAAGTCCCCTCGGTATTTACATAAATCCGTCCCATTTCCTTCGTGATGGAAAAATCCCCCTCCACCTTTGCCAGCGCCTGGTTCATCCGGGCGATCAGGGTATCTTCAAAAATGTACCGGTTTTTTCCTTTTATACCGATCTCTGCATATTTTATCAGAAATGCTGTAAACATCTTTTCTTTTCCTTTCTCTATCTTCTCGTAAAACGCCGCAGTACCGGAAGAACCTCCGCCAGAACCGAAAGCGCATAATCAATCTCTTCCTCCCGGGTCGTCTCTGCAAAAGAAAACCGCACCGCAGACTCCAGTTCCGCCCTGGAAAGCCCGATCGCCGTCAGCGTAGGACTGCCGCTTCTCTTATGGCTGGAGCAGGCACTTCCGGCAGAAATATAAATTCCGCGTTCCTCCAGCGTGTGCAGAAGCACTTCGCTTCTCACCCCCAGAAAAGACACATTCAGAATATGGGGCGCATCTGCTCCGGGATCTCCTCCGTGGATCACTGTCTGATCCAGTTTTCTGATCCCTTCCGCCAGCCGCAGCTTTAACCTTCTCATATGCTTCTCATTTTCTTCCAGATTTTTGTATACGCAGGCTGCCGCTTCGCCCAGTCCCGCAGCTCCCGGCACATTATCCGTGCCGGAACGGAATCCTCTCTGCTGTCCTCCTCCATAGATATAGGGAAAAAGTTTCACCCCTTCCCGCACATAGAGAAAACCCGTCCCCTTTGGTCCATGGATCTTATGTCCGCTGACAGACAGCAGATCGATCCCCATTCGTTTCGGACAGATTCTGTACTTGCCATAAGCCTGAATGGCATCCACATGAAAATAGGCCCCCGGGCATACTTCATGAACAAGTCCGGCAATCTCCTCAATGGGCTGTACGGCTCCCATCTCATTATTTACATACATAACAGAAACTAAAATCGTATCTTTCCTGAGTGCTTTTTTCAAATCTTCCAGAGAAATGTGCCCTTCTTTGTCCACTCCCAGCCGGGTAACCTCAAATCCCTGCTCCTCCAGAAAAGAAGCGGGGGCCGATACCGCCGGATGCTCGATCGCCGTGGTGATCAGATGGCGTCCCTTTCTCTGATTGGCCAGGGCCGTCCCGATCAGCGCCCAGTTATCGGACTCGGTTCCTCCGGAGGTGAAATAAATCTCTTTCGGCTCCGCTTTTAAGGTCTTCGCAATCTTCTCCTGCGCCTCGCGGACATACCGCTCCGCCTCCACGCCTTTCCTGTGCATGGAGGAAGGATTCCCATAGTCCTCCAGCATGGTTTTCCTCACAAGTTCTGCCACACTCTCGTAACAGCGGGTTGTGGCTGAATTATCAAGATACGCTTCCATCAACTCTTCTCCTATTCTTCCAGCAGATACATCAGCACAGACAAAAGGGTAAAGCCCGCTGTCTCGGTGCGCAAAATCCGTTTTCCCAGTGTGATCGGCACAATTCCTTTCGCCAGTGCCAGCTCAATTTCTTCCTTCTCAAAACCGCCCTCAGGGCCGATGAAAATCCCCACGCTCTGCCCCGGTTTTACAGAACTTAAGATCTTGCGGGTAGCAGCCATATTTTCCGCCATTTCATAGGGGATCAGCCGAACGTCCATAGAAGCGGCATACTCCGCCGCCTGAGAAAAATTCATAACCGGGCTTACCCTGGGAATGATCATCCGCTTCGCCTGTTTGGCCGCGCTCTCCGCGATTGTCTGCCAGCGCTTTCTCTTTGCCTCTTCCTTTTTCCCTTCCAGCTTCACCACCGCCCGGCGGGTTGCCATCGGGACAATCTCACAGGCTCCCAGTTCCACTGCTTTCTGAACGATCAGCTCCATCTTATCATTCTTGGGAAGCCCCTGAAAAAGAGTGATCCGGCAGGGCAGCTCCAGTCCGCTCTCCTGACCGTAGAGGATCTCTGCCAGAATCTCTTCCCTGCCTATCTCCGCAATCCTGCAGGTATATTCCATCTTTTCCCCGTCGCTGATGCAGATCTCTTCCCCCGCCTTCATCCGCAGCACATGGGCAATGTGACTGACATCGCCCCCTGTAATATGAATCCTGTTCTCCTCTATCTGTTCCGGTTTCACAAAAAAACGGTACATATTCGCCCCTGCTTTCCTTTTCTTACTTTCTGGCCGTAATGGAGACCCACTCGCCCTGCCGGGTCACTTCCAGCACAGTCATCCCCGCGTTCTCCACCGCCTGACGGACTTCCGCTTCTTTCACATCCAGAATGCCGGAAGTGATATAAAGCCCGCCGGGCTTTAACTGATGAACGATCACCGGTGTCAGAGGAACCAGCACGCCTGCCAGAATATTGGCCACCACAAGATCGTAGGCCTCATATCCCACTGCATCCTGCACTTCTTTGTCATCGATGATATTTCCAATCATCAGTTCAAATTTCTCCGGTGCAATGCCGTTCGCTTCCTTATTCTCCTCCACAGCCGGGACTGCACAGGGATCCAGATCCGTCCCCACTGCATGTTCTGCCCCCAGCATCAGAGCGATGATAGACAGAATCCCGCTCCCTGTTCCCACATCCAGAATGCGGGTGGTGGAAGTTACATATTTTTTCAGCTGACGGATACACAGCTGAGTCGTCTCGTGCATTCCCGTTCCAAAGGCTGTACCCGGGTCAATATGAAGGATCATTTTTCTCCTGTCCTCTTCCGATACCGTCTCCCAGGAGGGAATGACCAGAATATCATCAATATAGAACTGTTTGAAATACTTCTTCCAGTTGTTGATCCAGTCAATATCCTCCGTCTCATCCACCGAAACACTTCCCTCTCCGATGTCACAGAACATCCGCAGGGATTCCAGTTCTTCCTTTACTTCTTCCAGGATTTTCTCCTCCTGCTTCACTTCTCCGTTCATGATCAGACGCCCTTCCTCATCTTCCTCCACAAAGAAGTTCAGATAAGCAATCCCGTCATCTGCCGGTGCATCCGGCATAATGTCCACAAACATCTGCTCCTTTTCCCAGGCGGTCAGAGGCACGCTGTCCTCAATCTGTGCTCCTTCCAGCCCCAGATCATAGAGCGTACTTATAATAATATCTTCCGCTTCTGTTACGGTTTTGATCCTGAATTTTTTCCACTTCATCTCGCTTCTCCTTCCGATAGTGCGCTTCTTTTCGTATTTATCATACACGAATCTTTCTTTTCTGTAAAGGAAAACTGCCGCCCGTTTCTTCTTGCCGGGCGGCAGCTTTTTCCTGCTTCTTTTCGCGCTTTCGTTTATACTCTTTCTTTTACGCTTTCTGTAATATCATGTGTCTTGGTTACTGCCACATCTCTTAATCCTCTTCCTCCGCTGACTTCTTCCAGATCTTCCAGATCCAGTTCCTGTACTTCCGGCACTTCTTTTTCTTTCTTTTCTTCCATTTTTAATGCTCCTTTTTCTTCTTTTTGTAAATGATCAGTCCGCCTCCGGCTGCCAGCGCTGCCGCCAGAAGAAGGATCCAGACAAGGATCTGCACATCATTTCCCGTATCTGCATTGTCTCCGCTACCCGGTTTATTGGAAGAGCCCCCGCCGCTTCCGCTGCCGCCGTCTCCCTGATCCGGAGTATCTGTGGGTTCCGGCGTGGGGGTAATCTCACTTCCCGGTTCTCCCTGCTGTACGTCAATTTCTATGGAGGCTGTAAGGAATGCATCGCTGGTCAGCGTAAGCATATTATTTCCTTCTCTTCCATTTCCTTTTTCCTCCAGCTCGATTTCCGGACTCTTCGGTTTTAACACTGCCGTCAGGGTCGTTTTTCCCGTCTGAAGTCCCCGGATCATTCCATTTGCATCCACTTCTGCAATTTCAGGATCTGCCGTACTCCACAGAATCTCCAGATTATAATTGGTAAGCGTGGTAAATTCATCAAATTTCATCAATTCAGAGGCCACACTGGCGGAAACAGATTTATATTCTCCTGTCTTTACTTCCAGGGTCTTTCCGTCCTCCAGCGTGATGCCGGTAATGCTGCGGATACGCTCCATATCCGCCGCCGGCGTCCTTCTCTCCAGAGAAGCCGACGTCATCTCACCAGTCTCTGCCATTGCATACAGCGTCAGTTTTTCCACCGAATCGCCTGCGGATTCTTCCGCACTGTCCGTATAGGCCATAAACATATCGTCCGTGATGGTAAGATCCGTGCTCAAGGTTACTTTCTCTCCCGGCGCAAGGGACGGCACGCTTACCGTGGCAAGCGCTTCTCCTTCTGCAGGGGCTGAGATCTTAACCTCCTGCTCTGCCACCGTAACTCCGGAAGAATTCATCATCTCAAATTCTGCCGTCACGCTGTCCCTTTCTGTCTCCTGCGTCAGTTCCATATTACTTAAGGTTAAAGAAACGGGGATCTCACCGCTTTCACTGATAGAGTCGATAACTGTTTCACCTGACTTAAGCTCTGCTGTCACTCCCCACTCCTTCTGGCCTTCCGGCACCTGGAATGTGAATGAATAAACACCGCTCTGTCCGCTGTAAAGTTCCTCAAAGGATTCATTTAACAACTCTGTTCCTGCCTGATCTTTCACGATCAGCTGAAGATTTTCTGCATCCTCAAAGCCTTCATTTCTCAGAGAAATCCGTCCTCCGTTTTCCCCTTCTGTCACATCGCTGATTTCCAGCTGTTCCAGCACAGGCCGGCTGTCCGGAACTGCTTTAAAGCTTACCAGATCACAGCCCGTCCGCGGTGTGGAAGAAGCGGTATCTTCCGCCTCATTTCTGGACGCCATCACTACCAGATTTCCGCTGTCATCCACCGCAAAATCTACATTTCCATAAATCGCTTCCGCTTCGGTTATCTGGGTTCTTCCGCTCCAGGTTCCTTTCTGCAGACGGCTTCCGTAGATCTGGGTCTGCGTGCTCTGATTCTCCGCCAGTTCTGCCTCCGGGCTGTGAGGATCAATTCCCTCTTTCAGCATGGGGGCACTCTCTGTCCACAAAAGATAGGTCGCAGAGTTGTCCGCACTGGTATGAATGTCAAAGCTGCTGATGGCACGGCCTGTGTTCTGATCTTTTTCCTCGTCCTCTGTGACATCTGCATAAGACTGGATCACATAGGGCGGCACATAACCGCTGTCTTTTGACTTATTGAGATAATAAAATTCCTGACCTGCCGCCTCGCCTTTGATATACGCGCCCAGGCCTACAATACTGCTGAGGTTTAACACCGAAATCTGTCCTTCCGACTGATAAGCCAGAAGGGTTCCCTGATCGGAACGGGACAATTTCACACTGCTCTCCTCCACCTTATTGGATGTAATGATAACCGGATGCATGAAGATATCATCCTTATAATCATAGAACTGGATATACACATCCCTATCTTCGGAGGTAGCGCGCACACCGTCTTTATCAAAAATGTATGCGAAGATCGCCAGTCCGTAATAGGTGATCACATCCGTGTCAACCACCAGTCCCTCATTCTGTCCGGAAGTGGGCGGAATGATCGTGGGCTCTTCGGTCCAGTATCCGTCTTCATCAAGACTCTCCTCCACCGTAATCGCCGGGGGCATATTCAGGAATCCCTGTCCGTACCAGTTTTCCTCGTACTGAGCAAAACTCTCCTCCGTAACCATACCGGATTCAATAATAGCCTGCTTTTCTTTCTCTGTATAAGTATGACGCCAGGTTTCATTTTCAAAATCATAGAACTGATATGCCATCAGGCTGTAGGGATAAATCGCATCTCCCACAACGCCCTCTGCATTGTCTGTCGCTTCATACTCATTCTTTGCATAGTACATCAGCATACGCTGCTGATCGCCATCGCTGTAATAGGAAATCTTCGGCTCCACATCGGCGCAGAAATCTTCCTCTGTCGTCCTGGTCGCTTCCTGAATTTCCCCAAAGATCTGTTTCTCTTTGTCGAAAATTGCCGTGTGAATATTTCTTGCGGAAAGCATCGTCAGCAGGTTCTCTCCGGAAGCAAATTCCCGGTCTGCCGCAGACCAGGCTACCATCAGCCTGTTATCACCCATTTCGGAAATTACCGGAGAATCATCCAGCATACCGTCATTTTCCAGCAGTTTCGGCTCACACCAGGTTCCATTTTCATAAATGGTGTAATACAATGCCATCTGGTTTTCTGATACCGGACGGGAAGTATCCACATCCAGGTAAACGGCCAGCATCTTATTTCCTCCCAGGTTAGCCATCTGTACATCCGGCATCGTATAATTTCCCTTACGCAGAACCATTTCCTGAAGCCCGGAGACTGCCCTCCTTGCCGCTCCGCTGTTCCATCCGCTGCGCTCATTCAGATAGCTTCTGTCTTCTGCTGTAAACGTATCTACGCTGTCATAGAGCGCGGTATCATCAGACATAGCGGATAAGAGTGCCTGGCTTGCTGATTTTCCGCCGCTTAGATCAATATCCGCCATATCATAATCCCAGCTCTTGCTAAGCCCCAGAATCTTAATGTGCAGACCGCCGGTCAGCTTTAACACCTGTGAATTCTGATGCGTCTCATCGGGATTTGCATAATACTTCAGATCAAACAAAGCAATTGCATGGAGTCCCACACTGGTGCTCAGAAGCGAAAAGCCCACGTCTCCCGCCAGGGTCAGTTTCGGTTTCACGACAAATTCTCCGTAGAAATCTAGCTGCCGGTCTTCATCGTCCATGTCAGAATCAAAAATATCAATCTTACGGATACCGTCTGTCTCCGTTCCCCAATCAGAGATGTAGAGTTTCTCATCCCCTCTCTGACGCACTTCCAGCATCACGCTGCTGGTGTCCACACCGGCGCCCACTGTGATAGTCACATCAAGGCCGATCGGGGTGGCAAATACAAATTTAACGTCCGCTCCGCCAGTCACATCAGCTGCCAGCATCATGCTTGCAAAATACCACTGCGCCTGCTCCTCATCATAATTCAGCTGAATGGTCAGATTAAAGCCAAGATCTACCGAAGCGTTTACTGCCATCGTTACCTTAGTACTCTTCTTCTCTTCTGCGCTGGTCACCGCATTTTGATAAGCAGTCTCCTTCGCCTCCAGATCCGTTGCTGCAGCCTCTACTGCCTTTCTCTTATCATCTGCTTTTAACAGCAGCACTTCTTTCTTGGCCGGATCTGTCTCGTTGGCATACGCTTCACTTGCCTCCTCCAGCTCTTTCTGAGCCGTCTCCAGACCGGTTCTCGCCTCCTCTTTCGCAAGCGCCGTTCCTGTAACACTGCCTGCCGGAATCCGGTCTTCCTGCGGCTGCTCTTCGCCGTCCTCACTGTCGTAAGCCTTCTCAAACCGCTCGCTGACAGAGATTAACTTGGCTCTGTATTTTGCCCCTGTTTTTGCTTCTTTCAGGATCGTATCCGCCACATAATCACTGGAATCCATATTTCCGTCCCAGTTCATTCCAAAAAGGGCATTGATGTTTCCCAAAATAGAAGCTGCACCAGACGTGAGCTTAAAACTGTTAAGAAAGCTGATAGCCCCCAGGCCTTTCAGTACGGTAATTCCCGTCTCGTGTTCATAATAACCCACATCATTCTGATCCAGGAACTGCACCGTCACCCGGCTGCCCGGCTCTAAAATGATGGGAGATCCTTCTCCCTGGTTGATATTGCTGGGATTGAATGTAAACTTAAACGTTCCGCTGTTCTTGGTCTGCTCTGTTTCTTCCTGCTCTGCCCAAATCTCCTGACCATACGAAGATCCGTCCTTTTTATAAAAGCGCAGAACCGCTTTCGTGGGCTGAATCGCCGGGTTTTCCCCTGCCGCCGACACCGTCAGAACATAATCGATGTCTCCGGAAACAACCTCTACCCCTGCTGTCGATCCTCCGTCTTTCCTGGCCAGGCTTCCGCCCACCCGTTTGATTCCGGTGTACGCATCCAGCTTCGGACGTTTGGACACTTCCGGATTCTGAATAAAGTTATAGCTGACGCCATTATAAGATACCGCCACCATCACATAGTCTCTGGGCTCCATCGTCGGATCTTCAATGTCATATTTTCCATTTTCATCCGTCTGCACCATGATCCCATTTGCAGTGACCGTCGCTCCGGCCAGCACTTTGTCCGGAATCGTCTCTCCGGTCACAAAAGCGGTATCCCGGATAAAGAGCGTTCCCCGCAGCGGGGAAAGATCCTCCGGCTCTGACTGAATGAACTCATAATTCAAAAGCGTCTCCGTAAGCTTCGGCGTAAAGGTGAGTATATTTCCCGTCACCGGAGTCATCGGTGTGTAACCGCTGTCTTCCAGCGCCTTTACTTCCTCGTCGTCAAGCATTCCATCCCCGTCTGTATCTCCGGTTCTCTCATACCAGACTGTTTTATATCCCTCCTGCGTCAGCGCCGAAATCGCCAAAGGCTGGAATTTGGCGGCGCCCAGGATCGTCATCGGAGTCTCCGGATCTCCGGCCACCCCTTCGCCCTCTTCCGGAATATAAATTACGCTGCCCGGGAAAGTCAGAATCTCATTGCCCTCCTCATCTCTGCCCGGGATCTTATCCAGGTTCGCCCCATTCTTTTTCGCTGTCACCTGAACTTTCGGGGCTTCCAGCTGTACATAAACAAACGTATCTTTCTGCGGAGTCAGTTCTATCTCTTCCGGCATCACCGCATTTCGCTGTGTACTTGTCAGGTCTTTCCAGCTGTACGTTTTCCCGTTCACCACACAGTCCCGGCCTTTTCCGGCTTTGATCTGGCTTTCCAGCGTACCCCTGATGGAAAGGTTGTCCATCACACCTGCTTCCATGCGGCTGACTGCTTTGTCCTGCCCTTTTGCCACCGCAGAAACACGCACACAGTCCAGCGCCTTACAGCTGATCATCTGGCCGGCATTTCCGCTGGTATAAGAATACTGCGCTCCCTCTGTGGAGGTATTTGCAAGATAAACGCTGGTCTCTTTTACCTTGAATACCGGATACATCGTAAATGTATTATTGTGGAGATAATCTTTATATTTATTGAGAAAATCTTTGGTAAACGTGATCTGCGATAATTTTAATACGTCGCTTTTTTTCTTTCCATTTACCAGTCTTACCCCTTCCAACACCGCATTTTCCCCGCTTACCGGCACGCCAAGAGAATTTTTCTCCCCGCTGTACTGTACCGGAGCAAATCCGACGTTAGAAGACGTTTTTCTCAGACGCAGCTCATTGCCCGCATCGTTGCTGGCGCTTGCAAATTTCAGCTCACCCAGCTTGATCCTTTTCTTGCTCTCTGCATCCCCCGGCGCCTGATTCCCCGCATATCCGTACCACTGCTCCACATAGGAATTCTGATCCTCCACGGAGTCATTATTGATCACATAGGAATACTCCGGATAGCTGACTTTCACGCTGTTGACTTTTACCGTCGTATAATCGTTCTTCCCGAGGTTTCCAAAACAAATGGAAATGTGCCTGTTCGTCCCTCTCGCCTTATCCTCCAGGGGAATTTCCACCGTCACATTATTCATGTTTTTTGTCTTATCGGGAAGTCTATAGATCTGAAGAATCTTGAATCCTTCCTGGATACACACTTCCAGGTAGCCTTCCTCGCTGCTGAACCAGCGATCTTCACAATCCACCTCTTCCTTCCATTTTCTGCCGCCTCCGCTGGACAGGTTCAGCGTAACCTTATCTGCCATTGTCAGATCCATACTGTTCCGCGAAGTGACATTAAATGACCCGGAGCTCTTGATCCCCCTGACTTCCTTTGTGCCGGAATCAAAGGAAACGCTCTCCTCACCGGAACTTTTCTCTTCTGCCAGGACAGCTTCTTCGGGCGTCTCTACGATATGTACCGCAACCACTTTCTGGTCTTCTGCGATCTGGCCGCCTTTTGCTTCCAGTCCCACATAAAACACCCTCTCTTCTCCTCTGTCCTCATTTGGCAGAATGGGAATGCGAAGCGTCTCCTCGGTATCTCCCTGTGAAAAGACCAGCTCTTTTTGTGTTTCTGTATAGTCTGCACCTGCAATAGCTGTATCGCCGCCAGTTGCCGCGTAGACTGCTGCAAACTGCTCCACTCCGGAAGTGCGGTTCACACGGATTTCTGCATATGCTTCGTCTTCACTCACATAAACATCCGTACTCTCCACACCAAAAATCTGCGGTTCTTTTTCATCATTATCTGCAATATTTAAATATCCCGTATTGCTGTCTCCCGGCCCGGCTCCCTGCGCCTGATACAGAAGAAACATCACCTGCTCTTCTCCCTCGCTCAGCTCGTCGTCCAGAAGTTCAATTTCCACTACTTTTTTATACTCACCAGGGGCAAAGGTAAAGGTATAGCCCGTTCCGGAGATCAGATCTGCCAGACTTTCCATTTCTTCCTGGCTCTTCTGGGACATCTCTTCCACTCTCTTGGCCTGTGCTTCTGTTCCCTCTGTCTCTCTCCAGTTTAATTTGACCGAATCCTGATTCAGGAAAATGTCCCTGGCGGCCTGGAGAGAACTCTTGCCTTCCGGAACCTGATACTCGGCTCCGTCTGCAAAATTTTCATAAGTTCCGGGAGCCTCTGTAGGCGTTGTCTCCGGTTCCTGTTTTGCCTCTTCTTCTGGCTCCTTGGTCGGCTCCTCCTCCGGTTTTAAGCCTGTATCTGCCTCTTCTTTCAGCGCATCCGCTTCTTCCTGCTCTTTCTGTTCCTCCAGCTCAGCAGCTTCCTCCTCGCCGATCGCCTCATACTGATCCATAAGAGTTCCAGATTCATCCTCTTTCCGGAGCGTCTGCGATAAAAATGCCCCTTCTTTTACTGTCAGTATATAATCCTTGCCGTAGAGGGCGGATACATCCACCGCTTTGAGCGAAACGCGGGCTTCCTGATCTCTGGCTCCCTGACGAAGAATCGTCAGTTCCATCTTCTCTCCCTCTGTTCCGGTAAGCTGCGGCTCACCAATCGTAAAGGCCCCTTCCGGATATTGCCCGGAAGCATCCAGAAGAGTCTGCGCCAGCGCTTCTTCTTCGGCCTGTTCTTCTGCCCAGGCCTCAACCAGCGGGCCGGTGTCTGAAAGAAGCATGGCACCGCACAGACTCAGCGCCAGCACAGACTTTTTTAACTGTCTCTTTTTCACATTTTTCTCCTCCCATTTTATTTTTCTTTTTTATTTTAATAAAAGAAAAGGACAAATCAATGGACTTGCCCTAATCCAAAGGAAACTGTCCTAACTTACAATTTTTTTCTTTTTCTCCAAAACTGCCACGCTCCCGCCGCTGCCAGAAAAAGGGCAGAATACTGAATGACATCCATTCCTGCCAAAAGCCAGATCCCTTTGTGATCCATAAAAAATTCCGACAGCCAGATACTGCCCCCAAAGCCCAGACAGAACCAGGGCAGCAGCGCTTTTTCTCTCCAGTACAGCCACAAAAGCCCCGCCAGAAGAACAAGCATCAGGACCGCTTCAAAAAGCTGGCTGGGAAATACCGAATAAGCGATCCCATCCTGAGCAGGCACTCCCTGGCTGTAGAAAACGGCGCCCGGCCCCTGATAAGCAATCCCATAGCAGCACCCTCTCCCAAAGCAGCCCAGCCGGTTACCCAGATGCTGCAGGACAAAGAACAGGCACAGGCTGTCCGTCCCCGCCTGCCAGAGCTTCTTTTCCTCTGTTCCCCCTTTTTTTCCGGCTCTTTTTGCCCAGACTGCCGCAATCGGCAGATAGAGGATTCCTGCAGCCAGCACTCGTCCCAGGAAATGATTTCCCGCCGGATCCTCGATCACCCGGATCAGCTGTTCCGCCACGCTCCTTCCTTTCAGATCGTTCATCATCCGCACCAGATTTGCGCCGCGGCTGCCAAGCAAAACGGCTGCCAGGGAAAGGCCAAAATTCTGGATCGTCAGCTTCCAGGACGGAACACGCCGATAAAAACTCCAGATCAAAACAGCAATTCCCGCTGCCGTTCCCAGATTCATCATAAGATCATAAGAACTCATTCCAAACAGATAAGGAAACATGTCACCCTTCTCCTCCGTATTTTTGTAACAGTTGTGCGATCTGCCGTCCTCTTTTTTCCACAAAATAATGACCCTCGCCCGGTATTTTCCACCGTTTTACTATATTTTTCAAAATGGGGTCATATTTTTTGCAGTTCCTTTCACTTCCCGGCGTCAGCAAATCCTTTTCTGCAAAAATCAGATAGGCAGGCGTTTCTATGCTTCCTGAAAAATCTCTGGAAAAGCAAAGACTCCTTCTTACTTCTTTCCGAAATTGTTCATATCGTTTCCGCGAGAAGGGCAGATGACCGCCGTAAACCTTTTCCAGGAACCGAACCCCCGCCTTCCAGGGGAGAAAATCCCAGAAAATCCCGTCTTTTTTCCCCGCATGAAAGGGAAGCGCCCCCAGGATCCAAAGACTGTTCAGCGGCCGCTTTTCCTTCTCCGCCTGCCAGACAAAGGCCAGAGCCGGCGCAAATCCTGCGCAGTATCCCACCGCCCAGAGCGGTTCCTCCTCCGGCAGTTCTTCCAGGATCTGCCGCGCAAAATCCATGACGGAACACTCCGGAAACGAATGGATCTGAGCCACAGCCACCTGCAGCCCCGCTCCTGAAAGTTCTTCTGCCATTTCCTGAAAACAACCAGGCCCGCCAGCCGCATAGGGAAAGCAGACCACCGTTCCCCGCCTCCTGCCCTGCGGTTTGCCCAGCAGGACGAAACCTTGCTTCTTCTTTTTCCTGTTCGCCCAGAGCGCGCGCAGATTCCCGTCCCGGTAGAAATCCTGATACTCGCAGGGAAATCCCTGTTCCTCCAGATCCAGCACTGCCTGCGCCACTCCAAGAGAAGTAAGACCGGCCTCAAAGAGAGAATCCTCCGGCGTCTTCAGCTCTGCCGCCAGATAGGGCTTTACGATCTTCTTCAGGAAAAGTTCTCCCCGCTTCCAGTTTTCTGTCCCTTCGCTTTCTTTTTCGCTGCCTTCCGACAGAGCGGTCAGATCTTTTTTCCCTGTTCTTCCCATTGGAAACTGTTCCAGATAAAAAAAGCGATCCGGAATGCTGTACCCGGGGAGATATTCTTCCAACTCCCTGCGAAGCACTCCGCTCTCTTTGTACGTTCCGGTATAGTAAGCCTTTAAAATCCCTTTTTCCATCACCAGAGACGTCGTCTGCAGACCAGGAAGCTGCTCCATCACTTTTTCAATTTCTGCCGGATCAAGGCGCATACCCCGCAGCTTGATCTCTCTGTCCTTTCTCCCCAGGAAATAGAGATTTCCGTCGTTTTTCCAGACCGCCCGGTCTCCTGTCCGGTACGTCCTTTCTCCATCCCGCCATCCAAAGCGGGCCTGTTGCTCTTTTCCGACAGTCCCCTCCAGATATCCTTTTCCTACCAGCGATCCGGTGATCAAAAGTTCTCCCTCGATCCCATCCGGCAGTTCTCTCCCCCTCTCATTTACCACAGAAAGCCCGCACTCCCATACGGGCCGCCCCAGAGGAATCCAGTCTTCGCCGCTTTGACAGCGATGATAGCTGACATCGACCGTACACTCTGCCGGCCCATACAGGTTCCAGAGCACCGTTCCCGGAAGCAAGCTTTCACACGCTTCTGCCAGAGGCGCCGCAAGCGCCTCCCCGCTGGAGATCATGTGATGCAGAGCCGGAAACTCCCAGCCCTTTTCTTTTGTATAACGCAGAAAGCCCTCCAGCGCGGCAGGCACAAAATGCACCACGCTGATGCGCTCCCGGCGAAGGATCCGGGCAATCGCAGAGAAATCCGCCTCCCTTCCTTCTTCCAGAAGAAAGAGGCTTCCGCCGCAGAAAAAGGGCAGGAAAAGTTCCCATATCGAAACGTCAAACGTTAGTCTGGTTTTTTGCAAAAAACGCCTGGGCAGATCCCGGTCTGCTCCTGAAAAAAGGAGATGTTCCATCCAGGCCAGCCGAAGACTCAGCGCTCTTCTTGGTATCTGGATCAGCTTTGGAGCTCCGGTTGTGCCGGAAGTTCCAATTACGTAGGCCGTGCTTTCCGGATCTTCCTGTTTTGCCTGCCTCCTCAAAAATGGAATAGACCCCTCTATCGGTTCCACCCCTTCTTTTCTTTCCTTTTTCCAACAACGTTCTAGTTCCTCTTGTGTGATGACCCGGCTGCAACAGTCTCGAAGCGCTTCCCTTCTGGCTCCGCGCTCACTCCTATCCAGGATAAAAAAGCCGTTCCCGGAAAACAGTACGGCAAGAAGAGCAGCCGGCAAAAGGGCATTTTTCTCCGTCTCCAGTCCGATCAGGCCATCTTCCGGCCAGTCCTCTTCTTTTAAAAGGCAGCTGCAAAAGGAAAGTACTTCCGCCCCAGTCAAACTGCGCCCTGCATCCTTTAAGACTTCTTCCTTTTCCTTCCTGCTCAGCCGATCCAGACATCGCTCTGTCAGTCCGCAGGGGCTTTCCCAGACCGGTCCTCTCCTGCGCTCCCGCAAAAGATCTTCCTCCCAGAGTTTCATCTCCCCTGCCCCGGTTCCTTCATCAGAAAGTCCCTGCTCTAAAGCCCGGAGAAGCCAGGTGAAAAAAGCTTTTCCCTCCTTTTTCCCCCACCCCGAAACCGCATACTGGATCCGCAGTTCCATGCCATTTTTCTTCTCATTGATAAAAATCCGCAGAGGCAGTTCCAGAAAACCATTAAAAATCTCCCCCACTTCCGCTTCCTTCATCCGGGGAAGAAACTTTTCATTTCTGTAATTGACCGTACAGATCAGATCCTGTTCTCCTGCCTCTTCCTTCCAGGCAAGATAGGGATAATCGCCAAGACGCAGCTGTTCCTCCAGCTCTTTTTTCAGCCTGAGACAAAGCGTCTGGAACACTTCTTTTTCTCGGACTGACACCATAACCGGCTGCAGGTTGACGTACATACCCAGGCGGCCAAGCTGGGAATAACGCCGGTTCCCCAGCACCCTTCCCATCCTTATGGTCTCCTGCGGACTTAAAGCATACAGCACAGAAGCGGCTGCGGCAAAAAAGAGACTCTCTGTAGTCACCTTCCACGCGCTCTTTTTTTCCAGAACCTTCAAAAAAAGTGTCTCCGGCAAATCGCCCCTTACTTCCCCCGCCCTGCCGTCTGCCCGATGGGCAAGCGGCTGTCTTCCATCGGTTTCTGCCGGAGCATGAAGCCTGTACCAGGTTCTGGCTCTCTTCCAGTCTTTCTGTTCCCAGATCTTTTCCTCTAGTTCCAGAAGCGCCGAACGATCTTCTTTCTCTTCCTTTTCTCCCTCCAGATACAGCTGCTCCTGCTTCTGTAAAAACAGTTTGATCGACATGCCGTCCAGTATAAGATGATGAAAACTGCCGTACATGCAAATTCCTTTTTTCAGTCTGACATAGCGCCATTCAAAAAGCGGCGCATCTTCCCAGTCCTCCTCTCGGCGCATCCAGCCTTCCATGACCGGCAATGCTTCCTCCAGCGTATATTCTGAAAAATCTTCTCTGGGAAGCACATAATCCGTATTCTTCTTTTCATAAAACTTTCCATTTCTCCCCGCCCTGAGCCGAAGCAGCGGAAACTGCCGCAGCATTTGGTTTTGCACCTGATTCCAGCGTTCATAGGAGGTCATGGTTTCCGTATAGAAATAACCGCCCTCTTTTCCAATCGGTTTTTTTCCATACATCATGCACAGATTGCGAATATTCTGCTGATAAGGAGACATCTTCCATACTGCTTTACTGTTCAATTTTTCTCCTCCTTGCCTGTCTGAAGCTGCAGCGTCAGCACATTCCATTCATCCTGCCGGTGATAAGTCACCCGATCCATCGTCTTTTTCACAATAAAAATCCCAAGTCCCCCAATCGTCCGCTCTTCCAGCGCCGCTTCCACATCCGGCTGCGCCTGCTCCAGAGGATTGTAGGGTTTTCCATTATCCCGGAAAATCAGGGTGATCACTCCGTCTTTGACGCTGCACATGATCACTGCTCTTTGAGCTCCGCTGTAATACGCCAGATTCGAGTAAATCTCATCTACCGCAATATTCAGCTTTCTGACTGCTTTTGCGGAAATCTGTGCTTTTAGCAGAAACTGCTCCACAAATTCCTCTGCCGGTCCGATACTTTCTGGTTCGGGATAAAATTCCATAGAGTTTCTCTCTGCCATCTTCAACACCATCATCGTAATATCATCAAACTGAGGCGCTTCCCCCGCAAATCTGTCGATTCCTTCCTTCAGATGCTCCAGAAGCTTCCGGCAGGAAAGTTCCGGCTGTTCATTTAATGCCTGCAGCATCCGTTCTGTGCCAAACAGATTATTCCCTGAATCAGCGGCTTCCGTCACACCGTCCGTATAAACAAAGATACTGTCCCCGGGATTGAGCAAAACCTCATATTCCCGGTATCGTGCCTCTTCCATCGCTGCCAGGACAAGCCCATGGCGATCTTTTAACAGTTCAAAAATACCCTCTTTTCTCCGAATGACCGGGTACTCATGTCCCGCATTGGCGCAGAGCATTTTCCCAGAAGAAAGTTCCAGAACTCCAAGCCATACCGTAACAAACATTTCCGCGTCATTCTTTTCACAAAGCTGACGGTTAACTTTTTCCAGTGCCCGAGCCGGCGCATCTCCCGCCCGGACGGCGTTTTTAAGGAGTGTTTTCGCGATTACCATGAACATTGCAGCCGGAATCCCCTTGCCGGATACGTCTGCCATGACCAGAGCCAGATGATCTTCGTCCACAAAAAAGAAATCATAGAAATCTCCTCCCACTTCCTTTGCCGGAGTCATAGACGCATAGATGTCGAATTCCCCCCTCTCAGGAAACGCCGGAAAAATCCCCGGCAGCATGGAAGCCTGAATGTGTTTGGCCACATCCAGTTCCGCGCCGATTCTCTCCCGCTCCGCGGTCGCCGCTGTCAGCTCTTCAATATAACTGCTGATCTCCTGTTCCATCTGCTTAATGCTGTTAAAAAGTTTTTCCACCTCATCTCCTGTATGGATGTCCAGTTTCTGCAGATTCGTAATCTTATTGCCCTGCTTCTTTTTATCTTTTACATAAGCTTCCGCCGCCTCAGAGAGCTGATTGATGGGGCGGACTACCCCTCTGTTTACCGCCTTTATACAAAGAAACATCACCAGAATCGTCACAATACTGAAAAGGAGGCACAAATGCAGCAGATAATCGTGTCTCTCCTCCATAACTTCATTCATAGACACATCTGTCATCACATGAGCAACCGCCTGCCCATTTTCATCAAGAACCGCCGCGCCTGCTGTAGACAGCCATCCGTACTCCTCCGTGTCGGTAATATAGGCGGGAAATCCCTTTTCCGGCGTTTTCATAGCCTCATAATTCTGCTCATAGATAATGTCCCAGGTTCCGGCAGGGCATCCGCTCTCTGAATTATCTGCATCAATAAGATACACGCAGGTCATCGTTTCGGGATCCATATAAACAATATACAGTGAACTTACTTCATTCGTTTCTTTTATTTTATCCAGCGTCTTATACATCGCTTCGTATCCCTCATCCTTTACCTGCTCATACTGGGCAAAATAAGCCGCTTCTTCCTCTTTATTTCCAAATTCCGGTTTTGGATTTCTGCTGTAGATTTCCCAGATTTCATCCCGGTAACGCTCTACCTGTCCGGCGTCGACCACCTCTGCCGCCGTCTCCGCCACATGCATGGAAAGCGTCCGGTACTGTTCATCCATCACTTTCGCGTACATTTGATAACTGACCGTAACAAATAATACCGTCAAAACAACCGCGATTAAAAATATTCCCGTTACCGCTTTTCTGCCCAGCGTCCATTTTCCTTTTTTTCTCATTTTTCCCTCTCAGATCCGCACAATCAGCGTATTAAATCCCTGATACCGGCGGTAAAAAAACTCTTTGGCTTTTTGACGTACAATCAGCACGCCCATCGCGTCTACCTCTGTTCCGTCTGCCTGTTCCCCTGCTTTTAACTTTTTCCCTTCCAGAGAAAAAGGATTAAAAGCGATCGCACCGTCCCTGATATACAGCTGGAAATCCCCATCCGGCTCCGAGATCAGCGTAACCTGAATATATCCTTTTTCTTTCTTGAAGCCTTTTTCCATGATAACGGCACACAGTTCTTCTACTGTAAGATTTACAAAATAACTCTGTTTCCAGGAAGCGCCCCAGCGCTCACAGAAAACTTCCGTCTCCGTCAAAAAGCGACTCAGTTCTTCCCGGCTGCTGCCAAAAGTCCGGCGCAGCACCCGTTCCGGATCTGTCACCAGAGCCTGCTCCTTCCCCCGGTTCTTTTTCCAGATCAGAAAAAGAAACAGCGATATGACTTCGGTTACAGGAAAAAGCCACCAGAACCCTTCCAGGGGAAAAAAAGAAAAGAAGGCCGTCACAGGAAGCAGCACTGCCGCTCCCCGCAGCGTCGTCATGACAAAGGCTCCCTTCTCCCGTCCGCAGGCCTGCTCATAACTCTCCAGAAGCAGATTGATCCCTGCAATCCCCGCTCCGGTACAGTAAACCTGCAGGGCATATACCCCCGCTTCTCCCGCTTCTTTCATACCGAACAGCGCGCAGACCTGCCTTGGGAAAAACGCAACCAGAAGAATCCCACAAAGACCAGTCAGTGAGCCAAAAAACAGCGCGTTTTTCCGTACTCTTCTCCTCCCCTCCTCGTCTTTTTCCCCTGTATAGGTGCTGATCACAGGCTGTGCCGCCCGGGCTGTCCCCTCATACAGATACAATAAAAAGAAGGAAGCATTTTGCACCAGATCCAAAACCGCCGGCCCCAGACTCCCGGTTTTCTCCATCAGTACCCGGTTGGCCGTCAAAAGAAAAAGCATGGAGTACAGATACTGGGAAGAGGAGGCAAAACCGGCGCGAAAACTGGAAAAACAGGTTTGAAACCGGGGGGTGAACGGAAAAAGACGAAGACACCTGTTTTTCTTCCAGTAAACCGTAAGGTAACAGCCGATGGAAACCGCCTGCCCGGCCAGCGTCGCCCAGGCTGCCCCTGCCACGCCCAGATCAAGCCCCCACACCAGAAGAAAGTTAAGCCCGATATCGCTTAAATTTCCAATGGTAAAGCCCACGCCTGCCAGACGCTGGCAGTCGTCATTTCTCAGATAGTAATTGCTGATATAGGCGAGAAAAAACAGCGGAATTCCGCCAAGGATAATCCCCGCATACGTTCCTGCCGCCTCATAAAGGATCCCGTCCTCCGGAACAGTTCCCAAAAGAGAGAGAATCTGCGGAAGAAAAAGATTCCCGGCCAGCGCAAGCCCGATCCCGAGCAGTCCTGCAGTCAGAAGAATCCCCTGAAATTCTTCCACCGCTTCTTTCTTCTTCCCTTTTGCCAGAAGCATTGCGTAGCGCACAGAGCCCCCTATGCCAAATCCGTGCATCACCACATTGATCACCATAAAAACCGGTAACGTCAGACTGATGGCGGCCAGTCCTGTGACTCCCATCTGCCTGCCCACCACCAGCGCATCCACGATGTCGCCAAAGGCCAGTCCCAGCGCAGAAATAAGAGAAGGAACCAGCTGCCTTCTCATCATTTTCGCCGTAAAATAATTCTCCTGTTTCCTTTCCACCCGCTTTTCTCCTCCCAATTCCCTTCTTTCTCTAAAGCCGCCGGACTTTCTGCGCGCGTATCCAGCCTCCCTGCACCGGAAAGCACTGCACGCTCTGTTTCTCTGCGGTGAAAACGCCTTCCAGAAGTCCCCATTTTTTTTCTCCCTCCATATAAATGCATTCGTATCCAAAAAAAGCGCGGAGAATCCGATCCGCTTCATCGGCCGCTGTCTCTTTGCTAAGCGGATAATCCTGCTCTTCCAGGAACGGCCAGTAAGATCCCTCTCCCTGCGGCACTGCTTTCCGATCTAGATCCGGCAGACAGGTCAGCAGTTCCCTGGTCATATCCGGAAGCAGAGCCTTTTGTTTCTCCGAAAGTGTTTTCAGATTTTCCCGCTCTCCCAGCAGAATTTCCCGCTGCAGCAAGATATCGCCCTCATCAAAGGCTTCTGTCATTTTATGAAACGTAACGCCGCTTCTTTTCAGCCCTTTCAGAATCGTCCAGGGCATCGGCCAGGAACCTCTCCCTGTGGGAAGGAAAGATGGATGCACATTTACCATAGCAATCCCTTCCACCACCGGGACACGGTAATAGTAAGCCGCGCACAGGATTAGATGACATCCCTCTTCCCGGGCGCTTCTGATTTCCTCCCGCGTAATCCGCTCTTCGGTACACGGGATGCCATGCTCTGCGGCCAGTCTTTTGATCTCTTTGTTAAATTCTGTCACATTATCTGTCGGACAGGTATAAACCCGCGCAACGGTATGTCCCTCTTCCAGCGCCGTTTTTAGTACCGGAGCCAAAAGATCAATCCCCAGATAAATCAGCTTCATTTTGCTTCCCCTATTCGATCGTCAGAATATCGGAAAAACCAGTCATTTCCAGAACTTCCATCACCGGCTCTCCTACCTGGCGCAACACCATGCTCCCCTGTTTCTGCATCTGCTTCTGCGCTACCAGAAGAACCCGCAGACCGGCCGAAGACATATAATCCATCTTCTCCATATTCAGGATCAATTCCTGACAGTCTTCCATCTGTTCCCGAATGATTTTCTCCAGCCTGGGAGCTGTGGTCGTATCTACCCGTCCCTCAATTACAACTTCCACTGTACCATCTGTTTTCTTAATCTCTGCATTCATTTTCTTTCCTAACCTTTCTGCTGGCGCTTTACCAGCTCTGCAAAAAATCCTTCTTGTTTCATCAGTTCCTCATACGTTCCGTCCTCTACGATCTTCCCCTTATCCAACACCAGAATCCGGTCACAATTTTTTATAGTAGAAAGCCGATGTGCAATCACAATCCTGGTAATCTTCAGTTTCTCCAGAGAATCGGATACCTGCTTCTGCGTCAGATTATCCAACGCTGAGGTTGCCTCATCCAGAAATAAAATTTTGGGGCTTCCGGCCACCGCCCGGGCAATCAGAATCCTTTGCCTCTGACCGCCGGAAATGCCGCCTCCGCCCTCACTGATCAAAGTGCTCATTCCCATCGGCATCCGCCGGATATCATCCGCAATCCCGGCCACTTCAGCTGCCTCCCAGGCCTCCTTCTGTCCGGCATGAGGAGCAGAAATCGTAATATTGGAATATAAATCCCCCTGAAAGAGCTGTCCGTTCTGCATCACCACACCTATATGGCTTCGCAGCGATTTCAAATCCATCTGAGCCATATCGATGCCGTCATAATAGATGGCTCCTTTTTTTGGCTTTTCAAATCCCAGCAGTAGACGCATCAGGGTAGACTTCCCGCAGCCGGTGCTTCCCACCAGCGCCACATACTGCCCCCTTTTGATCTTCAGGCTCAGATCCTGTAAGATCACAGGCTCCTGTTCCGAATACCGAAAGGTCACATGGCTTAATTCCAGATTTCCGGACAGGGTCTTTACCTTTCGCTTTTTTCCATCCGTCTCCGGGCACATACGCATAAAAGGTTCTCCCGTCTGAAAAATCGGGTCAATCAGCGCGATCACCGGTGTCAACGCCGCCAGCGACAAAAGCGCCCCACTGATCATTCCATACGCGCTCTGAAAGGCCAAAAATCCGGAAACAGGGATCTGCATGGCCGCCGCTTTTGTGTAAAATACAGTTGTTCCCAGAAGCATCACCGCCACCTGCAACGCCCCTTCCATATGGAGCAGCAGCGGATAAGAAAATTTGGCTTTTGCCTGTTCTCCATAGGCTTCTGCCCATTTTGCGAAAGCTCTTTTTTCCGCTCCGCTTAAGCGGATCTTCTGGATCCCCTGGAAAATGGAGAACACCACGCTGTCCGCCTTTTCTCCCGCTTCCATTTCCCGGCGTACTTTTTTGATTCTCAGACGGATCATCCCCAGAGAAAGTCCAGTCTGAAAAAGAAGCACGAGGAAAGCCGCAGGAAAAAGAGCGGGTGTCATCCTCTGAATCTGAAACAAATATACCACAGAAAACAGGGCAGTCATCCCGCCTCCCAGCACAATGGTACACAACACCTGGGGCAGCATGCTGAAGATCCGGATTTTCTCTGCCAACCCTCCCGCCTGCTGTTTCTGAAAAAAACGGACCGGAAGTCCCATCACTCTCTCCATCACCGCATTTTTAAAAGCAATCGTCATCCTGGTCTCGATCCGACACTGTAAAAATCCTCGGATCGCCTGAAAAAAGAACCGGGACACCGCGCAACAAAGAAGCAGAAAGCCAGTGGAAAACACCATATTTACCTGGCCGGCAGGGATCACTTCCTGGAAAATCATCTGATTCATCCAGGGAATGAGCATGCCCAACACGGTACAGAGCCCCGCCGCCGTCAAGATCGCCGGCCCGTCTTCTTTCCCCATCCCCTGAGCCAAAAACTCCATTACTTTTTTCCAGTTCAGTTCTTCTCTTGGAAAGGTTTTGCAATAACAGACGGCTTCCTTTTTTATCTCTCCGGCATTTTTTTTAGTCACCCGGACTTTCTTTCTTTTTACGACATCCCAGTAGGTATAGCCCGAACCAGCCCGTGGAATCAAAGCCACCGCTTCGCCGCTTTTTAATTCTCCCAGCATGGCGCCGGAGCCATCCTTCCACCAGTGCCCTTCCAGGGTAACCTTCCTTTTGATAAGTTCTAATTCTCTATTCTGTACTTTATAATAATGGTCGATCTCCTCCAGTGCCGACTCCATTCGCTGCCTCCTGCTTAAAACAGCAGCTGCCCCATGGTTTTTTCCCATCAGTACTTCCCCCATATCCAGGAAAGCCTTTTCTACCATCTCTTCATCCGCATGGATTCGGTCTTTGATCTGTTCCTCAAACCACCCCATCTGTCACCTCTATTCTGTAGAAACAAGGCGGGTGTAAAGTCCTCCCTGCTTCCACAATTCCTCATGTGTTCCCCTCTCAATCACTTCTCCCTGATCCAGCACCAGGATCAGGGAGAAGTGATTGAGAGGGGAACACA
>OLQH01000585.1_pt1 | contig 37949 bp, 30 predicted proteins | sample 1672671 | NCBI WGS metagenome assembly OLQH01 (sample SAMEA3136712, study PRJEB25190) | human gut metagenome
GGAACCGCCCGCCCCCATCCCCGCCCCAAAACCAGCCCCATCCGACTATGGCCGCAACTTCTCTTCTTAAGAAAACATTAGTGTGGTCTGTAGTGGAGGACATGGTTATTATAGTGTTGGATTAAAAGGGGGATGATTTCTGTTATTCCAGGAAGGCGGAAGTCTCTCTCTTTTTAAGTGGGTTGGTGTGATGAGCGGAAGTAGTGGGATTGGATTTCGGTGAAGAAGTTTTTCGGGACTCGGTCCGTCCCGAAAAAAATCTTCACTTATGTCAGAACTGGCGGCGGCGGGCCTGTAGGCCGGCTTTGCCGAAGAAGCCGAGGTAAGATGGTTCTTCGCATAGCCTGTCGGGCGGGAGTTCTTCTTTTTTTACTTTGTCGCTGTCAAAAATATCGCATAGTTCCATCATATCCTGTACCACTTCTTTTCCCAGGGGATTATAGGGGGAAGGGTTATATGGCGTTCCGAAGGGGTAGCCGCCTTCCTGCTCCAGGTGTCCTCCCAGGAGGACGTAATCGTCCATTTCCTCCAGGCGTTCATAGAAGCGCTGCAGATTCTTTCTGTATTCCGAAAGCGGGATGCAGGGTTCCAGCTGGAGGAGTACCATCTGGCCGGAACCGATGGCATCTCCGATAAAAATCACCTTGTGGGTGTGGTCGATGAATACCACGCTGCCCGGCGTATGGCCCGCAAGCTCCATTACTTCAATGCCGCAGCCGCCCAGATCAATCATTGTGCCGTCTGGGATGTCCAGGACAGCATCGTAGTTGATGTCTCTTCCGGCGAGCATGGTCTTTTTCATGATTTCCAGTACGTCTTTTTCTTTGGAGGACAGGTAGACCGTCTCAAATTCATCCGCATGGTACATGTGGTCGCCGTGGCAGTGGGTCAGGGCAAGCTCCAGAGGCAGATGGGTGATTTTCCTGATCCAGGGGGTTATTGCTTCCGGGCCGAAGCCTGTGTCGATGACCAGGGCCGCCCTGCTTCCTTCCACCACATAGAAGGAGCTTCCCGTATAATCCTGCAGCTTAAAGACGCCGGGGCGGACCATGTCAATCCGGTAGCCCTCCCGTTTGCTTCTGAAAAACATCCAGTCCAGAACCTCCTTCTGTTCCAGCAGCTCTTCTCCTGTCATTTCCGGCTTCTGGGCATAAAGCACTCTTTCGTTTCCTGCCGCCCTGAGGCTCCTTGCCAGAGTCAGGCATCCGTGGAGCAGCTTGCCCTGTTCAGACCATACCTGTCCGCCTGCCGGACAGTAGCTGTCGTTTTCCCTGCCTGAAATCCAGGCGGGAACGTAGGATGCCCTTCTGACCTTCCAGGTCTGGCCCGCGCCTCCTGAAACAGCCACGGCTGCAAACAGATCCGGATAGGCTCCCATCATCTCCCAGAGCATGTTGGCCGCACGGCCTGCCCCGGCGCAATAAATCCTCGTTTCGTCAATGGGATAGGTCTTCACAAGCTCCCTCATCCGTTCGGCAATGTCCATATGCTCCGTACCCTGGTTCACCGTTACCTGCCAGAAAAAGCAGGGATATTTCTCCTGGTTCCAATCCACGCCTTTTCCGTCCTCTTCCAAATACAGAAGCAGCGGATAACCTTCCCCTGATGTTTCATGGCTCCAGCCTTCCGGTTTTTCCAAGTGATTCATTTTCTGTTTTTCCATCCCCATACCTCCCTCTTATTTTGTAATCTAATATGAATGTTCGGTACTATTGCTGTATTCTTATTCTGTCTCTGCCCTCCTCTTTAAGCAGAAAAAACCGCCGGCGGCGGTTTTTTCCTGTCTTGTATTATAATACTGCCGTAAGCAGCCCGAGGGCCGGGAAGGGCAGTATTCCTGCTTTTTTAGTTTACCGGCAGCTGTTTATCTTCCGTACAGTCTGGTCAGCGTGTGGATTTGTTCCGCAAGCTGGGCACTGCACTGGCCTTTTTTCAGACGCCACTTCCAGTTTTCCCCAAGGGTGGAGGGAGTGTTGATTCTGGCCTCAGCTCCCAGTCCCAGCCAGTCCTGAACCGGGATAACGGCTGTATCGGAAACACTGGAAAGCGCCGCTCTCACCATGGCTTCCGGCACATCCTTACTTCTTTTCACATGAAGGTACTGCTTGGCAAAGGCCCTGTCGGCCCTTCCGATTTCCTCCACCCAGGCCGTTGTGGTCTGGTTATCGTGAGTCCCCGTATATACCACGCTGTTCCTGGTATAATTATGGGGAAGGTAATCACTTTCTTCTCTCGGGTCAAAGGCAAACTGCAGCACCTTCATGCCCGGGTAGCCTGTCTTTTTTACCATTTTCAGGACCGCAGGGGTCAGATAGCCCAGATCCTCCGCAATCACCTCTTTTTTGCCCAGCTTCTCCTTCAAGGTCTTAAAGAAGTCATAATCGGGTCCCTTTTCCCAATGGCCGAACTCTGCGGTGAGATCTCCATAGGGAATTGAATAATAAGATTCAAAGCCGCGGAAATGGTCAATGCGCAGAATATCATACAGCTTATAGCAGTAGGCAATGCGCTTCATCCACCACTCATAGCCCGTTTCTTTATGGTATTCCCAGCGGTATAAGGGATTGCCCCAAAGCTGTCCGGTCGCCGAAAAAGCATCCGGCGGGCAGCCTGCCACCGCCAGGGGTGTGCAGTCCTCATCTAACTGGAACAGCTCCGGATTTGCCCAGGTATCCGCTCCGTCAAGGGCCACATAAATGGGGATATCCCCCACGATTTTTATTCCTTTTTTGTTGGCATAGTCCTTCAGTGCAAACCACTGCTTTGCAAAAAGGAACTGCTGGAACTTGTAAAATGCAATTTCTTCGGAAAGCCTGCCGCGGTATTCCTCCATGGCTTCCTTCCTGCGAAGCTTGATATCCTCGTCCCAGGTAAGGAAGCTTGCGCCGCCCAGGGAATCCTTGATGGCCATGTAAAGCGCGTAGTCCTCCAGCCAGAATTCATTTTCCTTTACGAATGCCTGATAGTCCGCATTCTCTTCGATTCCGCTTCTGTCAAAGGCTTTCTTCAGCAGTTTGAAGCGGGAATGATACATCTTTTCATAATCGATATAACATTCATCCTCTCCAAAATCCATTCTATCACATTCCGAACAGGTAATCCAGCCTTCTTTCACCAGGCTTTCCAAATCAATGAAATAGGGATTGCCGGCAAAGGTGGAAAAAGACTGGTACGGGGAGTCCCCGTAGCCAGTCGGTCCCAGCGGGAGTATCTGCCACAGCTTCTGCCCCGCCTGTTCCAGAAAATCAACAAACTCATAAGCCTCTTTTGAAAATGCACCGATTCCGTATTCCGAAGGAAGGCTGGAAACAGGCATTAAAATACCACTTCTTCTCATATCTCTACCTCCTGCATATCGCCGGCCCGCCTGCGATACCGCATCAAACTACCCCTTCTCAGTTAAGCTTCCAGATATCCCTGTTGTATTCCCTGATAGTTCTGTCCGAAGAGAAAAAGCCTGCTTTTGCGATGTTCACCAGCATCATCTTTTTCCACTTTTCTCTGTCCCTGTAGTCTTCCAGCATCTTATCCTTCACTGCGATATAGTCCTCCAGGTCAAGAAGCGTCATGAACCAGTCTTTATTCAGGAGCTCCTTGTAAAGACGCTCCAGATTCTCCTTATGGCCGGACTTCATCGCCTGCTTTCCGATGATGAAATCCACCGCCTCTTTGATAACGGGGCTCTTCTCATAATAATCCTTTGACACATAATCCGCTTTTTCGTAATGGTCGATCACGGTTTCGGAATCCCTGCCAAAAATATAGATATTATCATCACCCACCAGATCATGGATTTCCACATTGGCTCCGTCCGCAGTTCCCAGTGTCACGGCTCCGTTTAACATAAATTTCATGTTGCCGGTTCCTGAAGCTTCCTTGGATGCCAGGGAAATCTGTTCGGAAATGTCGCAGGCGGGAATCAGCTTCTCCGCATAGCTTACATTGTAATTTTCCACCATTACGATCTTCATATATTTGCTGGCCTCCGGATCGTTGTTTACAATATCCTGAAGCACCAGGAGAAGATGAATGATATCCTGGGCAATGATGTAAGCAGGCGCCGCTTTGGCTCCGAAAATATAAGTTACCGGTGTGGAAGGCTTTTTGCCTTTTTTAATTTCCAGATATTTATGGATAATATAAAGCGCATTCATCTGCTGGCGTTTGTATTCATGAAGCCTCTTGGCCTGAATGTCAAAGACGGAACCAGGATCGATGTCCACGCCTTCCTTTTCTTTAATAAAAGCAGCCAGCGCCTGCTTTTTCTCCTTTTTAATGGCTTCCATGCGGTTCAGGAAATCCGCATCGCTGCCATATTCCAGAAGCTTCTCCAGCTCATCCGCATCCCTCTTGAAGCCGCTGCCGATTGTTTCCTCTATAAGGGAAGCCAGTTCCCTGTTGCAGGAAAGCAGCCATCTGCGGAAGGTGATGCCGTTTGTCTTGTTGTTGAACTTCTCAGGATAAATCTCATAAAAATGATGCAGCTCGGTATCTTCCAGGATCTGCGTATGAATCGCCGCAACGCCGTTCACGGAGAAGCCGTAGTGGATATCCATATGAGCCATATGGACTCTCTTATCCTTATCAATGATCTGTACCTTGGGATCCTTATATTTAGCCTTCACCCGCTTATCCAGCTCGTCAATGATGGGGATGAGCTGGGGAACCACCTTCTGCAGGTAAGCATAGGGCCATTTTTCCAGCGCTTCCGCAAGAATGGTATGATTGGTGTAAGCGCAGGTTTTGCTTACCACATCGATGGCTTCATCCATGGTGAACGCCTTATCCTCCACCAGGATACGGATCAGCTCCGGAATGATCATGGAAGGATGGGTGTCGTTGATCTGGATAACCGCATGCTCGTTCAGCTTGCGCAGGTCATAATGCTTCTCCCTCATTTCCTTTAAAATCAGCTGGGCAGCATTGCTTACCATGAAATACTGCTGATAAATACGAAGCAGGTTACCGGCCTCGTCGGAATCATCCGGATATAAAAACAGTGTCAGGTTTTTCTCCACATCCTCCTTGTCAAACTGGATGCCCTTCTTTACCAGATCCTCGTCTACGGTTTCCAAATCAAACAGACGAAGCTTGTTTACACCGCTGTCATAGCCGATCACATCGATATCGTAAAGTCTGGAGGTCACCTTCTGTTTTCCGAAATAAACGTCAAAGCTGGTGTCCGTTTTGGTCAGCCAGGACTGTTTTTCCAGCCATTCATCCTTTTCCGCTGTCTGCAGCTTATCCCTGAAAACCTGCTTAAACAGGCCGAAATGATAGTTCAGCCCAATTCCTTCTCCGGGAAGTCCCAGCGTTGCTATGGAATCTAAGAAGCAGGCCGCCAGCCTTCCAAGGCCGCCGTTTCCCAGGGAGGGTTCCGGCTCAGCTTCTTCAATCCTGGACAGCTCCCTGCCCTTTTCCTTCAGAATATTCTCCACCTTCTCATAAACTCCCAGGTTGATCAGGTTGTTGGAGAGCAGCTTCCCAATCAGGAATTCCGCGGAGATGTAATAAACCTTCTTCTTTCCGTCCGTGGGAATCGTTGCATGCATCATCCCCTTTGTCAGGTTCAGAAGCACATAATACAGCTCCTTATCCGTTGTCTCTTCAATCGTCTTTCCATACATTTCCTTTGCCAGATCGCTCATTTCCTGCTCCAGCCGTTCTTCCAGAATCTCTCTCTGAATCGTTTCCATTAATGCCACTTGTTTTTCCTCCTGTCCTGTCCGGTTCTTTGCCCGGGTTATGATTGGAACCCATGTTATCAACATATAATATCCAAATACTGCATTCTTACTATTGAAAAGTCAAGCACAACAGCCCTGCCTTCTCCGCCCTCCAGAAGCCTGCCCATTTCCTCCATTGCTTCAGAGGATACCCGGTAAAAATCCTGCTTTACCGTATTCATCTGCTTTCCTGCATATCCCATAAGAGTGATGCCGTCAAAGCCGCACACCGGCCTGAAAATATCCATTTCCTGCAGCGCCCGCATGGCTCCGATCGCCATCAGATCCGAGGCGCACACGATGATATCCCGGTTCCTGGCGTACTGAAAGGTCAACTGCCTTGCCTTTTTCTCACTGAAATCGCCCTGCCTGACAAACAGGGAAAGCCCTTCCTGCGCAGCCAGCCGCTTTATGCCCTCCAGCCGCTGCGTTGTGACGAATCCGTTTTTCTTTCCTGCGATATAGAGAATCCGGTTTCCCTGGTTCTCATGCAGCGTTTTTCTCGCCACATCGTACTGGGCCTTTTCATGATCAATCGCAACCGACGATGTGCTCTGATTAACAAAGGGCGCATCCACTGCCACAATCTTGAACTGCTGCCCTTCTATCAGTTTATGCAGAACCTTATCCTCTCTGCTCATTCCGTAGATAATAATTCCTTCAATGGCCTGCGCTCTGAGATAATTCTCGATCTCCGCCACACTCCGGTCCTTTATCATGGAAAAAAATACGGTGATGACATCCAGCCCTTTTTCCTGGGCCTTGTTAATGGCTCCGGAAAGGTACTGCATATCAATTTCATCGATTGCCTGGGTCTGCGTGTTCAGATTGACAAGCAGCGCCACTCGTCCGGCCTGTTTGGAAGACAGCGCGGAGGCAATGGTATTGGGCGTAAATTTCAACTCCCGTATCGCCTCATTGACTTTGATCCTGGTCTCTTCACTCACATTGGGATAGTGGTTAAGCACCTTGGAAACAGTGGAAATAGCCACTCCTGCCTTACGCGCCACATCCCTGATGGAAGCCATATCATTCCTCCTTCTGCGTTCCCCTCGTACGGAAAACGTTTTCTACAGACAAATAATACTCCATCCCCCTGCAATTGTCAATAATCGCGATAAAAAAAGTGGTTCAGAAGATACAGCTTACAGCTGCCTGATTTGCATAAAAAAAGACAGCCTGCCGGGACTCTGACTCTCCCGCGGCTGTCTGCTTTATCTGAAAAGTATTAAAGAAGCTTATACTCTTGTTTCCTTTGAAGAATTCATAGCTTCCTGCATCTGCTTCTTAGCTTCCGGATCGGTTTCCACCATCAGCTGATGTCTTACTCTCGTTTTCATATATTCCGTATCAATAACTAACGCTGCCTTGCAGGCTGCAACCCTTACTTTGGCATCCTCATGCTCAAGATAATGGGTTATCATATTAAAGGAATCTTCATCCCCGATTTTCCCCAGTGCATCAAGTGCAACTACCAGCACATCACTGTCTGCTTTCCCCATCATTTTAATAATAGGCGCTGTTTTCTTCTTTTCCGTAAGCTTTTTGATTTTTTCAATTTCTTTTTGATCGTTCATTTCTGCTGCCTCCTGATTTTTCTCCGGAGTCCGGGGTTCTTCTGTCCGCCGGGCTTCCGCCGTATTTGTAAAGCGCCCGCCATTCTGGCTAATATCAGGTCAGCATAGCTGGTGTCTTACTCACTATCTACTACTTTAGACCTAAATTGTGTCCAAACTGTGTCCTTGATCTAAAAATACTATTAAACCGTATTTTTTCCTTCCTTATCTGATAAAAAGGGACAGCCCCGGCGGAACTGTCCCTTTATCAGACGGCCGCTTTACGCGGGCCGGCTGTTCTTTATTTTCTTACAAGATGACGCGGCACGCCGTTTACATACAGCGGCTGCAGTTCGCCCATGATGAGCGGTCTTGCATATTTTACATAGCCATCATTTACGTCACAGCCGTCTTCTGTAATCCATTCAGCCGGAACAGGTCTTTCCACGTTGGCGATTGCATGGATATCGTAAGCGCTAGTACCGCACTGATAAGGATCGTCTCCGTTTCTGTCCAGAGTGATCATCATGCCGGTCTTGCCTTCTTCAGCTGCCATAACAGCGTCATGTCCTACCTGGAATGCTTCGTTGATATCTGTCAGGGAAGCAAGATGGGTAGCTGCACGCTGCAGTGTGGAGAATTCTACCGCACGGGTCTTCAGCCCTGTCTCAGCCGCTACCTTGTTAGCCAGAGTAGCCGCACAGCCGGAAAGCTGCTTGTGTCCGAAAGCATCCACGAAATCGGAAGCATTGCCCAGCTCGCATACAAAACGTCCGTCAGCCAGAGCGATGCCTTCAGATACGGCAATAACAACGGAAGACTTGGTTTCGGACAGATATTTTACCTTTTCCATGAACTTGTCCATATCAAAGGTTACCTCAGGAAGGTAGATTGCATCCGGTCCGGAGCAGTCATCACCGCGGCTTAATGCTGCTGCCGCGGTCAGCCATCCTGCATGGCGTCCCATGATCTCAACGATGCAGACGGTGGGCTTCTCCACACCGAAGGACTCGTTGTCGCGGATGATTTCCTTCATGCTGGTTGCAATATATTTTGCTGCGGAACCGTATCCGGGGCAGTGGTCGGTTACCGGCAGGTCATTGTCGATTGTCTTGGGAACGCCCATGAAACGCTGAGGCTTGTTATGAGCAGCCGCATAATCGGACAGCATCTTTACGGTATCCATGGAGTCATTTCCGCCTGCATAGAACAGACACTCAATATCATGCTTCTCCATGATCTCAAATACCTTCTCGTATACTTCTTCATGTCCTTCAATCTTAGGCATTTTGAAACGGCAGGAGCCTAAAAATGCAGAAGGAGTTCTCTTCAGTAATTCAATACCCGTCTCGTCATCCAGATATTCGCCAAGGTCAATCAGGTTGTCCTGTAAAAATCCCTGAATACCATGAACCATACCATAGATTTTCTTTACTCCAAGCTTTTTAGCTGCGGCATATACGCCTGCAACGGAAGAGTTGATTACGGCTGTCGGTCCGCCGGACTGTCCAACTACAATGTTTCCTCTCATTTTGACATCTCCTTTTAAAATTCTTGATTTTATAGCCTTTTTCCATAGTTCGTTAAAATTATAGCAGATTCATTTCCCTATTACAAGTGCTACTCTCAGAAAAAGTTGAATGCGCAATACAGCCCGTAAACAGCCAGCAGAGCGGCCCCCTGTATACGGGAAGCTTTTTTCCTGAACAAAATAGGGACGATGAGGACCGCCATCACAAGAGCGCCTAACGGCGCGTCAACACGCACAGTCTGCGCCTCCAGCTCAATCCCCGTAACCGTGGCCGGAATACCGATTACCAGAAGCAGATTCAGAATATTGGCTCCGATAATATTACCCAGCCCCACATTTTCACAGCCTTTAACCACCGACATAATGGAAGTCACCAGCTCCGGGAGGGAAGTCCCCAACGCAATGGCCGTTACCGCAATCACACGTTCCGGCACTCCCAGATATCCTGCAATAATAATCCCGTTATCCACCAGAAGATTAGCTCCCCAGAACAACAGCACCGCACAGAAAGCCAGAAGCATCAGATTCCTGGGAAGGGAAATCTTCTTCAGCTCCTCCAGGCTCTCCTCCGTCTCCGCCGTTTCCTCCTCCTCGGATTTGGAACGCACCATGTTCAGCCAGGCATAAACACCAAACAGCACAAGAAGCACAATCCCGGCCATTCTATCAAAATGCCCCGTAAACCACCCATAAGCCGTCAGCGCCAGAATCGTAGCAAAGAAAAACAGACTCCGCCACGCCAGCGAACCAAACTCAACCTTCTTCACCGGACGCAGCAGCTGCGTAAGCCCCGCGATCAACGCCGTATTACAGATAATCGACCCAAACGCATTCCCCGCGCTAATCGCCGCCGACCCGTCAAAAGCCGCCGTCGTAGACACCAGAATCTCCGGCAGAGTCGTCCCAATACTCACAATCGTAGCCCCGACAACAATCTGCGGGATCCCAATCTTCCTGGCCAAAGCCACCGAAGCATCCACCAGCTTGTCCCCGCCGAAGCAGATCAAAATAAGCCCCAACACAAACAACAAAATCACCGAAACCATTTCCATTTCCTCCAAAAAAACATACTCCGCTGCTCATATCCAGCCATCACAAAAACCAACATTTCCCGCCGCCCCAACACAATCCCCCTCGAAAAAACACCATTCCACACAAAATAAATCCCACCCCGACGAACAGCTACCAGTATACCTTCCCACCCCAACACTCGTCAAGCAATTTACACCCCAGAATCTATCCCTCCAATTCTATTTCTTCAATTGATTCCCACTATACCATCAATTTCCCGTTCTCCCCTTTCCACCTGCCTCCCCTCCCCCACCTGCCCTTCCAGGGATAAAGGCATCCGCCGCAGTTTTGCCGTGTACCGGCCGCTGTACGCCCGGAGCCTGCCGCCGTCTTCCGTACCGGTGTGTGCGGCCCGGGCAGCGGAGGGATGCAGAGGGATTTTATACCCCATTGGAAAAAACGGAGATGTTTCTTACTGCTCCGGAATGCCAGGACTCAGCCGCCCCTAGTGGCCTGTCTGACGAAGCACCGGTTAAGTCGCCTGCGACGCCAACCGATGTTGAGGAGTTCCGGCCACGTTGGCTGAATCCTGACATTACGGAACAGTTAGAAACACCCCGTTTTTGAGACTGGAGCATAAAATCCCCCTGCATCCCTCCGCTGCCCGGGCCGCACACACCGGTACGGAAGACGACGGCAGGCTCCGGACGCACAGCGGCCTATACACTGGCAAAACTGCGGCGGATGCCTTTATCCCGATCTTCCCTATTGAGTTTCGGGCGCGGAGCATTTATAATAGGAAGCGCCCATATTTTTCGGGCGGTTATTTTTTTGCAATCAATTCATCTTTAAAGCTGTATGGGGGGACTCTACTTATGAAAAAACAGACAGGAAACCAAATTACGGAAGGTGTTATCTGGAAGCAGCTTCTGTTCTTCTTTTTCCCGATTCTGTTCGGCACTTTTTTTCAGCAGCTCTATAATACCACCGATGCCGTAATTGTAGGCAATTTTGTGGGAAAGGAAGCGCTGGCGGCGGTGGGCGGACCGGCGTCAACACTCATCAACCTTCTGGTGGGCTTCTTTGTAGGGCTCTCTTCCGGCGCTACCGTTATTATTTCCCAATATTACGGAGCCAAAAACAAAACAGATGTAAAAAGGGCCGTACATACTTCCATTGCCCTGTCCATCGCCGGCGGCGCAATTATCATGGTACTGGGCATTATTTTTGCAGGGGCGGCTCTACGCCTCATGAATACGCCTGATGATATCATGCGCCTCTCCGTTGTTTATATGCGTATTTATTTTCTGGGTGTGATTCCTTCCCTGATTTATAATATGGGATCCGGTATACTGCGCGCTGTGGGAGATTCCAAACGTCCGCTGTATTTCCTGATCCTCTCCTGCCTTGTGAATATTGTGCTGGATATTTTCTTTGTGGTAGGGCTGAAGCTGGGTGTTGCCGGCGTTGCCATTGCAACCGCCCTTTCCCAGGTAGTCAGCGCAGTCATGGTCCTTACCGCCCTGATGCGGACGGAGGATTCCTACAAACTGTCACTGAAGGAGATCCGTTTTTACCCCGGAATGCTGAACAATATCATCCGAATCGGCCTGCCCGCCGGACTGCAGTCCACCATGTATTCCATTTCCAATCTGATCATCCAGGCAAGCATCAATTCCTTCGGTACGGATACCATTGCCGCCTGGACGGCCTACGGAAAGGTGGACGGCATTTTCTGGATGATCATGGGCGCCTATGGCGTGGCCATCACCACCTTTGCCGGTCAGAACTTCGGCGCGGGAAAATATGACCGGATTCATAAAAGTGTCCGCGTCTGCCTGGGCATGGCGGCCTTTACCAGCGTCCTGCTCAGTGCAATAGTCCTGCTGGGCGGCAGGGTTTTCTTCCGCCTGTTTACCTCCGATGCAAATGTTACCGCCATCGGCCTGCAGATGATGCGTGTGATCTCACCCAGCTACATTACTTATATATGTATTGAAATCCTGGGCGGCACCGCCAGGGGCTGCGGAGATTCCGTCATTCCCATGCTGCTCACCTGCTTCGGCATCTGTGTGCTGCGTGTGGTGTGGATTCTGGCCATCGTGCCACTGCGTCCGGAGCTGTCAACCGTGGCCTTCAGCTATCCGCTGACCTGGACGGTCACCTCGGTTATGTTTATCGTATATTATCTGCGGGGCAACTGGCTGAAGCGCAGCCGGCGGCTGGAGTAAGATCACAGTACTTCCTTATTAAAAAAACGCCGGTTCTGATAACCGACGTTTTTTTACCCCCTTTTAACCTCTCTTTTTTATATCCGTCCTCCCCCTGCCGTTACTTTTTTCTTTGTCCAGCAAGGAACCTTTCCATAAATTCTCTGTAATCTCCGGCCGGCATGGGTCTGGCGTATACATAGCCCTGTATGAAATCGCAGCCCATTTCCCGCACCATATCCTCCACGCCCTCGGCCACCGTTTCCATTTTCAGCGTCTCAGCCAGGTTCAGCATACAGGCTACCACCGCCCGTCCCCTTTCCTCATACTCTCCCCGCTCAAAAAACCTCCTGTCAAATTTCAGCACATTCATAGGAATATCCTTCAGGATGTTCAGGGAGGACTGTTCCGCCCCAAAATCGTCCATGGCGCAGGAAAACCCGTGTTCCTGCAGCCCTCTTACAATTTCGCGGAAAATGTCATGATTTTCCACAATCACGCCCTCGGTAAATTCCAGTTCCAGATATCCGTCGGGTATTTCGTACTGTCTTTTCAGGCGGCGGCAATTTTCTGTAAAATCAGGCTGCAGCATGGTTGTCCTGGATACATTGACAGAAATACACAGTGGTCTTCCCTGCTGCCCCAACCATTGCCTCAGGAACCTGCAGGCCTGCTCTAGCATGTAATAATCCAGGCGGAATATAATCCCCTCCCGTTCAAACAAACCGATAAAATCTGCCGGGAATATAAGTTTCCCGTCTGCCCCGCGCCAGCGTACCAGGGCTTCCGCCCGCAGAACTCCCGATTTTTTCAGGGAAATCTGTGGCTGGAGATACATCTCAAACTCCTCTTTACGCAGTGCGTCAGCCATTGCCGCTTCCATGGCCAGTTCCTGCACCACCCTGCTGCGCATCTTTTCATCATAAACAGCCATATGGCTTCCCGGAAGGCTTTTAACGCTTTTTTCAGCAATGTTGGCTCTGTACAGCATCTCATTCAGACTGAGCCGTTCTTCCGGCTTTTCCATCCGATACGCGCCGCAGGCAAGTTCCACGCGGATCCGGCGGGAGTCTCCTGCAAAACTTACATCATTATGATGCTTCCATATATAATACTGATCTCTGCGCAATACGGCATTGGTGCAAAACGGGCAGGGCTCCTTCCTGTTCTGCAGCACCTCATAGCACTTTTTTCCCTTGTAGTCTCCCCAGGTTTCCTTTATCCGTCCCGCCAGCCGCATCATCCTCTGCCTTTCTTTTTTCAGATATAATCTTATTCTTCTACTATAAATATACCACTGCAAAAAGCAAGTTTTTATTCATTTCTTCAAATGGTTCTTATTCCCTTTTCAAAGCCGCCTTTTTGAGGTACTATTAAAGTAAGGAAAGGTAATGGCAACAGTTCGGTCAGCCCAACTGTTGCAGGTAATGACGGGGCGTTTGCAATTAATAAAAAGGGGGCTTTTATATGGCAAACACAATTATTACAATCGGCAGGCAATTTGGCAGCGGCGGCCATGAAATCGGCAAGCTCGCGGCACAGAAGCTGGGCATCGAATGCTATGACAGCAGGCTGATCCAGCTGGCTTCCGAAAAAAGCTGTATCGGCATGGAGCATCTCAAGCCCGTGGATGAAAAGAGGGCAAATCCCTGGCTCTATACCGTACCCTCGGATTACTCCAACGAAATGACCGGCTTCGGGCTTCCCATGAACGACATGCTGTTCAATGTGCAGTCCCAGATCATCCGGCAGCTGGCAGATAAGGAATCCTGCATCATCGTCGGCAGATGCGCAGATTCCGTGCTGGAAAGCTATCCGAACGTCATATCCGTTTTTATCCGGGCCAATCATCCTGAGCGCGTTAAAAGGATCATGGAGCGCCAGAACATTTCAGCAAAAGAAGCGGAAACGCTCATCAAAAAGATGGATAAGGACAGAAGCCTTTACTACAATTTCTTCTCTGACAAAAAATGGGGACGCGCCGAAAGCTATGATCTCGTCCTCAACAGCACTGCGCTTGGCCGTGAAAGATGTGTTGACCTCATCTGTTCCCTTATGAAGCAGCTGTAAATCCCCTACATAATATAAAACAGCTGCGCAGTTTAACTGATTCCCGAAAGGGTTCCCGGGCCGTAAGGCTTCCGGGAATCCTTTTTTTGTTTTTCCTACTTTTTTGCACTATCTTAACCTATGTAAAATGTTTGTAAAATCAATGCAGAAAGCATGTTTTTCCCGTTTTCTTTCATTATAATAGGCCATGTAAATATTATGTTTGAAACATGTTGAGAAAGGGTAAAGAAATGACTATCAGCTTCTCTTCTTTTCTGTCACAGCTTCTTTCCAGCCCGGTTCTGGCGGTCACCGTTGTGCTGACTCTGGGCGTAATTCTCGTCAATGGCTGGACCGACGCCCCTAACGCCATCGCCACCTGTGTCTCCACAAGAGCCATCGGCCCGAAGGCGGCAATTCTCATGGCGGCGTTCTTTAATTTCCTCGGAGTTTTTGTCATGACAATGATCAATGCCAGCGTGGCTTCCACCATCTATAATATGGTGGATTTTGGCGGAAACCCGGATCAGGCCCTCACCGCCCTGTGCGCCGCACTGGTAGCTATTGTCTCCTGGGCTGTGGCCGCATGGTGGTTCGGGATTCCTACCAGTGAAAGCCATGCGCTGATTGCCGGACTGTCCGGCGCCGCGGTTGCCATGCACAACAGCTTTGCCGGAATCAACGGCTCCGAATGGATCAAGGTTATCTATGGCCTGATCCTCTCCACACTTTTGGGTTTCCTGCTGGGCTGGCTGTCAGCAAAAACTGTGGAGACGGTGTGCAAAAACATGGATCGGCCCAAAACCACCGGATTTTTCGGCGGGGCGCAGATTGCAGGAGGGGCGGCCATGGCCTTTATGCACGGCGCACAGGACGGCCAGAAATTCATGGGTGTTTTCATGCTCGGGATTTTTCTCGCAAACGGACAGGATAATGTGACCAGCTTCCGCATTCCCCTGTGGCTCATGATTCTGTGCAGCGCCGTGATGGCCCTGGGCACCTCCATCGGCGGCTACCGCATCATTAAGGCCGTGGGAATGGATATGGTAAAGCTGGAAAAATACCAGGGCTTTGCCGCGGATATGGCCGGCGCGGCCTGTCTTCTGCTCTCCTCGCTGACCGGCATCCCCGTCTCCACCACACATACGAAAACCACGGCCATCATGGGCGTGGGCGCGGCCAGAAGGCTTTCCAGTGTAAACTGGGGAGTGGTCCGTGAAATGGTGCTCACCTGGGTTCTTACCTTCCCGGGCTGCGGCCTGATTGGCTATCTGTGCGCCAGGCTGTTTTTGTTTATATTCTGAACAGTTACATACAATTATTTCATTTCACTGAAAGGATATTGCAATGGGTAGAAAAAAAGAAAATAATTATTTTGACATGTTCATCCAGGCCGTAACCTATTCCTGCCAGGCGGCGGATATGCTGAAGGAAAACTTTATCAGCTTCGATCCCGAACAGCTGCCGGCCTGCATGGAGGCCCTCCATCATATAGAACATACGGCGGATCTTGCCAAACATGATTTGATGGAAAAGCTGCTGAAGGAATTCATCACTCCCATCGACCGGGAGGACATCATAGAGCTCTCCAGCGCGCTCGATGACGTGACCGACAGCCTGGAAGACATACTGCTGCGGCTGTATATGTTCCGCATCACTTCCCTGCGCGAGGACGCCGTTTCCTTCGTCAGCATTATCTGCGACTGCTGCTGCGCCCTGAAGAAGCTGATGGTGGAATTCCCTGAATTCCGCAAATCCAAAGCGATTAAGGATATGATAATCGAAATCAACCATCTGGAGGAAAACGGCGACAAGCTTTACACAGAAGCCATGCGCAGGCTGTATTCCGAATCCGGCGACGCCGTGGAAATCCTGTCCTGGACCGCAATTTATGACAGACTGGAAAAATGCTGCGATAAATGCGAGGACGTGGCGGATGTAGTGGAAACGGTTATTTTGAAGTACAGCTGACGGCAGGGAAATGGAATCCGGGCTGCTGTGTTTTTACAGCGCCGGTTTCCTGCCGGACAGGAGCTCACTTTCCAGGGAGCAGCCAGGATTTCCTTCGCCATGTTATTTTATATAATTTTCATTTTTTATTTCCGCCATGCTGTGTTATTATAAAAAACACACTGGCTGCCGATTGTGTAAATCCTATCTGCCAAGTTTATTTTTACATATACAATCAAATCGATTTTTCTGTCCAATCGGACAAAGATTCCACTATGAAAGCAAATATTTTTATTCCATAATAACAAAATCTATTACCATAATAACAGTAAGAAACGGTTGCCATGTGTCGGATTACCAGCTATAATTAAATGGAAGATAGATATTTACACATAGCTTACGGAACAGGAGGCTGTGTGCAGGAACACGAAGAAAAAGAAGTGACAAATCAGGCTGATCCGCAGAACATTCACCATGAGGATCTGGCTTTAAAAACGGCGGCGCAGTATTTCGGCGAAGAGCTTCTGCCCCTGCTGGGGATAACCGACAACGTACGGTACGTTGCCCCCACTGAAAATGTGAAGCTGGAAGCGAAACAGATGTACCAGGATTTCAACTACATCTCAACGAATAATCTCTGGGTACATCTGGAGTTTGAAAGTGACTCCGTCACACGCAAGGATCTGAAACGGTTTCGGGAATACGAGGCAACAACGGCCCGAACCTTTAATGTTGCGGTCATTACTTATGTAATCTGCTCCTCTAAAGTGAAAAGGCCCATAAGCTCACTGGCAGAGGGCATCAATGTTTATCATGTGAAGCTTATCCGTCTGAAGAATAAGGATTCAGATCGGCTGTTCGCCTGCGTAAAAGAAAAGCAGGAGCAGGGAATGCCCCTGGAGAAAGAAGATCTGGTTTCCCTGCTTCTGACGCCCCTGATGTCCGGGCATATGGGGATCGGGGAACGGATTATAAAAAGCCTGAATTTTATACAGTATGCTTCAAAAACGGTAACTCCGATTGAACTGGAGAAAATGAAGGCCGTGCTGTATACATTAGCTTTTAAATTCTTAAATAAAAAGGAATTGGCCGAAGTAAAGGAGGTAATTGCAATGACAGAACTTGGAAAAATGCTTGTAAATGACGGGTTCGAAAGAGGGCTTGCCGAAGGTGAAGCAAAATTTGTAGCTATCATCAGGAAAAAGAGAACGAAAGGGCTTGATGCTTCTGCCATAGCAGAAGAATTGGAACTGGAAACCGCCTATGTTGAAAAAGTAATGGAATTAATCGCTGAAGACTCTTCCGTGAGCGACCTGCAGATAGCGCAGATGATTCTCGGACAGTAACCGTCGGCTCACAAACAATATGAGCCGCAGCCGGTTTGATTTGATTTCATTTGCCCGCTGCGGCTGCCTTTTACCCGTTCTGCTTTTCTATTGAAGCACTGCTTTATCCCATCTGTTTTTCAGCCGCCATTCTCACAGCCCCATAATAAAACTCGTACAATGCCGAAAAAAATCCAACCGCCATTGCCACCGCCTGCCAAATCCACATATTTCCCGTAAATACAGGCATTCCCAAAGTATCAAGAAGCAGCTTTCGCGCCCCGTTATATATCAGCCGGCCGCTGGTAATAAGAGCCGGAGGCAGCGGCAGCAGAAACAACAGCATCAGCTGTCGGCTATCTAACCTGGCAATCTGTTTCCCGCTCATTCCCAGCTGCCCAAGAATATTGTTTCGTCTTTTCTTTTTTTCACCGTCACTGAGGGCCTGCGTTGCAAGAATTGCCGCGCCGGTAATTTCCAGAATGACAGACAGATATACCAGACAGATAAGCAGCACATAAATCTGAGAAAGCGATTCCTTCTGCACCCACTTGCCTGACAGGTAATCCTTATCCGGATATATCAAAGAAGTGACCGCCCGTCCTGTTTCCATAGATAGTAAATCGTCAGGGGGAACTGATTCATCCCGGGAGGTTAACCTCTCACAGGAAGCTGACTTTCCCGGGGAGGCAGGCCTCCCTTCGGAAACAGATTTCCCTGGGGAAACAGATTTCCCACTCCCCCTGTCCAAAAGAACAAGCCCGCCGTCCGTGAGCTGTTCAAGCTCCGCGCTGTTCAAAGGCTGCTCCGTAACTGCCGCATACAGACTGTACCGCATCTCCATCCCTTGCGGCACCTTATCAGGAACCACAACAACATAATCCAGGCCGTTGCCGTAGGTATCATTCTGGCTGAACGGCTCTGAGAAAACGCCTCCTGCATTCAGCTCATATCCATTCACCTCTTTTGTCCCGGCCTTCTCCATATAATCCGAAAATTTGCCGGCAAGAGACGGCGTGCAGTGGACATAGCAGGAATTTTCGTAAACCTCCGGGATTTCATATCCCAGCATCTGTCTCAGATAAAGATAGTCGCTCTGTTTCATATACGTATCCGACAGATATTCCGCATATATAAGCCGTTGCGGGCTTTTCCAGCTCCTGCGCCGCCTGCCGCCTTAAAGAAAAAAATTCCCTGCTTTCCCAGCCATAGATTCCGTAGGAACAGCTCTTTTGTATGGGAAAGCTTTCCCCAATCCGTTTTTCATAAGCGCTGAAATCCATCATACCGCCCGGATGCAGTATCATTATATCAAACACATTCAGCTCGACGCTGCGATCCGCAAAAATACGGGCAGCAGCCCCTGTTCCAAAAAAGAATACCGCCAGCATAAATAAAACTGACAGGATTCCAAGCACCACACTCATGGAACGAAGCCTGCCTTCGTTCTGCCGATCGTAATACAACAGATCATACAGCCTGATTTTCCGGAGCCGCCTTTTATTTTTATGCAGGGCAAACAGATACATTCCAGCAAAATATAACAATGTCACTCCTGCCGTCTGAAAGGAAACGGAAAAACCAAGGGTAAACGTCATGCCAAACATTCTGAGCACCGCGGCTTTCACAAGCCTGGACAACAGAATGCCGGCCAGCAGTCCGAAAACAAACGCCATGCCTGCAATCATCAGATTTTCATATAAAAATAAACCTGCAATGGTCCGGTTAGACAGCCCTCTGAAAGGGGAATTTTCCCAGCACATCGCCAATCTGCAGCTTATCTGCAATCTTCCTGACCCGCAACCCAATTTCCTCCGGCCCCAGTCCCTGAATCGTCAGGGGCAGCGCCATATTTTCTTCCAGAGTAAGCGTATCCAGCAGGTTATACTCCTGAAATACAAAGCCCAGGTTATCCCGCCGGAACGCGGCAAGCTCCTCCTCCCGCAGCTTTGTAATATCCTTTCCATCCAGCATAATATGCCCGGCGCTCACAGAATCAATGGTGGAGAGACAGTTGAGCAGCGTGGTTTTCCCGGAACCGGAAGCGCCCCACCTGGATAATCCGCCCCTTTTCCGTCCCTGTCTGTATACACGCTCCATAATGGACGCCTCCATAATATTTTGGACCGGCAGTCCTGCAAAAGCTCCTGCTGCCTGAATCCAACCCCATTGTACCTGGAGGCGCCTCTTTCTTGTATACATGTTTCCTGATCTTATGTGACAAATCTGTAAGATACCGTAACAGCCGGTCATCTGAACAGTTACAGGATACCGTCAGCCGCTTACATCCAACATATGCTGACTGAAAATTTACAGGCAGCGGGGATTACAACAGCACCGTCCTACACCGTGAGATGCCCGCTTTTAGGAAAGGTCAGGCGGATCGTTGTAAATTTCCCCGGCTCAGACAGCGCATCCATGGCAAAAAGCTGCCTGACGGCAAATCAGAGCATTATTACCATATCTGGCCTGCCGCCGCTTCCCTTCCCCAAACTGCAGGCCGTCTTTTTTGTCCGGCAGCTTTTTCTATATTTATGCAGGAATAATACAAGTATAGCATTATCTGTGCCGGAACAAAATAATACAAAAACAAAACAAGAAAATACATTTTATTTTTCTCCCGATCACCTAATATAAAAAGGTACTTCATTCCACAAAAAAGGGAATGCGGCAACTGTAATTTTTTTTAATCATCCGGGAGGGGATTATCCTATGACACCAATGAAATGGTTCTATTCCTTTATCAAGCCCTATCGAAAGCGGCTCTTTCTGGGATTGTTTCTCGTAACATTTCTGGCAGGACTCGCCATCATTAATCCTATCGTCAGCGGTAAGGTCGTGGACGACGTTATCAGCGGCGGACAGTATCACAAGCTGCCTGTGCTTGTGGCCATACTTCTGCTGGTGACGGCCGTGCGAAGCGTTCTCCGCTTCCTGGTTCCCTATAACTTCGAAATCTGTTCCCAGGGTGTGCTGTACAAAATGAGGGATGCGGTTTACAGAAAGCTCCTGATGGAAGACTTTGACTTCTATAACCGCAACCGCACCGGCGACCTGATGAGCAGACAGACAGGTGATATGGACGCCATCCGCCATTTCGTGGCAAACGTCATCTCATCTATTTATGAAAATATCCTGTATTTTTGCTTCGCGTTGGTCATGATTTTCACCATCAATACGAAGCTGGCGCTGTGCATGCTCTGCATCCTGCCTTTTACGCTGGTGCTCACGCTCTGCCAGTTCAAGCAGGTAAAACCGGCCTTCCATAACATCCGTACCCATTTTTCCAGCCTGAACGCCTTCGTCCAGGAAAATATCAGCGGCAACCGGGTGGTAAAGGCTTTTGCCAAGGAAGATTACGAAACCGAAAAATTCGAAGTCGAAAACGACGGCTACAAAAAAGCGGAGCTGGACTGTGCGGCAATCTGGTCCAAATATGTGCCTGTTTTTGAATTCTTTTCCAACATACTTACCGTTGTCCTCATGCTTTACGGCGGCATCATGGCCATTCGGGGCGAGGTAACCCTGGGCAGCCTGGTAACCGTAAACGGTTACCTGTGGATGCTCAATATGCCCATGCGTATGGCGGGCTGGTTCGTCAACGACGTACAGCGCTTCGTCACCTCCGTGGAAAAAATACATACCACATTTTCCGAGGATCCTCATATCTGCAAGCCGGAAAATGCCATTACCAAAAAACATCTGAAGGGAAGCATTGAATTCCGCAATGTATCCTATCAGGCCGAGGGCGAGGATATTATCCAGAATGTAAGCTTTTCTGTGAAGCCCAACCAGACCATCGGTATCCTTGGTCCTACCGGCGCGGGGAAATCCACCATCATGAACCTGCTCTGCCGTTTCTATGACGCAACGGAGGGCGAGGTGCTGGTGGACGGCGTCAACGTAAAGGACATGGATTTATACGATCTGCGGGACAATATCGGTATGGCCATGCAGGATGTATTCCTCTTCTCCGATACCATTGAGGGAAACATCGCCTACGGCCGGCCCGACTGTCCTTTTGAGAAGGTAAAAAAAGCGGCCATTGCCGCGGATGCCAACCATTTTATCCAGGCTATGCCGGACGGCTACGACACCATTGTGGGGGAACGCGGCGTCGGTCTTTCCGGCGGTCAGAAGCAGCGTATTTCCCTGGCCCGCGCTCTGCTTAAGGACCCTGCCATACTGATTCTGGACGACACCACCTCCGCGGTGGATATGGAAACGGAATCCTACATACAGACGCAGTTGAAAAACCTGGAGGGCAACCATACAATTTTCATTATTGCCTATCGTATTTCTTCCCTGAAGGATGCGGATCAGATTCTGGTTCTGGATCACGGCCGTATCGCGGAACGGGGAACACACGATGAACTGCTTGCAAACAACGGCTATTATGCCCGGGTTTTCGAGCACCAGTATCACACACCGGCAAAGGAGGGACGTTAAAATGGCACGCAACAGATACGATATCGACGAAGTCATGGAAGACCATTTTGACTTAGGGCAGCTCAAAAGGCTCGGCCATTATGTCCTTCCCTTTAAAAAGGATATGGCCCTGGCGGCCTTTCTCATGCTCTCCGCAAGTGCGCTTACCATGCTCATTCCCCGTTTTTTCATGACGGTGATGAATGACATTATTCCCCAGGGGGATGTTAAGGGACTGCTGCGAATCAGTTTTTACACGCTGCTGATCATCCTGTATTCCGTGTTCTCCCTGAAGGCCAAAATAAAAATTACCAACCGGGTGGGCCAGTCCGTCATCCATCAGCTGAGAACCGATATCTTCTGCCACCTGCAGGAGCTTCCCTTCTCCTACTATGACGACAGGCCCCACGGAAAAATCCAGGTCCGGGTCGTAAACTATGTAAATAATTTAAGTGACCTGCTTTCCAACGGTCTGCTGAATACAATAACGGACCTGTGCAGCCTGATTTTCATCATCTTTTTCATGCTCTCCATCAACGTGAAGCTGACACTGATGTGTATGTGCGGCCTTCCCGTACTGGCGCTGTTTGCCAGCCTTATTAAGAAAAAGCAGCACCGCGCGTGGCAGATACAGAGCAACAAGCAGTCCAACCTGAATGCTTATATTGCGGAAAGCATCAACGGCATCCGGGTGACCCAGTCCTTTGTCCGCGAAAAAGAAAACAGCGGAATTTTCAACCGCCTCAGCGACGGCTACCGCCAGTCCTGGATGCGCGCGGTCCGCTTTAACTTTATGATGGGGCCTACCGTTGACGTTATTTCCGCAGTGACCACGGCGTTTCTGTATGTGGCAATCGTGGATATGGCCATGAGCGGCGGAACGGCTTCCGTAGGTGTACTGGTTGCCTTTACCGGCTATATCAGCCGTTTCTGGTCTCCCATCACCACACTGGCAAACTTTTATAACTCCCTGTTAACGGCCATTTCCTATCTGGAACGTATTTTTGAAACCATTGACGAGCCTGTTGCTGTCAAGGACGCCCCCGGCGCAGTGGAAATGCCGCCTATCATCGGCAAAGTTACCTTTGACCATGTATCCTTCTCCTACGAGGAGGGCATAAAAACACTGGATGACGTGAGCTTCACGGCCATGCCTGGCGAATCCTTCGCTATCGTAGGACCTACGGGCGCGGGAAAAACCACCATTGTCAACCTGCTGAGCCGCTTCTACAATATCGGCAGCGGAACGGTTTATATTGATGATACGGATATCTCCAAGGTGACGCTGCATTCCCTGCGCACGCAGATGGGCGTCATGATGCAGGACAGCTTCATTTTCTCCGGAACGATTATGGATAACATCCGCTACGGCAACCGGACGGCTACGGACGATGAAGTAATCCTGGCTGCGAAAACCGTATGCGCCCATGACTTCATCATGCAGATGGAGGACGGCTATTATACCCAGGTAAATGAACGCGGAAGCCGGCTTTCCGCAGGACAGCGCCAGCTGATTTCCTTTGCCCGCGCACTGCTGGCCGACCCGAAAATACTGATTCTGGACGAAGCGACCTCCAGCATAGATACTGAAACGGAAATTATCCTGCAGAAAGGCCTGAATGAGCTGCTGAAAGGACGTACCTCCTTCATCATCGCCCACCGTCTTTCCACCATCCAGAACTGTACGCGCATCCTGTATGTGGATAAAGGCAAGATTCAGGAAAGCGGAAGCCATGAAGAATTGCTGCTGAACAAAGGACCTTACTATAACCTGTTTATGTCCCAGTACAGCTTTATGAAGGATAAGGCCGTACAGTAAAATCAGAGCGCTCTTGAAGCACTTTCTTATGGACGGCACAGCAAATGTACCGGCCTGCGGAACAGTTACCATCAAAGTTCATTACCTGAGGGCGGATCGCTTCGCTTTCGGTCATGAAAACGGCCTGGCCAAAAGTCCCCTTTACTTTTGGTCAGGCCGTTTCTTTTATGTTGCTTTCGTTTGTCTTAGTTGTTTAATGTAGCAAAATGCCCCGCAGGAAAATCATCCGTATCGTAAACTACCCAAACATGACGATATCCGTTGGCATTATCCAACACTCTCTGCTTTGCTTTCCAAAACAAATTAATTGTATTATCGCCTTCTCCTGCAACTTCAAGCTGTATTCTTTTTCGATACTGGCTGTTGATAATATCAGCGATTGCCTCAAAATATGCAGGCTCCGTATCAGTTCCTTCCGATACAATCAAATGATATTCCGGCTGGATTTTCATTCCTCTGTCAGGCTTCGGCTTCATCCATGATTTGTTTAAATCACTTTTCTTTAGAGGCTTCAGACTCATTTCCAATCGCCTCCGCTCAGCATACTTTGCAGATACGGATCCGCGCCATATCTTCCTTCCAGATACTGTTTATCAAATGCAGCTGTACTATTTACCCTTTCATTATCTTCTCTGCGAATTTCATAAAGAGAATAAATTTCACTGCTATGACAATCATTTAATGCCGCAAACCATATTTCATCTCTGCGAAATACCGTATTCTTCATGGTAGCCATATCATGGGATGTAAATAAAAGCTGCGCCCCATACCTGTTAATTTTTCGATTCTGAAACATAGAAATTACATATCTGAGAAGTTTTGGATGCAGCTTCGCATCAAGTTCATCTATGATAACCAATCTTCCTTCCTGCAGCGCAACCAGGAGGACCGGTAGGATGGCAATCAGCTTCTTCGTTCCGTCCGATTCGTGACTGAACGGCAGTTCATAATCAGCTTCCCCGATCCTGCGCTTCAGAAATAGCTGCTTTTCCTTTTCATCATATCTGTAATCGTCCACATCGATTCCCAAATCATTTAAGAGCAAAAGGATACTTTTCTTTATTTCAGCATCATCTGATACCATAATCTGCATCTCAGCCATAGGATTAGCATAACTGCGAATAATACAAGATTCAAACCACTCCTGCACCTCTGCAATTACCGGGATATTATAATTGATGGCAAGGAACGATATAAACGGCATCTTGGCATTGATACTGGTATTCACATTTTCCTTCTTTAAAATTGTTCCGAGGCTGATTTCTTCACCTTCACGATAAAAAATATGAGCAGGCTTTTTTCCGCCGATTTTCTTTCTGTCCAGGGTTTCTGCAGATATTTCATCCTGTAAAACAGCCAGATAATAACGGTATTCATATTCCTCTGTTCGGAAGAATATCCGAAACTCTGTGGGTTTTTCTGCTGATACCGGATCAAATAAAAAAGGTTCTGCCGCCACCCTCTGCTGCATGATCAGCGGCTTCCGGTTCTTCTCCAGATCATGGATCGGTTTTACAACGGTGGAAATCAAACTGGCCAATGCCAGCAGTAAATTTGACTTGCCGCCTCCATTAGGACCATAAACAGCACTTACAGGCAAAAGACTGCTGCACTTATCTTTTGTTATAAGGCTATCTGCAAACTCCGGAACAGAAGAAGCCTGGAAGTCAAATGTGGTTTCCTCTCTATATGATTTAAAATTCTGAAATGAAAACTGACAAAGCATCCTTTTCACCTCCTTTTCTTACTGCCTTAAGTATACCACTAATTCTTTCCCTTTATCAACTTTTATATGGTATTTCAAAAAAAATATTTTTTGCAAGGATTATAAATGTATTTTTACTCAGATTTATCCTGTCATGGCTGCACCAAACTCTCCCCCGATTTTCTGCCGTGACAGCTTAATTATCCTATCAATTGGTATAATGAAAAAATCATCAGAAATACCAGGACATTCTTACCCTTCAGTTCCTGTGTTTCTTCCTCAATCTGTTGTGCTTCCTACTTCGAAGAAGGCAAGTAGCGCAGCAGGTCTATCTCCGTATCCTGTCCGTCAATGGAAAGAAACATGGTCAGCTCGCTGTATCCGTCCTGTGCCTCAAAGGAATAGGTCCTGTTTTTCTCCCAGCTCTTCCCTGTGCTGTTTTCTTCCAGATAATGCACGCTCACGCCGCCCTCTTCCGTCTGCGTACGGCCGCTGATTTGGATGTACCAGGAATCATTGTACGTTTCAGGTATGGTAAACTGTAATTTTCCATCCGCATATCCAATGCTTTTTTGCAGGCTCTCTACCGGATCCTGTTTTTTGGACATTATCAGAAAAAGAACCACAGCGATGATAAAAAGCAGGATGGCGCCTGCGATTACTATCGCTGTTATTTTCTTTTTATCCATATGTTTATCCTCTCTGCCTTCTGCTTATTCCTGTTATTAAGTTACCGTTCCTCTTTTGCAATAAGCCGGTCTATTTTCTGAATCAGTTCCTTCCAGTCCATAACCGTCAAATAAGGAATATCTTCAGCAAGCGTCTGGTTTGCCTTTGCGCAGGCGCCATACCACACAGGACTCATACCCGCCTGGTAAGAGCCCTTCACATCACAAATCAGATTATCTCCGCAGTACCAGATTTTTTCTGCAGAAAGCTTTGCTTTCGCACAGGCCATCTTAAAAATCCTGGGATGGGGCTTTTTAAACAGATAATCGCAGGAGGTCATAATAAACTCGAAATGGTTCTCCAGAAAGAATCTGTTAATCCGAAGTGTCAGCGTTTCCGAATTCTTCATCATATTGCTGACCACCGCGGTTCGGATTCCCTTTTTATGAAGAAAACCGAGAAGCTGCTTCATACCGGCTGTCGGATATCCCGGCGCTGCATGATCTGCTTTTCCCCTTCCGGCATATCCCATTTCCATATGCCGCACTGCTTCCCACTGCCGTTTGGTGCTATGCCGCAAAACGGCTCAGGTCCTTCAGGGCTTCCATGCTACCTTCATTATACAGTCTTCTCTTTTGCATGCAAACCTTTTATAAAACAGTTGTTTCAAAAAGCGTAACATTGCAGATGGCGCTGAACCGTTACCGAAAAGCGGCAATCTTTCTAAAAAAAGCGCCCCCGCCTATTTTCTTTTTTCCGTAATCTATCTATAATAAATAGGGAGCAGAAGCTTTTCACTTCCTTACAGGTATATGAAGCTTAACTCTCCCTATCCCCAAAGTCTTATGCGGTTAAAGCCGCATGCCGTCTCCCCTGGCTATCGGGAAGGCCGGAAAAAGCTCTCCCGGACGTTTTTTTCAGCATGAATAAAATTACAAAACATAAGCGCCGAAACGCGCAGACAGGAGCAAAAATGAATCAACTTTATTTGGATCGCCTTGGCCGGGTATGCGCCGAAATGGAAAAGATAGGGCTGACACAGATGATCGTAAGCGATCCTTTAAGCATCTGGTATCTTACCGGTGTCTGGATTGAACCTTACGAAAGACTCTATGCGCTGTATCTCAGAACAGATGGGAAGCATAAATTCTTCCTGAACAAGCTTTTCGTCATCCCTGAAATTGATGTGGAAAAAATATGGATGACAGATACAGACGACTGTATCGGAACCGTAGCGGCTGCAGTGGACGCAAAAGCTGATATGGGCATAGACAAAAGCTGGCCTGCACGCTTCCTTCTTGATCTGATGGAACGCAATCCCGAAGTACGTTATGTCAATGCCTCCTCCTGTGTGGACAACGTCCGTTCCATCAAGGATGAATATGAAAAAGAAAAAATGCGGGAATCCTCCCGGATCAATGACGCCTGTATGGAAAAAGCCGCCGCTTTCGTAAAAGCGGGCATGACGGAAAAAGAATGCGCTGATTACGTCCGTTCTCTTTATCAGGCGGAAGGCGTCGAAGAAGGTTTCAACACCATTCTTTCTTTCGGGGCCAACGCCGCGGATCCCCACCATGAGCCTGATGATACTGTTTTAAAACCGGGTGATTGCATCGTGATCGATATGGGCTGCCGCAAGGACAGCTACTGTTCCGATATGACACGGACCTTTTTCTGCCAGGAAGCAGATCCCGATTATGCGAAAATCCACGATCTTGTCAGAAAGGCCAATGAAAAAGCCGAAAGCCTTATCCGTCCCGGCGTCCGTTTCTGCGACCTGGATAAAGCTGCAAGGGATTACATTACACAGGCGGGCTACGGCGAATATTTTAACCACCGTCTGGGACACTCCATCGGCCTGCAGGATCATGAGGCAGGCGATGTAAGCCTTTCCAATACCGCAGTTGTGCAGGAAGGAATGACCTTCTCCATCGAACCGGGCGTCTATCTTCCCGGCAAATTCGGCGTCAGGGTTGAGGATTTGGTTCTTGTTACCGCAGAAGGCTGTGAAGTCCTGAACAAAGTTGATAAGCATTGGAAAACCATCGGTTAAGGCAGACACGCCTACTCGTCCGCAGCACCTTTGTCCGTAGAAAAGAACACCGTCCGATTCCGAAGCTCTCCGAAATCGGACGGTATTTTCAGTGAATCTGTTTTTTACAGCGCTGTTTCCTCCCGGCTCATCCACATGCCGTTTGTAAAGTCGGGAATTGCCACCGGCTGCCCGCCGAGGGCAATAGATTCCTCAGTTAATGCGGAAATACTCATCCAGGCCGCCGCATCATAAACATCTATCGGACAGGGCCTTTTTTCCAGAACACTTACAAAGAAAGCTTTGAATACCAGCCAGTCCATACCGCCGTGCCCTCCGGTCACGCCGTCATTAAGGAAGCTCTTCCAAATCGGATGATCATACTCCTTTTCATATTCCTTCGCATTCCCCCAGTATTTACTAAAGGCAAATTCATCTTCCTCGGAATACTTCTGATCCAGAAATACGGTGTCATTTTCCTCTTCATACATCCCCTTCGTACCGCATACCGTAAAATCTCTGCTGTAAAACCGGGGCAATGTTGTATTCAGCGTCAGCAGAATGGTTTCCCCTCCCGCACATTTGATAATAGTATTCACCACATCTCCCTGGGCAAAACGCGTATTCACCAACGCCTTATTCTCCGGATTCCTCTCCGCGGCATAAGCATGCATCCCCACCGCATTGGAAGCCATGGAGGTCAATGTCAGCATACGGTTTCCGCTGTTGATGCCAAGAATTTTTGCAATCGGCCCCAGCTCATGCGTAGGATAATTCTCCGCATTGCGGTGTATGTAATTACGCAGACGGTAATGACGCATCTCACAGCCTGTCCCCACCTCCGTGCGCAGATCATGCATATAACCGCCCCGGCAGTGCACCACTTCCCCGAACAGCCCCTGCTTCACCATATTTAACGCCATCAGCTCCCGCCTTCCGTAGCAGCAGTTTTCCAGGAACATAAACGGCGTCCCTGTCTGTTCGTAAGCATCCACCAGATCCCAGCACTGCTTGACGCTATAAGCGCCGCCAACCTCCATTCCCACTGCTTTTCCGGCCCTCATGGCTTCCACCGCCACCGGGATATGGCTTTCCCATGCACAGGAAATAACAACAGCATCCACATCCTCCCTGCGCAGGACCTCACGGTAATCCGTCGTTACCGCCGGCAGCCTTCCGCACATTTCCTGCGTCAGCCTTCCCCCTTCCTCCGCACGGTCTGCGTAAGCATCGCATACTGCCGTTACCTCCACCATCGGCATCTGAAGAATAACCTCCTTCATCAGCCCATGTCCTCTGTTTCCCAGTCCAATAACTCCTATCCTTAATTTTTCCATTTGGTTTATCCCCCATTTATTATTTTATGTAACTGTTCAGTACCCCTCACAGTCACTATTTTATTTCCTTTTATTCTACTTTTACCATATCCAAAATTATATTTCTATAGGAATTGAGGGATAAAATCTTTGAATTCAGATATATATTTTTTCTGTTGCCCAAGCCTCCCGGCTTATCCTTACACAACAGACGGAACAGGCCAAAGCCATCCTTTCCTACCTCCGCAGCGCCAGGTAGGCTCTGGGAGACATCCCCACGATTCGTTTGAAAACGGTGCTAAAATAATTCTGATCATGGAATCCCACCGCTTCCGCAGCCTGGCCCACACTTTTCCCCTCCTCTAAAAGCCTTGCCGCCTGCCGCATCTTCATCTGGTTAAAATACTCCACCATCCCGATTCCCGCATAGCGTGAAAAGGTTTTCTTAATGGTGGATTCACTCATACTGCACAGCTGGGACACCTCCTGAAGAGACAGCCGCTCCGTCATATGCTCCTCCAGTACCCGGACAATGGCGCGGTAATTTCCGGCGCCGGCGGATTCAATCACCGTAAAGCCCTCTCCCCGCCTGGAACAGGCTGACAGGATAATATTTTCAATCCCGCTGACGAACAGATGGGCATCCACTTCCCTGCCGGCATTGATCTGATGCACAAGTATCTCCTGTTCAAACCGGAAAATCCGCTCCGACTCTGAAAGAAGTCCGCAAAGCATTTCTATCTCCCTCTCCAGCAGCCGGAATCTACGCTCCTTCAGCGCAGGCATGACATCCGCGGCAAAGGTCACCACAATGATATGCGGCATAGTCCCCTTTTCCGACCAGAAGCTGTGAAATTCCATAGGACTGTGTAGAACCGCCTGCCCTTCCTCCAGCATAAAAATATCTTCACCCGCCGTCACCCGGATAGCCCCTTCCACCACGCAGACCAGCTCCCAGAAATCATGGGTCTCCCCGCCAAAATAATAATCTTTATCAAAAATACGTTCAAAAGCGCTGAACAGGGCGGAAATACGGATACATTTTTCCACCACGCAGCCCTTCAGTGTTGTTTTCATCCTCTCTGCCTCTTTTCCAATCACAGTTCAGACCAGGCTGAACCGATACTGGATGTACTACATCTGGTGCATCGTTGCCCTCCGGATGCTGCTGCCCTTTGCCCCACGGCAGAACCTGGTAGGCAGTCTGCTTGCGGATCCGTCAGCCGCCATGCAGCAGTTATCCGCACTATCCGCATTTACGGAGGATACAGCCCCTGCCGCTCTGCCAGCAAACCAGGTGCTTAACAATGCGGGAACGCAGGTATTCAAAGTCACCGTCACGGAGATTCTATTTTGTGTTGTACTAGACTGCATCCGGAACAATATCAGAATACCCGGAGAAATCATAGCCAGATGCTGCCTTGCCCCAACTGCAGTTCCGGGCAAATTCAGAAAATATCTTCCGGCGGCGGCTTCCTTATTTTCAAGGAAAGGGAAGAAACAATGGCAATTACGTTATTTTACAGCCCGCCTTCAAACGCCTTGTTCAGCTCTTCACAGCCCTCCAGCACAAAACGGCCGTCGCGGATAATCACGTATTCCTGTCCGCCGCCGTCTACGGCCGTAAGCTCACCCAGCTCATCATAGGGAATCGTAATATCCGTATGGCAGTTCAAATAAGCCTTGTCCAGATCCTCACCGCGCAGGGCTGATACTTCATTTTCCTTGGCAATCAGGCGCTTTCCGTCCGGATTGAAGGTTGTAAGCTCCTCCTCATGGGAATAGCAGGTATCGCCCACAGCGAAATGAGGCCCCATCTTCTCTGCAATCAGAATCGGCAGCTTATCCCCGATATCGTATTTATCGGCAAATACATACGCCGTAGTGTTGGTACCGATGGCAAATTCACCCATGGGCAGCGTATCATGATGGTGAAGCACGTTTTCCCGGATAAACTTCCGATTTTCCTCCGGCGTGTCAAAATTGGTGCAGCTGTAATCCGCAATCATGCCATCCTTAAAATCAATCTCCAGATTCAAATACTTCAGTCCGTTCAAATAAACCTTGGAAACATGAAGCTTCCCTTGCGTACCCGCCAGCACCGGGGATGTGAAAACCTCTCCCACAGGGATATTCACGTCGGCCACACAGTTCTCAAAGTTGGTTTCCTTCTCCGGGTTTTCCAGCCTGTGAAGTACCACTTTCAGATCCGTCCTGTTGGCGCCGCAGCCTTTGATGCGGACATATGCCGCCTTATCCAGCGTGTCGATGATTTTCTGCTGAATGCCCTGATACAGGGTATAATCCAGCGTGTTGATACGCAGCACACCATCGAAAATCTCTTCGAAATTGTCCCCTATTTCCGGCACGGGGAAAGCGATAATCGTAAAGCTGCGCTCTTCTCCCTTTACATATTCATTCATCAGCGCGCCCGCCGCGGACTGGAATTCCACTGCCAGCTTCTGCTGTTCCTCATTCAGGCGCAGATTTTCTTCCTTGCTTTCCGGTTCAAAGGGAATGCCGCCGAATTCTTCAATCACCGCAGGACCGCCGTGTACGGCCGCCAGTTCCTTCACGCTTTCCAGAGCATTTCGGTAATTTTCCAGACGATGATGCACGTATTTTTTGTCATAGTACAGCGCCTGATCATATCCATGATCGTATTCAAACTGTTTATTGGCGCAGGCGCCGTAATACCCGTTCTTGCTCAGCTTTCTGCCCTCCAGGAAGCTGGCTGGCGCCCGGTAGATTACGGATTCAAGCCCAATCCCTGCAAAATTTTCCACAGCTTTCCGCACGACCCGTTCAAAGCCGAGGAAATACCGGATATTCACCGATTTTTTCTTCTTGATATCCTTGCCGGTCACCTCAAAGCCGATGCGGTAGCCCTCCGTATAGGTATCCGCCATGAGCGCGATCTTTTCCTCCGGCAGGCTATTCACATAACGGGCCATCCGCAGCTCATTTTCCGTTACATATTCCCCGAAACGATAAAGATAACGCAGATCCTGCAAATCACTGTCCATAATGATGCGCAGTGCGAAATCCTCCTTCCAGTCGAAGGTGGAGCGCATATTTTTTTCCAGCATGGTTTCGGAATAGTCGCTGGCAAACCAGTAAATCATATCCCTGATTTCCTCTGCCCTGGGGCTGACGCCCTCCTCCGCCGCTGAAACAAAGGCGTGATAAACCTCTAAAAACAGCTCCATCCGGATCACCATGGATTCCACATCCTGCTCATAAGCAAAGGCGATCAGGCTGCGCAGCTCCGCAGCCAGGAAGGAGAGCATCTGTCCGAATTCCTTCCCCAGGCGGGCGGCGGCAAAAGACGGGTTGGTGTAGCTTTTTCCATAATTTTCAGGTAGGATATCCTCATACAGCCGGCGGTTATGCTCCCTGAGCTCCTCTATTCCCGCTTTATCCAGGTTTCCGTCCGCAATATAATGGAATTCCTGTACAAACAGATCAATCAGACCCGCCGTGCGTCTAAAATAATCCCTGAATGCGGCGTCCACGGCTTCTTCCTGCAAAATCTGTGCAATTCGTTCACAGCTCAGTGCAAAACGTTCCGCCAGCATTTCATCCTGCACCGCTTCTTTTTTATTCTCACTCATATTCCATACACTCCTGCATAAATAATAAATCCAATCCCCGCAATTGCCATCAGGTTCAGAATGATCCCCAGATAAGAGAAAAGATAAAATCTGTCCTCTTCCATTTTCGACATGATCCCCAATACGACTCCGGCCAACGCGAAAAGCAGGGCAAATAAAGCAGCCACTCCGTATTTTACCAGTGCCTGCCCCTGATTCCTGAAGGTTTCATATACGGCAAAAAACAGGGATGCGAGGGCAATTATCCCCAGCACTGCGGACATGATCCCCTTTTTTGACTCTTTCTTGTTCGTAAAAATATATTTACGTCCCATCTGCTTCCTCCGTTTTCCCTGTAAGCGAATTTACAAACCCGCTCCGGGAGCTGTCAAAGGGTGCCCCGTGCTGCTGCCGGGGAAAAACCTCCCGCTCCCGGCCGCCGCACAAAAGACACCCTGCAAAATCAGAAAATAATCTTTGATTTTCCGGACAGCAGCTTCGCGCCGCCGATAATCAGCAAAGTTCCGCTGACAATTCCTGTTACCATGGCAATGATGCCCAGAATGATATTCATCGCCCCGGTGCCTTTCATGGTTCTGTAAAGCTTTTCATCCATATATGCTGTCCTCCTGTTTTGCAGCCCTTAAGTAACCTATTTCACTCCATACTGCGCATAATATGCATCAATTGATGCTTTCATGGCATCGTCAATTATAATCTTGCCGTCATGAGGTTTATTATACAGATATTCCACCACTTCTTCCATACTTACGATTGCATTTGCGGGAAAGCCGTACAGCTCCTGGATTTCCTGGAGCGCGCTCTTTTCTCCCTTTCCCCGCTCGCAGCGGTTGAGGGAAACGATCAGTCCCTTGATTTCAACATCGGCCTGGGCCTTGATGATGGGGAAGGTTTCCTCGATGGATTTGCCGGAGGTGGTTACATCCTCGATGATAACCACTCTGTCGCCGTCCTTCATTTTGCTTCCCAGAAGGATACCCGTATCGCCGTGATCCTTTACTTCCTTCCGGTTGGAGCAGTATCTGATATCCTTTCCGTACAGCTCGCTGATCGCCATTGTGGTGGCAACGGACAGCGGGATGCCCTTGTAGGCGGGCCCGAAGAGGATGTCAAAATCCAGCCCGTAGTTGTCATGAATCGCCTTTGCGTAGTATTCCCCCAGCTTTCGGAGCTGCATTCCTGTCACATATGCGCCGGCATTCATGAAAAACGGGGATTTTCTGCCGCTCTTGAGCGTAAAATCACCGAACTTCAAAACATCACTTGCAATCATAAAATCTATAAATTCCTGCTTATATGCTTCCATTCTAAATAAACCTCCTGTATTTACGGGCTTTTTCAGCCTTTTGTTCTTGTCCGAATGCCTTACTACACACTTTCTACACGTTTGCTCTCAAGGTGCACGGCTCAAATCATCCAGATTTTATACCATTCATCCAGTGTCATATCCTTGGAAATGACGTTAGGTGCCTTCTCATCCTCGTACTGCTCTGTCCGCAGCTTCTGACGAATCTCGTCTTTGCATAGATGGTCTGCGTTTTTCCGAAACAGTTTACAAACCTTCCCTGATAGAGTCCATCACTCTTTCTCTGCGTAATGCCTCTACCTAACTCTTTTCCATTAAGGGATTTTCCCATTTGTGCCTCCTTTCTGTGCATATCCACATGAAAGAAAGCATCAAACATCCTCTTCATATTATCATACACACTATTTTTTTTCAATTAGTTTCAGCCAATCTGGTTCAGCAGCCAGATATCCAGCTTCCCCTTATGAGCATACAGCCTGTTTCCAATCCGAACCGTAAAACCATTTGCCGGATTCGCGAGCAGCTCTCTTGCTTTGGTCTGCCCGATTCCCAAATGAGTACATCTTTTTTTTAAAAACTTTAACTCCTCCGAATGGTCTTATCTTCAATACACGGCAAGCTCCTTCACCAAATACCTTATCTAACTTATTTTTCTTTATACTCTTTTGGCGAAAGATTCGTATATTTCTTGAAAAATCTGGAGAAGTAAGTGATATTTTCAAACCCCAGAGCTTCTGCAACCTCATAAATCTTCATATCGGTTTCTCTCAGATATTCTTTGGCCTTTTCCAACTTTTTCATGCTCAAGGTATAGATAATCGTCTGCCCTGTCTCGTCCTTAAAAATTCTGCTGAGATAACTCATACTTACACCAATATCTCTCGCAATATCAGCAACTGTGATGTTTTTCTCATAGTTTCCTTCAATGTATTTCTCACATTCCTGAATCAGTACACTTCTTCTGGAGGATGATGCGTCAATGTATTCTGAAACCTGCCCAATAATTGTTTCCATGATTTCCATGTACTCACGGACATGCATACAACGATAGATCAGTTCTGAAATGCTGGTTTGATATGGCGTAACATCATAGATACTCTTGTCATATTCCAACAGTATTTTTTTGCAGTAATTCCTAATATTAACACCTGTACTGAGGATAGCGTTAATAGGTTCATCTGCCTGTTTCTGCAGATTCAGAAGTTTCCGAAATGCTTCTAAAGCTTCATCCCTATTTCCTTTTTTGACCAGAAAATGCAGTTCTCCCTGTTCCAGTTCTATTTCTTTCAAAAGTTGTTTATCCAAGTTATGTTCTTCCCGTCTATAAAAAACAATTCTAGACCCTTCATCAAAAAAATTCTCTCTCACAGCATACTCTGCATTCTTGTACTCACGCTGTATCTCCTCCGGATCACAGCTGCGTTCTCCCACCCCGATAGACACATGCATCTTCATGAAGTTATCCATCATGTCAATGATCTGCAGACATTGTTCTCTAATTATTTCCTGATATCCCTGTTCCGGTATTTCTGTAAGCATAACAAGCAGCATATTCTTTCGCACTAGGAAACCCTGCTTCATGTTGTTTCCAAATACCATTTTCAGGAAATTTAACAGACTCTTATGTATTTTTTTCTGCCTCTCAGAGTCTGCATTTTCCTCTATGCGGAAATGAATCATAACAAAGAGATAACCACAACTGAAATCCATTTGTAATCTCGCTGCGTTTTCCCGAACATCCTTTAACTCATATAGGGAGCCTGAAAACACAGATTTTAAAAAATTTTCCTGCAAAGCAGAAAGATTATCTCCGACCTGATGTTCCTCAGCCTCCCTGATTTTATCCTGAGCTTTTCTGACCGCTTCAACAATGCCTTCCATGACACCGGTTTTTACTACATAATCGACCACATCGTATCTGACAGCCTGCTGCGCATAAGAAAAATCCGCATAGGCTGTCAGCAGAATTACTTTTGTCTTAAGCTTCTGCTCCCAGATATATTTTGCAGCTTCAATCCCGTTTTTTCCCGGCATTTGAATATCCAGAATGAGAATATCCGGCTTTAGTAACTCCAAACGCTCCATGACCTCTGTTCCTGTAGATGCAACATAGATTAGCTCACATCCCAAATCTTCCCAGTTGATCAATGTTGTCATTGCTTTGCGCATAATCGCTTCGTCGTCAGCAGCCATCACTTTATATGCCATATTTCTCACCTGCCTAATATATTCTTATCCAAATATATCATCTTACATTAGCTTTTACAATACATGTAGCTTAGTCTTCAATTAACTCCAATTCGATTACATTATCTCTTGTTTCATCCACATGGAAGGAAGCCCATTCCGGATTTGCATAATTGATAAATTCACAGTCCGGGAATTCCTTTGCCACCCACGGAGTCAAAAGAAGCATTTCGCTTCCGTCAGCCAGTCTTCTTGCTTTCTTTACTCTACCTTTCACTCCCGGCAGTGCAATGGCCCCAATACTTTCTTCCAAAATATGAGCATACAATTTGTTACCTTTCTGGGTGTATCTTCCCCATTCCGGTTTCTCAAATTCAGACATGCCGCAACCGTAGATACTGTCACTGTTCTCGTGCATCCACTCACCGGTTTCTTCCAGAATCTTCAACTGCCAATCAGGAATCTCTCCCTTGGGAGTCGGAGAAACATTCAGAAGCATATTACCGTTCTTGCTGGTACACTCTACAAGCTTTTTGATCAGCTGCGTGGATGTTTTTCTATGAATATCCATGGGCATGTATCCCCACTCATTATTCATGGTAAAGCAGGCTTCCCACGGAATCTTTCTGCCAGAGGGCGTTCTAAGCCCCTGCGGCGGAATAATCATTTCAGGACAGACAAAATCTCCGGAAAAGATATTGGGGTCATCTGTCATAACAGAGCCATAAGATTCCCCGTTGGCCTCCAGCCTTCCATTCAGAATAATATCCGGCTGCAGAGAGCGAACCATATCAACCAGCTCTTTTCCTCTCCAGTCTTCTCCCAAATGACCTTCATAGGAGAAATCAAACCATAAAATATCGATTTTTCCATAGTTAGTCATCAATTCTCTCACTTGGTTATGCATATAGTCCAGATAGCGTTCAAAATTATGCTCTTTACCTTTATACGCTTCATTTGCTCTATCCGGATGGTACATATCTCCATAGGCAGGATAATCAGGATGATGCCAGTCTAGCAGTGAATAGTAGAAACCAACTTTCAATCCCTCTGCACGGAAAGCCTCCACAAATTCACGTACTAAATCTCGTCCACATTTTGTATTTGTACTCTTATAGTCTGTGTAGGCACTATCAAAGAGGCAAAATCCTTCGTGGTGCTTTGTAGTCAGAACAGCATATTTCATCCCGGTATTCTTGGCTGCCTTTGCCCACTTCTTCGGATCATAGAAAATTGGATTCCATTCTTCAAAATAAGGCTCATACGCCTCCAGAGGAATCTGTTCATCAGAGCGAACCCAGGCTCCACGTCCCGGAATCGCATATAATCCCCAGTGAATGAACATGCCAAATCTGTCATGCATAAACCACTCTGTTCTTTTTTCTCTCTCATCCATAATCTTGTTCATATACGTCTCGTTTAGTAAAATCATATCTCACGATATGAAGTCCTTTCCAGAATGTTATCCCGCATTTTATCTGGCACCAAACCATGCCACACTCCACCAAATTAAAA
>OLQH01000587.1_pt1 | contig 37840 bp, 43 predicted proteins | sample 1672671 | NCBI WGS metagenome assembly OLQH01 (sample SAMEA3136712, study PRJEB25190) | human gut metagenome
CAGCAGACTATCCTTTGATCACACTTCCCAATGTGACAGTAACACCTCATCTTGCAGGAGGTACAGTAGATGCGTTTACGCGATCGCCGAAACTTCTTGCAAAGGAGATGGAAACTCTGATTACGGAAAAAGACTCAAGATTTGTGGTTAATAAGGAAATTTTTTCAAAAGTAATAGAACAGATATAATTTGCTGACAATAGGAGAACGACAGATGGAACTGGGATTAAAAGGAAAAAATGTATTGATTACCGGAAGCACCAACGGTCTTGGAAAAGCAATTACACAGCTTATGGCACAGGAAGGTGCAAATGTGGTTATTAATGGGAGAAACAAGGAAAAAGCATATAAACTGGCGGAAGATATCAGAAACACATATAAGACTGAAGTAGCTGTTGTCCCTGCAGATTTGTCAGAGGAAAATGCGGCAGAGGATTTATTTAGGAAAAGTGTAAAAGCTCTGGGGAAAATAGATGTATTAGTCAATAACGCAGGTATATGGCCGACGGCCTATGTACGTGATATGGAAAAGAAAGAGTTTGAGCGTACCATTTACATGGATTTGGAAGTGCCTTATATCCTGAGCAGGATGATGGTTAATCATCTGATCTCACGGGAAGAAAAGGGCAAGATTATCAATGTAGTCTCACAGGCGGCATTCCACGGTTCAACTACGGGACATGCACATTATGCGGCAGCAAAGAGTGGATTGGTGACGTTTATGATTTCTCTCGCAAGAGAAGTTGCCAAATACGGAATAACAGTGAATGCAGTTGCTCCGGGGATTATGAAAACAGAAATGCTCCGGGAGTCATTGGAGAAGAATTCAGATTATTATAACAGCCGGATTCCGCTGGGGCGTGCTGCATTGCCTGAAGAAGTCGCATATTCAGTTGTATTTCTGGCCTCCAATAAAGCGGATTATCTGACAGGAATAACAATTGACGCAACAGGCGGAATGCTGATGCGATAGCAGTTGTTGAGATGGATTGAAAGGAGAAAGTTACAATGGCATTAGTTTCAATAAAAGATATGTTAAATAAAGCAAGGAAAGAGAAATATTGTGTGTGGGCGTTTGATGCCAGTACATTGGAGATGGCGCAGAAAATTATAGAGGCAGCAGAAGAAAAAAAGTCTCCTGTGATTATTATGGGATTAACACCAGATCTGCAGGGAGATATGCTTGATTATTGGATTACTTGTTTAAGAAGAATGGCCGAAAGAGCAAGCGTTCCTGTATGCCTTCATTTGGACCATGCAACAGACATGGCTTTTCTGAAAAAATGTGTGGACTCCGGATTTACATCAGTTATGTATGATGCGTCTGTATATCCATTGAAGGAAAATATCCGTCTGACGAAAGAGGCTGTTGAATATGCCCATGCACATGGGGTAACGGTGGAAGCAGAGCTGGGACATGTGGGAGACGGTATTGTATCCGGAGAATTAAAGGCGGATGAGGATTATGATAATCCGGATGACTACCTGACAAATCCTGATGAGATGAAACAATTTATTGACGAGACCGGTGTAGACTGTCTTGCTGTAGCTGTGGGAACATCACATGGGGTTTATGTACATACGCCGAAACTCCACTTTGACCGTTTGGATGAATTAAACAGGATTTCAAGTATACCGATGGTAATGCATGGAGGGTCAGGAACTCCGGATGACCAGATAAAAGAAGCAATCCAGAGGGGAATCTGCAAGCTGAACATTTATTCGGAAATATTGAGCGCATATTACGGAGAATTAAAGAAGAAGCTGGAAGAGTCAGGAACACTTGCAATTTGGGTGAGCAAGGCGAACGAGAAATCTCTTGCAGCTCTCAAACAAGTCGTACTGGAAAAGATTGACTTAGTAGGATCAGCCAATAAGGCGTGAAGGCAATAGCAGATGGAGGTATAAGTATGGCAGAATATTTAATAGGGATTGATGCCGGATGTACGTCTAGTAAGGCAGTAATTTTCGATACAGATGGCAGGATTATAGCATCAGCAGCGACTCCGAGTATGAGGTTTAAGAAACGCAGGGCTGATTTTGAAGAGTTTGACGTTAATGAACTATGGAATCTTGTTTCCGGAACAATTAAAGAGTCAATACAGAAAGCAAAGATTGATCCGTCATTAATCAGAGGAATCGGAGTGACTTCGTTCGGAAATGGTGTAGTATTTTTGGACAAAGACGGAAATTCTATTGCTCCGGGATGTTTTTCACAGGATTACAGAGCAAATGAAATTCTTGAAAAGTACAAAAAAGAAGGAACTTATGATAAAATTAATGATATTATTAAAGGTACGCTCTGGGCTGGTCAGCCGGCACCGATTCTTCGCTGGTATAAAGAAAATGACAGAGAGACCTACGATAAGATCGGTGGATTTTTTACATTCAAAGATTACCTTATGTATCGTTTGACGGGCGTGTTTGCGACGGATCTGGATTGTATTGGGGGATCAGCCCTTCTTGATATGGAGACAATGGAATATTCCAGGAAACTTATGGAACTCTTTGGGATTCCTGAATTGTACGACGTCCTTCCTAAGTTAGCAGAGCCGACAGAGATTATCGGTTGCGTGACAGAGGAAGCCGCAAAGCTGACAGGGCTTAAAGTGGGGACGCCTGTTGTAGCGGGAATGATGGATATTCTGGCTTGTCTTGTAGGCGCTGGAGCTACAGGAGGGGGTGTATACACAGCCGTAGCGGGCAGTTGGTGTATTAATGAGACCCACTCGGAGCGGATTATTCCCGGTGCTTCGGCGAATATGCCGTATCTGCACAAAGGAGAATATCTTAATTGCTCTTATACAGGAGCTTCGGGATCGAATTATGAATGGTTTATCCATACACTGGGGGATAAAGCAAAGGTTGAAGCAGAGAAAAGGGACGTATCTATATTTGATGTACTAAATGAACTGATAGCAGAAGTCCGCCCTGAAGACGCAAAAGTTATCTTCAGTCCGTTCGTTGCACAGCCAAGCATCCATCCGAACGCAAAGTCAAACTTTATTGGAATCGATCAGAATACAAGTTATGCCGAGATCTGCTATTCAGTAGCAGAGGGTGTTGCGTATATCCATAAATATCATGTCATAATATCCTGCAGGTCTGCTAAGCATATGATCTACAGCCACTTTTCCGTTTTCAGCAGTTTCTACCTGCGCCCCGGTCATTGAAATTATCTCTTTTGCTATCTCACTGTTTAGTTCATTATCCTCGACAAGCAGGACTTTCTTTCCTGAACAGTCACACTTTGAAATATCCTGCAGCTGATTCTGATCTTTTCTTCCCGGCTCATCCGATATAAGTTCTCTTAGCTTGGCTGCCAGTCTTGATCTAAAAAGCGGTTTTGCGATAAAGCCATCTACCCCGGCATCTCTCGCTGCTTCCTCTATCTCTGTATAATCATATGCAGACAGAATAATTATAGTAACATCTTTTCCTGCTATCTTCCGGATTTTCCGCGCCGTCTCCACGCCATCGATTCCCGGCATTTTCCAATCTATTATTATAGCGAAATAATCATCACTATTCTCATGCCTCTTCAGCGTTTTTGCCACCGCTTCCTCACCGGATGAAACCCACTCTCCTTTTAAGCCGATATCCTCAAGTATCGTAACTGCGTTATCCCCTGAAATTTTATCATCATCTACTACAAGAACCGGAAGATCTACAAGCTCAGCCAGCCTGTCGTCCTCATGATCCTGCAGCCTTAAATATATCGTGACAGTAAATTTGCTTCCCTTTCCAAGCTCACTTTGTACATCAATATGTCCATTCATCATATCGATTATGTTTTTAGTTATTGACATTCCAAGTCCGGTTCCCTGTATCTTTGTTGTCCTCTTGTCATCCGCCCTCGTGAACGGTTCAAACATAACTTTCTGAAATTCAGGACTCATTCCCATTCCATTGTCACAAACAACGAATTCATAGCAGCCCATACCTTTATGGTTTGTAATCTTTTCTTTCAGACTAAATGATATAATTCCATTATCCGGCGTGTATTTAATGGCATTTGTCAGTATGTTTATCAGAATCTGCTGTATTCTTAAGCTGTCACCACATACTGACTCATGCACAACATCCATTACTTCCATGTCAAACTTGTGGTGATGTTCTGCTATCCCCGGCTTTATCACGGAATATACATCATCTATAAGGCCCGGCAGATTGAATTCTTCTTCTGTAAGAGCTACCCTGCGGCTTTCTATCCTTGCCATATCCAGTACTTCATTTATAAGCCCCAGCAGATGACGGCTTGACTGAGTGATTTTAGACAGGCAGGATATTACTCTTTCCTTATTGTCTATATTTGCACAGGCGATCGCAGTCATTCCAATGATCGCATTCATCGGAGTCCTTATATCATGTGACATATTTGTCAAAAATTCAGTCTTTGCCTCATTCGCACGGTTTGCGGACTCGTATGCTTCCTTCAATGCCCTGCGTGAGTCTTTTTCTAGAGTTTTTGCCTCAGTAATATTCTGTGAGATTGCTAATACCTTTGTGAGCACATTTCCATCCCATTCTATCGGTATAAACGAAGCAGTCTTATATACAGATTCATCAAGATTACAATACTCGAACTGATATATATCATTCTCAGTTTTTATTTTTTTTCTTATATTTTCAGGTAAAATATAATGTTTCATTGATTCAACATCCGCAACAGCCTTATATGTATCAGAAATCTTTACCATAAAATCACTGTATTTTCCGGATGACTCATAGTTTTTATTATGATCAAAGTTGAAAAATTCGTAATGATCCCTGTCAAATTCAAAAATCGCAAATGTATCAACAAGTTTTACTATTCCCTCTATAAGCTTAGCTCTTGCAGCATTTTCCTGATTAAGCGCTTTTAGGTCTTCCTCTTCCTTTTTTGCTTCGGTGATATCTCTGACAAATATCATTGCATACCGGCATCTGTTTTCTTCAGTCACATCCGGTATTATCATATTCCTTACCCAGCGTATTCTGCCATCTTTTAATATCCGGCTCACCAGACTGAGTTCATTTTTGCCTTCCTTAAATTTTCTGAGGATATAATTACGATCATATATTCCCTGGACAGCATCTTTATCCTCCTCATATACAAAATGCTCTATATATTCATGTATCAGTTCATCCCACATTCTGTTATTTTCCAGCATTCCGAAGAGGGGATCTGTTTCTTTAAGGGATTCAAAAGTATTTTCATCCAGATTGACATAATATTCACAAAGGTTAGATTCAGTGTATGCATTGTGAAAAGCAATTCCCTTCTGTATCCTGTGCTTTGCTTTCTTTTCTTTTTCGATATTGATAAAGATACCTACCATCCTTTTTGCAGTACCATCTGCCCTGCGGCTTGTGTCGGCACTGACCCTGAACCACTGGTATCCATTATTTTTCGTCTTAAGTCTGTACTCTATATTGTATTTTTTCTTATTTGTCCTGTCAGCTATAACATTTTTCAAAAAATCAATGCTTCTTTCTTTATCCTCCGGATGAAGAAGATCCGACCATGACTCGAGTGTATTTGGAAAATCTAAAACATCATTATATCCAAGCATCTTTCTGAATTCGTGACTCCAGAATACTTCATACATCTGGCCTTTTTCATCACAATCTATATACCACATGCCGGATTGTATCACATTGTTTACAATCTTTAAGCTTTGCTGGATCTGATCTATTTCTGCTGTTATAACCCACATTCTCCTGCCGGATTCATCCTGTGTGTCCTGCTTTTCCATGCGGACATAAAGAGCTACTCCCTCCTTTGTCAGCATCTGTCCCTCTCCGGCCCCCTTTATCAGAGGAAAGCGTTCCGGCTCTAAAAATGTCTGATTATCTCCGCAGAAAATCTTTCTAAAAGAGCCTCCTGTAACCTGCATGAACTCATCATATCTAAATCCAAGGTTATTCAGGAAGCTCTCACTGACCTCTGCTATGCTTAATTTATCATCATAGTAGCCTGAAATGGCACCTACTGTATCTTTATTTTCCATAGTGTCTTTCATCCTTTTATATCCGGATAACTATTAATAGTTACCCTCTGTTTTTTTCTCATCAAAGTTCTCAAACTGTTCTCTTACATGCTCAAATGCTTCTAAAAGCTTCGGTGAAAATTGTCCACATTCTCCGTTTATTATCATATTGTATGCTTCTTCTTTTGAGAACGCCGCTTTATAACATCTTTCATTTATAAGTGCATCATAAACATCTGCAAGAGAAACAAGCTGCGCTGATATTGGGATTTCATCCCCCTTTAATCCATCGGGATATCCGTTTCCATCATATTTTTCATGATGATGCCTGATTATTTCGTAGCATGTTTTTATAAGCTCCTCATCCCAGTCTATGTTTACAGAATTTAAGAGCTCACATCCTCTTGTGGTGTGTGTCTTCATATATGCAAATTCTTCATCTGTAAGTTTTCCCGGCTTTAATAGTATTCTGTCAGGTATGCATATCTTTCCAAGGTCATGAAGTGCGCTGGCCTCAACGATATTATTTATCTTGTCCCGTGTAAGATCGTATTCCGGATATTTTACACTAAAATATTCAGCAAGAACCCTTGTGTACTCCTTTACACGTTTAATATGTTCCCCGCTCTCAAGGTTTCTAAACTCTACGATTGTGCCAAGCATATCCATGATATCCTTATTCCTCTTTTTGAGTTTTTCATTTGCTTTGCGCAGTACCTCCGTCTGCGCTCTTACCCTGTCTTCCAGATGATTCTTATAGTCATATATTTTTATCATATTTTCGACACGTTTCTGTACGATCTGCAGCTTAAACGGTCTTCCAATAAAATCAAATACTCCATAATTAAAGCATCTGTTTTCATTCTGTGCTGTCATTTCCGAACTTATTATCATTACCGGTATTTTGTCCATTATGTCCGTCTTTTTTAATTCCTCAAGAAATTCAAAACCATCCATTACCGGCATGACAAGGTCGAGAAGTATTCCATTTATATGCTTTTCGTTCTTAACAATATCTAATGCTTCTTTTCCATTCTCCGCTTCGAGTATCTCATAATTTTCACTTAGCATTTCTTTCAATAATTCTCTGTTAATATATGCATCATCAACAATAAGAATTCTATTTTTCATAATACATGTTCCTTATGTCCGTTTTCCGGTACATGTTTCCCCTCTTAATTAATTTTCAAGTGCCAATTCATTTAAAACCGAAATCACACTCTGGTATTTTTGTTCGACCTTTTTAAAAAGTTCTTCTGCCCCATCAATGCAATAATCTCTGAGTTCTTCTGTCAGATCTGAACTTACCTGATAAAGACCTGAAAAACCAAGGTTCAGACACACACCCTTTAATGTGTGGGCCGCCCTGAATGCCCTTTCCCCATCATTCTTCTGAAACGCTTCCTTTAATTCGCCAAAGCTTGGATCATTTATAAAGCGTATCGCAAACTTCCTTATCATAGCCTCATTTCCGAAACGTTCCAATATTTCATTATAATTTTCTCCCAGTAGTCCATAACATTCTTCTACTGTCATATGCATTTCCCCCCAGTACACACCTGTTGTCATTTTTGTACAATATATATTGCCCATAGAAAAATTTTTCGTATGTTTTTGTAGTTCAAATATACCATTTTTATGCTATGAATGTCAATTTACAGATCATATTTGTTATGGGCAATTAGTAAATTAGTATATGATATTAAACTTCCCACATTGTGCATATTGGAAGTTTTAGTTACAAGATTTAATTTTACATATTTTATTTGGGTGGACTTTTGAAATGGTTAAGTAAGATAATATTTTTTAGAAATGATCTTCTGATAATATAAGCCTTCCGGCATTAATATTTTCTCAGGAAGTAAACCGGAATGGCTATAAATGCCGTAATTCCCATCAACCCGCCTATATTAAGCGCAATGCTCCCTGCAATACTCGAATTTGCCAGGCATAAAATCCCGAAAAAAATCCCGGTTCCTACTAAAAATGCCAAAGCTGTTCCAACGATCAGCATCATGAATGCATATTTTTTTTCAATTTCCTCTTTCTTCATGGTAATCCTCCTCGTATATTTTTGTTTTATATAATATATGTTTTATCTGCATGTCTGTTTAACGATCCAGGTAAATTAACATTTTCTGTACTTAATAGTTACATTTTTTCTGTTTATAGCGTAGCAAATCATTGAAAATGTATTATGATGTTTATGTAAATACTGCGAAAAATTTGAAGGATTCTCTGCAGAATATTTACTTGACTTTGTCAAAACACAGCGTTATACTGGTTTTCGTAAAATTAATAGGGGAGCTTATTTAGTAGGCTGAGAGGAAGTCATCAACTTCGACCCATATACCTGATTTGGATAATGCCAACGTAGGAACGTATATAGCAATTACGGGAGATACATTGGTGTCTCCCTTTTTCGTTGCATATAATCGATTGACCCAGTGGTTCAGTTTTGTTGATATGCACTTTAACATAAATCAGACATCGTTTAATTTTACATAATTTAATATTGGATTTTTGAGAGTGAACAGAGTTCATGAAGGGGTGCACCACCGCGGGTGTATTGCTTTGTGAACTCTTTTTTAATTTGATTACCTCTCAATCCGGAAAGGAGCACTATGATAAAGATCAATGGAAAAGAAGCCAATGAGGCATGCAGCATGACTGTATCAGAATATCTTGAAGCAAACAACTACAATCCTAAACACATTGTAGTAGAGCTTAACGAGCAGATTCTTCCAAAATCAGAATATTTTACCACAACCATCGCAGACGGCGATGTCATGGAGGTACTCAGTTTTATGGGCGGAGGCTGATCTATACAGTCTACAGTCCTTAATATGCGTCTTATAAATACCGTTCGCATATCAAAAACACTATATGCATGTGACAAAATAAAGCAATCATTCACTCACCAGCATTACATGATTAAAGGGTCAAAATACCTTTTGATCCTCATATCATTATATGCAATAACAATTTCAAAAGGAGTTCAATATGAGTAAAAATATAGATTTAGCAAACGACAAATTAATTCTCGGAGGCCATGAGTTTTCATCACGTTTTATCCTTGGTTCAGGAAAATTTTCTCTTGATCTCGTAAAAGCCTGTATTGAAAAAGCCGATGCACAGATAATCACTCTTGCGCTTCGCCGCGCAAATGAAGGCGGACTGGCAAATATCCTCGACTATATTCCGGACAATGTAACTTTACTTCCAAACACATCAGGTGCCAGGAATGCCGATGAAGCTGTAAGGATCGCACGTCTTTCACGTGAGCTTGGCTGCGGAGATTTCGTAAAGGTAGAGATCATGCGTGACACAAAATATCTTCTCCCTGACAACTGTGAAACTATCAAGGCAACTGAAATCCTCGCCAAAGAAGGCTTCGTTGTAATGCCATATATGTATCCTGATCTCAATGTGGCAAGAGATCTTGTAAATGCCGGCGCCGCAAGTATCATGCCACTTGGCGCACCTATCGGTTCAAACAAGGGTATCTGCACTAAAGAATTTATCCAGATATTAATAGATGAGATCGACCTTCCTATAATCGTCGATGCCGGGATCGGCCGTCCATCCCAGGCCTGCGAAGCAATGGAGATGGGTGCTTCCGCAGTAATGGCAAATACAGCAGTCGCAACAGCCGGTAATGTTGAGGTAATGGCTGAGGCATTTAAGAAAGCTATTGAAGCCGGAAGAATGGCGTACCTTTCAGGACTTGGCCGCACACTCGTAAAAGGTGCAAGCGCTTCATCACCACTTACCGGATTTTTACATGACTAAGCATGACAAATAAAATATTTTTTGAAAGGAAGGTAACTATTCCGGCTTATAGAATATACACTGAAACTATATGATATGACTGTGCGTAAAAAACATCTAATATCAAATATTACTAAAATACCGGAAAGTCACACAGGATTTTATAATGAATAAAAATATAAATAACAGTTCAAACGCTGTTGCAGATCCAACAGATGCTCTCACTCATGACGAACACTTCAACGAGAGTATCGTAAACGAAGTGATCCTCGAGGACATGAAGAAAAACAGAATAGATCACATGAAATATCTCCCTGACATGGAAGTTTTAGACTCTAATGTCATGGATCAGGTCATAGCAGAAATGGACAGCTACGATTATGACAAATATACGGCGGCAGATGTGCGCACAGCACTTTCACACGAATACCGCAGTGTAGAAGATTTCAAAGCTCTGCTATCCCCTGCTGCACTTCCATTTATGGAGGAGATCGCACAGGCAGCGCAGATAGAGACAAGAAAACATTTCGGAAACAGTGTATATATGTTTACACCTCTATACATTGCCAATTACTGTGAAAACTACTGTATTTACTGTGGCTTCAACTGCCACAACAAAATAAACCGTGCCAAACTCAATTCCTCAGAAATCGAAAAAGAGATGGCTGCAATCGCTAAGACAGGACTTCAGGAAATTCTTATCCTGACGGGCGAAAGTAAAAAGATGTCAGATGTCAGATACATCGGTGAAGCATGCAAAATAGCCCGCAAATATTTCAAAGTCATAGGCCTTGAGGTTTATCCTATGAATTCTGACGAATACGCATATCTGCACGAATGTGGTGCCGACTATGTGACCGTTTTCCAGGAAACATACAATTCAGACAAATACGAGACACTTCACCTTGCCGGACACAAGCGAATTTTCCCATATCGCATAAATGCACAGGAACGTGCTTTAAAGGGAGGAATGCGAGGAGTAGGATTTGCCGCACTTTTGGGGCTGGATGATTTCAGAAAAGATGCGCTCGCAACAGGCTATCATGCTTATCTGCTCCAGAAAAAGTACCCACAGGCTGAGATAGCATTCTCATGTCCGCGTCTTCGTCCTATCATCAACAACGACAGGATAAATCCTAAGGATGTGCACGAAAGACAGCTTTTACAGGTAGTCTGTGCCTACAGACTTTTTATGCCGTTTGCAAGCATCACTGTATCAACCCGTGAGGACGCCCGTGTGCGTGACAATCTTGTAAATATCGCTGCAACAAAGATCTCCGCCGGTGTCAGCACAGGTATCGGAAGCCATGTTGATGATATTGAGGATAAAGGTGATGACCAGTTTGAGATTTCTGACGGAAGAAGCGTGGATGAAGTGTATGATGCGCTGCTTGATATCGGACTGCAGCCTGTAATGAGTGATTATATCTACGTGTAGAAATCCGGTTTAATTTATATGTTTATATGTATTTAATTTCTAAATTGTCTATTATCAATTTTTTGCATTAATTTACATTACATAATGTAAACGATTAAATGATTAAATTGTAATAAGTATCATTTTTAACAGGTATGAATATGAATAAAGAAAAACATTTAGACCAAAGTTCAAAATCAGTTTTATACAATGATAACATAATCGCAGTCACAAACCGGCACTTGTGCAGCCGTCCATTCATGGAACAGCTTGAACGCATCTGTAAGCTTCATCCTCATGCGATCGTGCTTAGGGAAAAAGATATGCCGGAGGCAGAATATCTGTCTCTGGCACGTGATGTAACCGCACTTTGTAAGGAATATGATGTGCAGTGCATCCTGCACAGCTTTATAAATGTGGCATTTGAACTTAATCATCCGTATATCCATCTGCCACTGCCAATTCTCGAAAAATATGCTTCTGCATCATGCCAGCATTTTATGCCTGATGTTATATCCACACAATCATATAAAAATGCTGCCGGTTATCAACAATTCTTCAAAGTTATCGGTACATCTGTCCACTCTGTAGAAGATGCCATAAAAGCCGAACAGCTTGGAGCCACATATATGACAGCAGGACATATTTTTGCAACCGATTGCAAGAAAGGACTGCCTCCACGCGGACTTGATTTTCTCAGAAATGTATGCGGTGCGGTTCAGATACCGGTTTATGCGATCGGTGGTATCAATATTGCCTCAAGCGAAGGTGATAATTCAACTCTTAATGTTCCACGGCTTAAAGAGGTCATGGAATGTGGGGCTGCCGGGGGATGTATTATGTCGGGAATGATGAGTGTATGATTTACACTCATTCTTCCTCCAAAATATCCTGCGGTTCACAGCACAATGCCTTTGACAATCTCACCACATACTCCGCCTGTGCTTTGTTTATATCCTTCCTGCGCTGTTCATACTGTTGGATCGTTTTTACTGGTATCCCTGTTTCTTCCGCAAGAACACTCTGACTGATACCAGCCCTTTTGCGTAGTTTTTTAAGATATGTCTCTGCCCTCGATGCCTGACTCATCTCTCTCAATTTCAAAATGGCAGATGAAATATCCATCTCATGATAAGGATTATACATATTTCTGATTTTACAAATAGGTATCTCTTTATCAATCATTTCAAAGGTTCTGCCACTCTCCCATTGGTAATATGCCAAAATCCACCCTGTCCAGTATTCCTGGCTTTTAGCTGTATTGTACGAAGGCATGATTATATCATCATCAGGTATATCTAATACCCTTATCGCAAGTTCAGCACCTGACATTCCTGTTATCACAAATAAATCACCCTTCGAAAAACGCACACTATACTCAGAACGAAGAAATAGCGTATAAAATTTTTCCAGTTCATATCCGAGATCATACACCGCATAGCTAAGCATCTCCCCAAGATTTCGCTGGGCTATACGAAGATAAACTTTATCATATGCGTAAATCATCTTTTTTCATCTCCTCATCTATGATCTTAGTAATATATAATTCTCCCTTTCGATATTCTTCATTTTCCATATTTCTGTATCCCTGCCGGGCATACATATCCCTGAGCATTTTCCGAGGATACCATTCTTCGGAGTCTACATATTCGTTTCCAACATATTCAATCTCTGTAAACGCTTTTTGGCTGATAAGACAATATTGCTCCCCAAGTTTTCCCAGTTTAAGAGCCTTTGAAAACTGTTCATAAGAAATAACACCACTTATAAAATCACGTGCATAAGAAAAATAACTGTCATCTGCTCTATATCCTTTTACAATATCAATTCCATCTAATGAAATATTAAAATTATCCAGAATATATTTTTTTGCCTCCCTCTCCAGAGGTGTAGAAAGCGTAAATATACGGTTCTTAAGTAAAATCCCCAGCCAGTGAAGCATGGTATACTGTTCACTATTTATATCCAATATGCTCAATCTTGATGTATCTATACTGTATTTATTAACATATCCGTCTGTGTCCTCAGATACCGCCCATTCTTTAGCTAATTCAATATTTTCTGTACAATAAAAGCCTCTACCATAATCATTGTGTTTCTTTCCTGCTCCAAATTCCGGTCTCTCAATAATATGGTCCGATCCATGATATAAAAGCATAAAATATCCTCCCACAGAAGTATAGTATAGTTATATTATACTCCCACAGGAGGATATTTCAATTCATATTTATATTTCACATGTGCTATCGGGAAAATAGGCAAGTAATATGGTTTAGTTAATTTAAAAACGCTATACTAGTTTCCACACTCTATACTTATCTCATTGAATGTACCGAGGATATCGTCCACCTGCATTGCCTTTTTGTCCGCTCCGGCCTTGTCTATTATCGCCTTGCCCTGATGCATCATTATAAGGCGGTCTCCGTATTCAACAGCGTAGCGCAGATTGTGTGTGACCATAATCGTTGTAACCTTTTTTTCTGCGACGATCTTTCCTGTAAGCTGCATTACAATCTCCGCAGTCTTTGGATCAAGTGCAGCTGTGTGCTCATCAAGTATCAAAAACTCTATCGGGTTCATCGTAGCCATGAGCAGTGCGAGTGTCTGTCGCTGACCACCTGAAAGTGCGCCAACCTTTGTGTGAAGCTTATCCTCAAGTCCGAGGTTTAGTTCAGCAAGCATTTCCTTGTAATGGTCTATCCTGCTGTGGTTTGTGCCTCTGCCAAGCCCGTACATTTTCCCTTTATTGTCTGCAATTGCCAGATTTTCAAGTATCGTCATTGATGGACATGTTCCCTTGGAAGGATCCTGAAATACACGGCCTATGCGGCGGTGTCTGATAAAATCCTTCTGTTTTGTAATATCTGTGCCGTTTACCACGATATTTCCACCGTCTATTTGAATAGAACCGCAGATTATATTTAGCATAGATGTTTTTCCGGAACCATTACTTCCGACTACCGAAACAAACTGTCCATCCTCTATCTGCAGATTAAAATCATTAAAGAGGCAGATCTCATTGACTGTTCCCGGATTATATAATTTGTGGATATGGTTGAGCTCTAACATTATGCCACCTTCTTTCTTTTGTTTCTATCCATTCCGACTACGAGAATTATAAGGAATAACACTGCTGTTATAAGCTTAAGATCTGATGATGGCATTCCAAGCTTAACTGCAATAGCCACACATGCTTTGTATACAATAGCTCCGATAACAACGCTTGATGTCACACGGATGAAAGACACCTTTTTAAGCAGGCTTATTCCGATTATTACACTTGCAAGTCCGATAACCATTGTTCCGGTTCCCATTGATACATCAAAATATCTCTGCTGCTGTGCAAAAATGCATCCGCTTAAACTGCAAAGTCCGTTTGCGATCGCAAGTCCGATTATTTTTACAGTTCCTTTGTCAACTCCCATAGATGTAACGATCGTTTCGTTATCACCGACTGCACGGAGCAGATAGCCGGATTTCGTGCTCATGTACCAGTCGAGCAGAAATTTCATGATAAGTGTTATCACAAGAATGATAATAACATTTGAAAACTGCGCCAGCCCACCCTTGAAAACTGATTTCACAAAATCATTATCAAAAATTGTTGTCATATTGTATATAGGGAGATTTGCTCTTCCTGCAATTCGCAGGTTTACCGTGTAAAGCGCTGTCATCATGATGATTCCTGATAAAAGATCACGCACCTTGAGTTTTACATGGATAAGACCTGTCAGTGTTCCTGCAAATGCACCTGCTGCAAATGATATGAGTAATGTGAGCAGTGGGTTTACTCCTTTGGTGATAAGTACTGCCGAAAGTGCTGCCCCAAGTGGAAAACTGCCATCAACAGTCAGATCCGGAAAATCCAGAATGGTATATGTTATATAAATTCCAAGAGCCATTACCGCATATATCATGCCCTGCTCTAAAACGCTTAAAACTAATGTCACGGTGTATCCTCCCCTGATTTTCTAATAGTTATATCTACAATCATATATAAATCGCAAAATAGACAATTACTATTGAACATCTATTTCATCAAATTTCTCAGCTGCATCCTTGATGTAATCTGCATCAAGCTTCATGCCGATCTTGTCTGCGGCTGCTGTGTTTACATAAAGCTGTGCTTTTGAAGCTGTAATATATGGTGTGTCTGATGCTTTTTCCTCACCTTTTAAATTCTTTGCAGCCATTTTTCCAGTCTCTATACCAAGCTGATAGTAATCAATTCCCATTGAAGCAACACATCCTGATTTAACCTGCTCGATTTCACTTCCGAATACAGGAATGTTTGCTCCGTTTGCTTTGTCGAGAACTGTCTGAAGTGCGTTTACAACTGTGTTATCTGTAAGGTTGCAGAGACAGTCAACCTTTGTAACAAGGTCTGCAGCTGCAATCTCAACATCTGCTGATGTATTTATTCCTGTGTCAACGATCTCAAAATCATAATCTCCTGCAAGTTTTTTGTACTCCTCGATAGTACTGCATGAGTTTGCCTCACTGGTTGTATAAAGAATACCGATCTTCTTTGCATCCGGCATCATCTGACGTATCATCTTAAGCTGCTCCTCAACCGGGAGTATATCAGAAGATCCTGTAATATTTCCCACACTTGTTCCATCATCATTTGCAAGGCCTGCTGCAACAGGATCTGAAACGGCCGTGTATACAACAGGTGTATCAGCATTCATTGCTGAATTGTAAGCACTTGCTGCACATGGAGTGGCGATCGCACAGATCATATCAACCTTCTCTGATATAAAGCTGTCTGCGATCGTACTTGCTGTACCTGTATCTGTCTGCGCATTCTGATAATCTATCTTTAAGTTCTTGCCCTCTTCGATGCCTTCTTCTTTAAGTCCTTCGATAAATCCTTCACGGCAGTTATCAAGCGAACCATGCTCTGCAAATTGTGAAATTCCTACTGTATAACTGTCACCACCTGCTGATCCTTTTTCTGTAGAGCCCTTTGCATCTCCACAACCTGTCATAAGGCTCATTGTGCAAATTGCTGCTAAAACTACTGATAATACTTTCTTTTTCATATTGAATTCCTCACTTTCTTTGTTTCACCGACGCTTTCGATCGTTTCTCATAAACCTGCAACTGCAGACTCGAATTCCGTTTATGCGAAAAAAACCGCCTCAAGCTAATGCTTGAGACGGTAATAAAATCTTATTATCGCGGTACCACTCAATTTGACGAATCGTCCACTCTATCATGTACATCCATACATGCCGGATTGATAACGGGTTCGGTTCCCGGTGACGCCTACTGATTTGATCGTAAAAAACTATGTTCTGCCCAATCAAACACTTCGGATCACCCTCGAAAGGCCATTCAACGAATCCATCCATGCTGCAATCACACCATCTGCAGCTCTCTGAAATTTCCGGAAAAGTCTACTCTTCTTTCTCATCGGTTTTGAAACACTGTTTAATTAATCTTTTTATATACTTTATGCTCTTTTTTCCACTTTGTCAAGGTAAAGTTGTAAAATAATTTCAAGTGCCCTTTCTATATTTAAGCGGTGAAACTCCATACATTTTCTTAAAACACCGTATGAAGTAGCTTACATTCTGATATCCACTCTGCAATGCCACCTCTGTGACCGGAACTGTGGACTCCTGCAATAGCTGTCTTGCATGTTCCAGCCGCAAATGATTGATATACTGTGACAATGTGATATGAAAATGCTCTTTAAAATAGCGGGATATATATTTTTCGGATAAATGAAACTGCATGCCAAATTCCTGCAAGGAGATTTCTCTGGTATAGTTCTGTCTGATATACGTTATCATTTCTTTTTCTGTAGTGTTTGTGCCATTTGCAGCATTTTCCAGTATAAGACCCTTCTGCCACATTTTCTGTATAAATTTGATGAGAGTCATTTTTATTTCAAACTGTGCATTTATATTTGCTACATTTGTATTTGACACAGCTGTATCGTCTGACTTGTTATATTTGTGGTTTTCTCTGTTTTTTCTTTCCTCTGTGCTTTCTGAAGTTTTTTTCTTCAAATAAGATATATTGGTATTGATCTCTATGAGCCGCTCACATATATCCTCTGCCATGTCATTTATCTGCGGTTTTATCATAACCCTGCCATGCTTGAGCGGAGAAAGTATCGTTTTTTCCATAATATCATCCGTCTGAAATGATATATATTCCACAGGAAACAAAAATGTGTAATAATCCACATCACCTGTCGGTGATCCCATAAAATGCAGACTTCCCGGAGACACTACAAATGCCTCTTTCGGGTTTCCTATATAATTTTCTCCAGATATTGTCACATGCAATTTCCCATGCTTTACATATATGATCTCAAGCTCGTCATGCCAGTGTACGGGAATCTGGAATGCACGTTTTACATCACTTATGTGGTATTGGCTGAATGGATTTTCCGGCGTGCCGTGTGGCCGGTTTTCTTTTAATTCGAAGTACATTTTTTTCCTTATATCTTAATTCTTAATTTAATAATTCTGATAGATTTATCGTCAGATCAGAATAAAGCCCAACCTGAATATCATCTTCAAACACATACTGTGCACTGTTCTACTCATACTTTACCATATATTATATACGAATTGTGCAGTATTTTTATTTAATCCACCAGTCTTTTCAGTTTCCATTTTCCGCTCTTCCATCGAAGCACCATGCCGACTGCTCTGGCGCACTCGTCACCTGCCATTGCAATGTACGCACCGACAGCCAGAAGTCCCAGATGTATACCAAAGAAATATGTACCTCCAACAGCCGCCAGATACATAAAAACTGCCCCCATTATCACTGGGAAAACTGCATCACCACTTGTCTTAAGAGCCTGCCCGTAAACCAGATTAGTAACTCTGCCAAATTCAAGGAAAATGTCTATTATAAGCAGCTTGACGACCAGACTTATCATCTGTGGATCATCTGTGAAAATATGCACGATAAATTTTCCAAGTACAGCAAATGTTACTGAAAAACATGTAGCTGTTATCACTCCATAAATTGCCGCTTTCCGCGTACCTCTGTCGCATTGCTCATACTCTTTTGCACCGATCCTCCAGCCCGTCATTATGGCATTTGCCTGTGCCAGGGCTGCTCCAATGCAGTATGAAAAGTTTGCGATCTGCATTGCATATGATCGTGCAGTAACATTCATTCCGTTTGTGTCCATCTGATTCATAAAACGCACTACAAGAGTCATTGCAATATTGTAAAGTGCCGTTTCACATGCGGATGGAAATCCAATCTTTATGATCTGACCAAGTATCCTTCGGGAAGACATACGTTCCGGACTGTTTTTTGCTTTTATCAATACTGCTCCCATAACCGCAACGATTATAAGATTTATAACCCGTGAGATAACTGTTGCCGCAGCTACACCCATTACTCCCAGATTCATGACATACAAAAATACCGCATTTAGGACAAAATTTATAACATTTCCGACAACTGATGCAAAAAGCGATTGCTTCGTGTATCCAAAAACACGCAGATAGCTTGAAAAAATAGGAATAAGTGCATTCAAAAAGCAGGCGCCACCAACTATTTTAAGATAAGTTTCTGCCGGTTCCAAAAGAGCAGGTGCAATACTTACTATCTTAAGGATATTTCCTGAAAAAAACGCAAGAAAAACTGACATAATCACACCTATAATCGCATTAAAAAGCAGGCCGAGCTGCCTTGCCTGATAAGCTATGCCCGGTTTTCCTGCACCAATATTCTGCGTCATCACCGCCACCATTCCTGACGATATGACACCAAACATGATTATAAAAACTCCGATATATGTATTTGCCGTTCCTACGGCTCCTACCGCCTGGTCACTTACCGATGACAGCATCAGCGTATCTACCATTCCTGCCAGCATATAAAACAATGTCTCGAAGCATATTGGTACAAAAAGCTGGGTTAATGATTTTCTTTGAACTTCCATGTGTGTTACCTCATTTATGATTCTCGTAATTTAAAAGCAAACTTCTCATATAAACTTCAATTTAGGAGAGGAAGATATAAAGAAGAGAAGCTTGCATATATCAATAATATGATATTATATAGAATATTTCTTGTATTATTTCATGTAAATATTGCACTATTTCTACTTTTTTCACATCTTGCAACGAAAATATGCCTCAAAGTGTTCTGTAGTAAATAACACTGCACACAAAAAACGGCTACAAACTTTTTGCTTTGTAACCGTTTCTATTTCTCCTGCTTTCAAAGATAGGATCCTACCTATATGCGACTAATGGATATTATGATTCCCATCCGGAGTGCTATTTATAAATGTATGCTCTTTTAATAGTTCACGAAATAATTTTTCTGCCGTCCAGAATACATTATCCGGAGTGATGATTGCTTTACATCCAATCTGTTCTATTCCACGATTTCTATATTCTTTAAGAAACGAATCTACCTGCTGCTGGTTCATTCCAGAAAAAACAAGCATTTCCAACGGAAATTCTTCTTTCGTATATATCTCTTTGTCTTCTTTAAAGCCTGAAATTTCTGCAAGCGCACCTATCTTTTGATTGTACTGCGGCCTATCAACAATCTTTGTTAAAATTCCAAGAGTTTTACACATTTGTATGATCTTATCCCGCTTTTCTTTTGAAACATTAAACATCAGAATTCTCTGTTGATTTATCATTACTGCCTCCCTAATCTAATTGTATCGAATCAGATATATAATAATGAAAGCCATTTTCCTTACAATAATCTTTGATCTGCCTTATCAGCTTTTTGTCCGTTGTATACTCTGTAATATATACATCTAATCCGTTAGATTTACACTCTGCAATATATTTTTTAAAATATTCTATTGTATCCTCATCATTTTTTTCAAATTTTTCCTGATCAAAATTTATTTTTGAGAATACAGTTTCCTGATTTATTCCGGTCAGAATATCTTTTATATTTCCATTTCTACTGATATACTCTGATACAAAAACATCTCCGCCATTTACTATCACCGGCTTATCATAATCCATCAGATTATTAAGTATATTACACAATCCATTATATATTTCCGGTCTGGGGTATTGATAATATATATCGATATTATCCACAAAAAATCCATCTATATCTTTATCCAGAAGCTTTTGCGATATATCATATGATATAAAATCCTGCCACTTTTCTGATGATACATCAACCCAGTATTCTTCGTCCCAATTCTCATATGGATCTAATGTCAGATCAGCATATTTTCCATAATATGAGCGGGTTTTTTCTATTGAACCTGCATTAATATATGAATATACCTTTTGTCCGTTATTTTTAAATTTTTGTATTTGCCCACGTGTGAAATTCTGTGCATCTATTACTATTATGTCATAATCTTTCATATCTTCTGGCAGATCATCCGGATCCGCACCAATAAAAATGCCATACTCAGACCGACTTTCTGATGCAGCACACCCGCATAATATACATAAAGCCATGATCATAATGACAACACATGATTTTTTCAAAAGACTATTCAATAATCTCATACTGCATAAGTTCATATTTAAGCCTGCTTCCATCCATTATTTCTGCTGGAAGCAAAGCCCTTGCAACAAGCTTCAGATCATCTGTTTCTATATCTGTGCGTTTTAAATCAGCATAATCCCCATCTATTGAAACAACTTCGTAATACCACGTTTCCATATAAAACTCTCCTTGCTTTATTAAATTTCATCCGCCATTTCTTCTTCAATTATATCCTCACTAGCCTGCATCGCTTCAAGTGTCATAGTAAAAAGCTTCGGAAGCTCCCAGCCTAACTGCTTTGCTCCTCTGCTTATAACCTCACGAGAACATCCTGCGGCAAAATTTTTACTTTTATACTTCTTCTTTATAGATTTAAGATCCATATCCTTGGTACTACGTGATGGTCTCATTATAGCTGTAGCCCATATAAGCCCTGTCAGTTCATCCACCGCAAAAAGAACTTTCTCCATCTCATGCTCCGGTTCCACATCAAGCGTTTTTCCACATCCTACAGTTATTCCATATCCATGGGAAACAACCGCATGTATTATGTCTTCTCCGACTCCGGCCTCTCTAAGAAGTTCAGGAGCCTTCAGGCAGTGCTCGTCCGGATATAATTCAAAATCAATATCATGTAATAATCCAACAATCCCCCAATATCCGGCATCCTCACCATAACCTAATTCTCTGGCAAACCATTTCATAACAGCTTCAACAGTAAGTGCATGTTGTCTGTGAAAGGGATCATCATTATATTTTCTCATCAGTTCTAAAGCGTCCTGCCTTGATATATGTTCACTCATTAACATCACCTTCATTCAAATTAATTCAGCATTCATAATCAATGCATGACCTTACTGCTGTGTATGGTCTTACCTTGCTGTCTGCAACTGCGACATGCTTTGGATTTGTGCTGTAATTTCTGAGTGCCTGTTCATCTTCAAATGTCGTATCAAGCATAACATCTACTGTAGAACTAGGAAGATAGTCTATTCTGACAGAAATATCTATCATTCCCGGAATCTGTCCCGCCAGCCCTTCGAGCCCTTCTTTTATGCCTTTTCTTATCTGTTCTTTCTGTTCTTCTGAATACTCATCCTTTAAATTCCATAAAATAATATGTTTTACCATAGTAATTCTCCTTTTATTCTATTTCTTAAGCCATTCTATCTCTTTTTTATATGGCGGTATTGTCTTTTTTGCCGATGCAAGAAACATCTCTTTTCCCGCCATTCCAACATGACAGCCAAGCTTTACATCGTTCATATAAGTTCTCCTGTTTCTGATTGCTTATTGCCCTTTTATTAACACATTATTCATTTTTTTGATTATAATACTTTTTTATATTTTCAGTCAATCTACTTTTTCTTATTGGATTGTACATCCATATTTCCAGTGTTACTGTCTCAAATTGTTACAGACCAATATTGACCATACGGTTTTTGTCACTATTTCACTCCGTTCACAGCCGCTTTTTATCACAAGTCTGATCCGATCTGAGATTCATACTCATCGGCTTGGTCATATCTTTTAAAGCATACTCCGCTACTAACCGATTCTCATTTTTTCACAAAATGAGCCCTACTATATGAGGTGGATATGCTGGTAGACAAAAAGCTTGAGATTTATTATGTCTCAAGCTTTTTGTCTACAAATATTTATTATGATTTGTCAGATTAATCAAGTGTTAAAAACTTATCAATCTCATTTAATACTTTATCCTGATCCTCCCCTTCTATTCCATGATCCAATAATGGATACAGTTTTAAAATACTATTTTTCATTTGATTATCATATTTTTCAGACGCATGGTAATCCACACACATATCATTTATTCCATGTATGATCAACGTTGGCCCTATAAAACGTTTTGTTGTTTCATATATTGCAAGACTCTTTGCTATCCTAAAATAATGCCCTCCAACTTCATGCTGCCCGTCGACTAATACCGTTTCCGGAATATTCTCTGTATCATATTTTGTTCCCATACATATCCCTTTTATCGCATCTTCCTTCAATGCAGCTGCCGGTGCTAAAAGTACTAATTTTTTTATTATATCAGGATATAATCCTGCCAACATTCCGCCAACAACACCACCTTGTGAATGTCCTAAAACATATATATCCGTTATAAATAAGCATTTTTGAACATATTTTAATATTTCTATCGCATCAAGCAATTCTCTTAATACATCCATATCAGAAAATTTTCCATCGCTTTTCCCATGACCATCAAAATCAAAACGTATCGCATACATACCACTTTCCGTAGCCCTTTTTGCTATCTTGCTATATATGCTATTTTCATCGTATCCAAGATTGCCCGCAAAACCATGAAAAATAATGAGTGCCGGATATTTGTCAGATATTTTTTTGTTATCAGTATTATATGGCTTTTCTATTTTTCCACGTAATATGATACCATCTCTTTTAATTTCAACATCCATCCTGATTCCTCCTAAAAATGCTGATTCTGATATGTGATTCAGATTCCCCACATACATATCCTATAAGTTTTTCCTTTTCCAGCCATTTCAGGGCTTCACTATCCGTATATATGACCGGTTTTGTCTGCAATTGTTCTTCTGGATCAACAACACCATTATTTTCTATAAAAACCTGACATTCCTTTCCAGTATAGTCTCTTCCTTTTAAAATATATCGTGCCGATATTTTTTTAGATTCTCCATTTTTTTTAATCTGTGTATCTACTCCACCCGGAATAATTTTACCTTGAAAGATGTCACTTTTACAATTACCGTGAAATAATATCATTGTAACTTCCCCAGTGTCTCCCTGTATATGTTGGATTTCATCTAGTATCACTTCCACATCAAATATTGGCTTCATCTTTAATCTCCACTAATTTTTTACTGCTCCAGCAGTCATTCCTGCAACAATATATTTTTGTGCGATAAAATAAACTACTACCGTTGGTATCATCGCAAGTAATGCTCCTGCAAACGCTACACTCACATTTGAAGAATATTCTCCAAAAAATGCATATTGCATCATAGGGATCGTTCTCATTTCCTGTTTTTGACATATTATCATTGATATTGCAAAATCATTCCATGAATTCAAAAATGAAAGCACAAAAACGGTCATATTAATGGGTTTCAAAAGCGGAAACACTATCTTAAAAAATACCTGATATTTATTACAACCATCCAATCTTGCGGCTTCTTCCAACGAAATCGGTATGCCCTTAATAAAACCAGCATACAAAAAGACTACATATCCTACATTCATACCTACCTGTGCCAACACAAGTCCCCACAAAGTATTAAGTGCATGAATTGAATTCAGCTCTTTGTATAATGGAAACATCAGCGTCTGAAACGGGATCAGAATCACAAGCTGAAATATATAATAGAACATATTGTAAAACTTATTTTTTTTGCGTGTTATTATATACGCACCTGTCGAAGATACAATTATTATTATTGAAACCATAAGCACTGCAACAATAACACTATTTTTAAATGCAGTAAAATAATTAGGAACTTTAACCGCATCTAAAAAGTTCTGTAGATATAATGACGTGGGAAATGCAAGTTTTGTCTTTGCAAATTCTGTCCTGGATTTAAAAGCATAACATACTGCTACGTAAAATGGTGATAATATTAATATTGAAGCCACTACAAGTATTACTTTTATCAGTATCTGTTGTACTTTATTTCTTGCCCCATATTTCATAAATCTATTTCCCTCCTTCTAAGTCTATTGGTAACAAATGTAGATATAACTATACATATCACCAAATAAATCATTGCTACCGTCTGTCCATAACCAACTTTATTATATGGGAATAAATATTTATAAATATAGTACGCCATTGTTGTAGACGCATCACCCGGTCCTCCACTTGTAGCAACAGTGGCATAATCAAACATCCTAAGTCCACCAGCCAACCATAATGGAATACAGTATGTAAATGCCGGAGCAAGAAATGGAATAGTAACCTTTTTAAATCTCTGCCATCCGTTAGCTCCATCTACAATTGCAGCTTCCATAACATCAGATGGGATTCCTTTTAGTCCCGCCAGATAAACCATCATAGCAAGTCCAGACTCCTTCCATATACACATTCCACAAAGTCCGAGCATAACATATTTTGAACTTACCAAAGGATTTTCCAACCCGATCATAGAAAAGAAATCATTATATACGTACATCCACATCTGTGATACCAAAACCAGACTGATAACCAGCGGAATAAATATAATGCTTTTAAAAATATTAATTCCTTTAAACTCCCTGTTTACAAGAAGTGCCAAACCCAAACCAATTGCATTTACACAAATTACGGTAATTATAGTGAAAATTATGGTATTTTTAATTGGTACGAGCAAGTCTTTATCATGGAATACCGTATTAAAATTTTTTAATCCTACAAAATTCATTGTATCTGATATTCCATCCCAGTCTGTGAAAGTAAATCTTACTCCCATGATAAGAGGTATCAATATCATAAATAGAAATATTAAAAATGCAGGGAGTAAAAAAGATAAATCTACTAATTCGTTTTTTATCTTATACTTTATATTCTTTTTACCCATTTTTCTCTCCTTCTAAAAAAGAAGCAAACTTCATGATCAAAATCTATTTTTCCCAGGACGTTGCTTCTTTTAATTTGTTACCCCATTACTTATTTGCAGCTGCAAATTTATCATCAAGCGTATCACAAAATTCTTTAGAAGTCATTTCCGGGGTAACTGCATATTCCAGTAAAGTTTCACCCCATGCAGAAAAATATTGACCTGAAAAGACAGTTCCAGCTGCATAATTGCATACTTTTCCAGAAGATATAATTGCTGCTGTATCCTGCATTGCCTGAGGAAGGCTTGACATTTCAACATCATTTAAAATAGTCATTTCCTGTGTTGTCGCACACCATTTTGCATTTACTTCCGGTCTTGTCATATATTCAAAAAATGCTTCTGCTACTGCATGATTCGGTGCATCCTTAACCATCATCCATGTATCTCCCGCTGTGATCGGAATAAGATTGTCCTCCTCTTTTTCTTCTGACGGGAACATAAATGCTCCATAATTTCCATCTGGATTGTAATTTGCTACTGCACCAATTCCCCACGTTCCAATAATAAGCATTCCAGCCTCGCCATTTGCGAACATCTGCTCGGCGCGGTCAGTATTGATCGATCTTTGGTCATCATTTTGATAATCCATGATCTCCCGCCATTCCTCTAATGATCTGGTAAGTTCTGTAAAATCCCCAGTCTTTTTTGAACCAGAAATCATATCATCTTCAAAACTTGACATTTTAGAATATGGAGTACCATAAAAAATAGTATAAAAATTTGCGCCTACTGAAATTCCATCCTGATATCCGGCTGCACATGCTGTATATCCTGCATCTTTTAGTTTTTTACAACAATCTATAAATTCAGAATATGTTTTCGGAACTTCAATTCCTACCTTCTCAAATATATCTTTATTATAAAGAACTGCATTTGCCATTACGTCAAGTGGAATACCATATACTTTGTCATCTATCTTTACGTTTTGCAGAGTATTTTCCTGAACCCTGCTAACATAACTTTCATCCGTAATATCTTCAATATTTCCAGACTCAACAAATGTTGAGTATGTTTTTGGAGCGCCAAAAACTACATCCGGAACATCACCTGTTGAAAATTTTAATTTTAAAACATCCTGATAATTCTCCAGCGTTGTTGATTCCTGGTTTACTTTCACGTTTGGATATTCTTTCTCAAATCCGGCAACCATTTCGTCTAATGCTTCTACTTTCTGTGGCTCAGATAAAAAATGTACTATATTAAGTTCACCACTTATGTCTGACGAACTACTCTGATCGTTAGCCGCATTTTTGCTCTTTTCACTTCTCTGTTCCTGCGATGATCCACACCCAGCCAGCATTGTTAATGCCATTGTTCCACATAAAATAGCACTTAGTAATTTTCTCTTCATATACTTACCTCCCAATTGGTATTATTTGTTTACATCTTTATTAAATAACAAATAAACTGACAATAAAATATATGAAAACCTACATTTTATATAAATCCGATATTAGATTTTATGACATTTTATATCATAAATCAGACATAATCTTTAGGAGAAACTCCTGTGTTCTTTTTAAATATCTGATAAAAATATGCATAATTACTATATCCAACTCTATCTGCGACCTCATATACTTTATATTGTCCACTTCTCAATAATTTTATGGACTCCTTGATCCTGATTTTATTTAAGTAAGTGGTAAACGTTTCTCCTGTTTCCTTTTTTAATATTCTGCTTATATGTGTTCCCGATAATCCCATATAATCAGCAGTTTCCTGTAAACTAATAGATTCACTATAATGAATATTTATATAATCCAAAATTGCTTTTGCCTGAGCTGATAAATAATGATTTTCACAGATTATTTTTTGTACATTTTCAGCAAAATTTCTCATAAACGCATATGTATTTTGCAATGAGCCAATATCTGAAAGTTCCCTTACATACTCATCGGCATCACGCAATTCAATATCGTCTGGTCTTATCTCTCTTGTAATATAAACCATCATAATCACTGCCTGGATCATAATATTCCGCACATAACTGATATCATATATTTCATTCATAGAAAACTGATCTAAAAACTCGTCCATACATTCAACAATATCATCTCTGCTCTCTCTACACGCTTTATAAAGTTCCTCAAGACTTTTCATTTTGATATATTCTTCACTTACACTACGACTCATCAAACTTTCATAGTGAATAACCTTACTATTTTCCAGAAAGAATCTTCCATTTTTACAAAATATCGTCTGTGCAAATAATTTACTTATGTCACAAAATGATGATGACGTACGGCTTATTGTTATATAAACATGATAACTTATCTTTTGATTTTCATTAAATATTGTTTTTGCAATACGCAAAGAAAGTAAATTATATTCTCTTACAAACATCGATTTACCAAAATTAATTAAAATAACATATCCTTCTTTTCTCCATATTCCAGTTGTATATATCGAATACCTTTGATTACATTCTTTGATAATCTGTCTCTGCGTATCTATAAATGTTTCTAGATCGCTTTCTATTAAATTATTTTCTGGATTAATTAGCATTAACAGATAATCATGTACCCGGCATTGTTTTTTCATTAAATCAGAAAATTTTTCTGCGGATGTCTCCACTCCATTAACCGCATCATGAAAAAGCTTTTCTGTCTCCGCTATATAATGCTGCTTATTCAATGATTGCGTGATCTGTTCATTTTTTTTCATATCCCTAACACAACCTACAGCTTTTTCCAGAACTTCTTGTAATTCATCATCAGATATCGGTTTTAAAATATAATCAAATACCCCTATCTGCATACCTTTTCGCATAAATTCAAAATCATCGTATGCCGTTACCATGATATAAATAATTTTCTTATCCAGATCTTTAGTTTGTGTAATAACATCAATTCCTGATATTCCAGGCATTTTTATATCCATAAGTACAATATCCGGTAATTCCTTTTTTATACTTTCCAATGCCTCATTTCCATTCGATGCTTCACCACACAACTCACAATCGAGCTTATCCCAGTTTATTGATTTTTTTAATGCTTGTCTTGCAAGTTCATTATCATCAGCTATAAATATACTATACATTATCTATCTCCCCCTTTCTTACCGGAAGAATAAGTTTAACTGTAGTTCCCTCTCCATATCCAGTCACTATCGATATACCATATTCATTTCCATACAAATACCTGATTCTCTGCTGAATACTTTTTATTCCTATATGCCTTCTGTCAGACTCTTCTTTCCATATCTCTTTACTCTCGAGAATCTCATCTGCATACTTTTGAGACATACCATTTCCATTATCAGAAACTTCCATAATCAGCCTATCTTTTGTCATACGGACAACAATTATTATTATTGCATCTCCACAATATCCTTGAAATCCATGCACCATACAATTTTCCACTACAGGTTGTAAAATAAGTTTTGGTACTAAACAGTTTTCTAAATTATCTCCCGCATCTATTTCCCAGTCTACTTGTCCACCTGTAATCAATCTTTCTAACGATAAATACTGTGTTATATAATTTAATTCCTTTCTTACTGTAATTTCTTCTGAAGTTTCTGATAGACATATTCTAAGCAGTCTTGATAAATTTCCTATAGCATCAACAATATCTTTTTGATCATTTAATTTTGCCATTGCATTTATTGATTCCAAAGAATTATACAGAAAATGAGGATTTAGCTGTGCGATCAAAGCATTATATTCAGCTTTCTCTTTTTGTGTCTGTTTGATGGTCAATTCATCTATCGCTTCATTAAGTCTATTATTCATATCATTAAAGGCATTTACAAGATAAGCTGTTTCATCTGTACTTTTAGTCAGTATCATTTCAGCCTTTTTCCCCTGTTCAATAAGTTTCATATTATGAGTCAATTTTTTAATATTAAGTGTCATATTCTCAGAAACATAATCTGCTATAAAAAAACTTACAAAAACTAAAATAGCTTCTATAAATATCAGACTAAATATCAAATGCCATAAATTCTGCAATGCCTGCCGCCGACTTATAAGTCCGGTAAGAACCCATTTCTTTTTTGAAAGCTGCTCGTACAGTTCTATATACTCGTCATTTCTATCGGTCTTGATATCGTCTACTATAGAATTTATATCATCCGAATTATATAGTAAATCACCATCATTATCACAAACCATTATTGACAGATCATTATTTGTTTCCAGCATATGAAAATATGATCTGTCAATTTGTAAACAGATGATTGCTGATTTTTTTAGCGTATCATAATCTATCACATTTTTTACAATATATATGCTATCTGGTGTATCTTTAAAATATTTCCACTGGGCTGTTCCCCTATTATCATCTGAATTATTATCATTTATATAAGTTCGCACTAATAATTCCTGAAATTCATTAATATCGATTGCACCATCTGACCAAAACTCTTCACTTCCATTTGTTCTTTTCATATAACATGACCGCACGTTCATTCCTGAATTTGCTACCAATGCAACAAATTTCTTAATTTCTGTACTATTTTCGATATATGGCTTATCTTTATTATTTTCAACAAGTTCACTTGAATTTATTTTATATGTAATACTTTCTTCAGCATTTAAAATATTTTTAGTCATATTCAGTGCCATTTCATCAATAGTCTGATTTCCAAAATTCTCTATTTTTTCTTCTATATCTTTTTTATATGCAATAAAAACCAAACTATCCGCTAAAATTGTAAGTATCAGAATCACTGAATAAATTGACCAAAAAATCTTTTTCTTTATTGTCAGCCCCGCTATCATAATATTTTCCCTCCTTGTTACCTTACATACTATATATACAATGCCATTCAATTAAGCGTCATTTCAGTGGTTTTCTGTCATAGCAAGCCACTGTTTTATGCCTAAAATCTTTAAAAATATTACAAAAAATAATTGACAAGTAAGCCAATATATGTTGCGCAAGCCTTGATTATAAACATATTTCAAGTAGGCTCATTATGGCTGATTTTTTCTTATCTAATTTAAAATCCACACTCGACAACTGCATCACAGAACTCGATGAAATTCACTCCATGTTCTGCCGTAATCCGGAAAGTGATTTTACCAGGAACCGCAAACTTTCTTTCCTCAAGTATATTCAGTTTATGCTCCAGATGCAGAGTAAATCCGTTTCAAATGAAATTCTTGATTTCTTTGAACATTCTCTTTCTGTTCCTTCTAAATCCGCCTTTACCCAGCAACGATACAAGCTTCTTCCTGAAGGATAGGATTTCCTGTTCCACTCATTTGTCAATCAGTGTCGTACCCTATCGGATAATCTCTATAATGGTTACAGACTTTTGGCCTGCGATGGCTCTGATGTTAACATTTCACGTAACCCGGCAGATGAAAGAACCTTCATCCATGAAGGCAAAAAAGGTTACAATACAATTCATATCAATCGTTCTGATCAACTGGCACAGCAGCAAGGATGATGGAATCCTTCAGGAAATCAATGCCCATATGATTCTGTATAATTTCTGTGAATTAGTGACTTCTAACGCTGTGGTAAAAACATCTAAAAATACCAAACACGTCTATAAAATTAATTTCGCCACCATCAGAGTACCGCCTTATTATAAATATAGTTCATTTGTTTCAAAAATCCCCCATGAATCCCTATCTGTCAACAGGAATTTATGAGGTTTTTAATTTTTTATCTCAGGAAAACAGATCATCCATCGTAACAACCGACTGCAGCTCCTGCGAATACGAGTTTTCCACCAAACCATAGGTTGTAATAAGTGTTGGGTATATAGCATACTTTGTACCGGAAACCACTCTCAGATCACTTATTTTATTCCTAATGCTCCTGTCGACCTTCTCCGTTATGGTATATTCTGACTGCGAATATTTCATCTCGCACAAATTAATCACCTGATCTTTTCTGGCAATCAGCATATCAATCTGTGAGCCGAAAATGCCATTATCAGGATCTGATTTGCAGTACCACGAATTTACCTCTGTCAGCACGCCAGAAATGCCCAATTTAAACTTAATCTGATCTACATGCTCCATGCACACTCTTTCAAACGCCAGCCCCAGCCATGTATTCACTGCGGGCGTATTAATCTGGTTCGTCCAAAAATGCTCATCTATCGGTTCTGATTTCAAAAATTTGAAATAAAACAATGTAAAGCAATCCATCAACTGGTATATCGCATTTTTCTTTTTCATCCCAAATGCATTGTACTTGCGGATAAATCCACAGCTTTCAAGCTCTTCAAGCTTCGTTGTCAGATCTCCCGAATTAGGGATTTTGGTCGCTGTAATGATTTCTTCCCTTGTCATTCCAACCTTTTTAGTCCCAAGAGCTTCTATTATTTTCACATAGTTCTCCGGTTTTTTGAATACAGAAGCATATAAATACTTAAATTCATCGCGCAGGGGCGCATCCTTTTCAAACAATATACTATCAATATTCTGTGAAAGGCTTAATCCCTTTTTCAAAAATCCCCAATAGTAAGGCACTCCGCCAAAAATCATATAGTACTGCAATATCTGATTTCTGTTTAATACCAGCCCGGCAGCTTTTACATACGCTTCACACTCCCTGAGGCAGAATGTGCGCAGATGTATCTGCTCTGTCAATCTGTTATACAATCCGCCTTTGTTGTGTACGACCTTTGAGAGCATCCATGATGTGGCTGACGCACACACTATAAGGACTATATCTTTCCTTGCAGAAGCAAATCCATTCCAGAAATTCTCCAAAGCAACCATAAGATCACTCTTTTGAGTGTCCATCCACGACAGCTCATCAATAAATATTATTTTCTTCTTTTCACTCGACAATCTTATGACATCCTTTAATGCTTCAAATGCCTCAAGCCAGTTTTTGGGCTGCTTTTTCACATCATACCCTGCATCTTTGAGAGATGACGTAAACGCATATATCTGCTCCTTCATTCCTCCCTCTGACAGACCGGCATGCTGAAATGCAAATCTATAGCCAAAAGCCTCACGTATCAGAAAGGTCTTTCCCACTCTCCTTCGCCCGTATACTGCCACAAAATGCGAGCTATCATCATTTTGTATATCATGCAATAAATGTAATTCTTTTTCTCTACCTACAAGCATCTTGCACCTCCACCCAAAATATATTATATTGCTATACTCTTCTTAATCTCTGTTTTTTATATACTTTAAGTAAAGTATAACGATACTTTTGGCAAAAAACAAGCCAAAACGCAAATATACTCTTCTTAATCTCGTTAAAAATAATAGATTAAGAAGAGTATACGTTGTTTCGTTGCAATATCTATGTGTAGTTACACATTAAGTTCGTGATTCCAAATGGTCTAAGATTATATTGGTAACATGCCTCCATATGCGCACACCTGATGCAAGCGCAAAAAGCACCCCCGCAACCGACAATATAATAACTATCTTAGTGGTAAGCTCCACATCCGGATTAGTAAGCGCCAGCCACTTAGCCAAAGCGGTATTATATCTATACATCTGCGACATGGCACTCGAAATCAAAAGAGCAACCACACCTAGAATATACGACTTTGAATACACTCCCTCTTTGGAAAGCAAATAATCTAAAATTTCCTCACACAAATTCTGCCTCACTTTCCTATACTAACCCACATTGGCATAAGCCCATGTAGCATCTTCATTTTCAATAAAAGAACCACTAATCTGCTGTGAATCACTTGAATCCTCACTGTCATTGATTGTAAATGTAAAATTTCCTACCTTTTGTCCACTGCTATTTTCTCCGGTATATGTCATATCAACAATGACTTCACCGGTATCATCCCACGTGGTATAGGATGCTGTAGTCGGAGTATCATATGTAGTGACATCGCTGCTGTTATCCGCTGCTGAATCGCTTTCTGCCTCAAAGGGTTTTGTGTCAGTTGTTTCCTGCTTAGATGTGTCAGCTTCAGTATCAGCCTTGCTGTCATCATCACTGTCCGAATCATCAGATGTCAAATTGTCTAAAGTATTAAGAATATTTCCATAGTAAACATTCAAAAGATCTGTTGAATCACTAATCTTCCATTTGCCGTCAATCTTTTTGCAAGATATCTTCAGTTTCTCCGACTTGCCCACAAAAGCCGCACTATCCTGCACATTTTCAAAGGATTTTATAAACATTGCAGATATATCACTTTCATCAATATCTCCGCCGGCTCCGGCAAGTGAGGTTGTAAGTGCACTCGATACCGACTGCTTGATCAGATCCTGATAAGCAAGCTTTGTGACAGCGCCGGCATCCTTGTATGATTGATGGCTTTTGGACAAGTCATAGTAAGCAGTTGGTTTATCACCAAAGATACCTCCTCTTACTGCCAGCACAAAGTTTCGCTTAGCAAGCACTTGATGCGTTTCTTCTACGTATGCATATTGTCAAGCGTATGTGTCATATTTTATATTCAAAATAAAAAAGGCTGCTACTCTCTAAAAAATAACAGCCTTTCTTACTATATCAGCCTTTTGGAATTTGACCATCGACATACAGAATGTGATTAACTAACCACTCTGTGAGATATTTTAAAATTCCCATAATCTGTTCATCTTGATCTTCTACCTCATCATTGTGATGTTCCATAAATTCATCAAGTTTATGTATAAATTCCTGATGTTGAACTTTCTGTGTAAATATCTTCTTATAATTAATAGATTCCATATACTGTTCTTCATCACTAAAGTGTTTTACTGTATAATTTCGGAGATTTTCTAATATTATATCAATCCTATCATATTTATCCGGTGTAAACTCATCATGAAGCAATTCATATGCCTCATCTGCATATTTAAATAACTGCTTGTGTTCTTCGTCTATCATATCTATACCGATATAATATTCTGGTTTCATTTCATACATAAATTAATCCTACTTTCAGTTTTATTTGTTTTATGAACCTGTTCAATACCATTCATAATAGGCAAATGCATTTCTCATGAATTTCCTATATTTTCTCGTTTTAAATGTTAGATTCCACCAAAACATTCCCTAATTTTCTTGGAAATATCAGAATCAACAAAACCTTTCTGCGCCATGTCATCGAGCATCTCACACGTTTTTTCGTGCGATAAACCTTTCTTATATGGTCTGTCCTCGGTTAATGCCTGATAAATATCAATACATACCATAATACGTTCCGGCTCATTTAATTCAGCTGCGGTTTTTCCAAAAGGATACCCTTTTCCATTTAATTTTTCATGATGGAAAGCTGCCCAGTCTCGTATTTCTTCAAAATCATTAACCTCTGATAATATAAGGTATGTATAGCCAGCATGATTCTTCATTTTTGAAAATTCATCATCCGTAAGCTTATCCGGTTTTTCTAAAATTTCATTGCCTACTGCCATCTTCCCGATATCATGCAGTGCACCAGCCAGATAAATTTTTTGCACATTAATAGAATCATATCCGATATATTGAGCAAAAAAAGCTGCTTTTTCAGCCACTCCTATAGAATGTCTGCTTGTAAAAGAAGATTTATAATCTACAATCTTTGCAAAAAAATCTGCGACATTTTTACACGTTTTCCAATCAAAAACCTGTTTTTGTCTTGGGATAATCTCCCATAGCTTCATTTCAAAAGAATTATCACTTAAACATATAAATGATTCAGAATGTGGGAATGCATGAAAAAAGGCATTCACACATTCTGAATCGAATAATCCATCCTTATTTTTTAAAAGGTACTGACATATAAAATTCCAACTGTTATTTCCAGATCCCATGTTATTTCCTATAATATCAATGGTATCTGCAAGATGAATAATCCTTGCAAACAATGGAATTTCATTCCACTTTTTTTGAAAAGGACCAGTTCCATCGGCATGTTCATGATGATACAAAATCACATTTGACACATCTGTTTTAAATGGAATTTTAGTAATATTTTTTTCACCATAAATACAATGAAGATTTGTTTTTTTCTCGGATAAATCTTTTTTACAATTAACGACGGAATCCTTTTTCAGTTCTTCCGAAATATATTGTGTCAAAGCATTATCATGCAGTAAAGCACACATGGCTAAATCTTGTAATTCATCACCTTGAATTTTCCAATATTCAGCCATGCGTATACTTATATAGGCCACTCTTTTTCCATGTTTGTTTTTGATATTTACCAACTCTGCTTCTATACAGTCCAACGCATAAGAACAGGCTCCTGCAAGTCCGATGATATCTATACTTAGTTCTTCTTTCATTGGTATAATCCTATCATAATACATTTATTCTTCTGAGAACTGGTCTTTTCCTACAGAGCATAACGGACATTCAAAATCTTCTGGAATATCATCCCACTTTGTACCAGGTGCAATACCACCTTCTGGATAGCCCTTCTCCTCATCGTATTCCCATCCGCAAACATCACATACGTATTTCATTGGTTGTTCCTCCTTGTAAATATATTAATACACAGCCTATATTACTGTTTTATTTGTGTTGTTCTGTAACCTTAATATGTATAAATGCTTTTAGCATTTACTACTTTTTCTCCCTGCATTTCGGGCAAATGCCTTTAAATGAAATATCATAATCCACAAATTCAATTCCATGAGTGTTATGAATTCTTTCCAGCAAATCCGGTATTTGATCCATATCCACATCAAAAATTTCACCGCACTTTATACATCTTACATGGTAATGATTTTTCAATATAAAATCAAATCGGTTCGGTCCATCCGGAACTTCAACCTTTCTTAATGCACCTTCCTCTACCAATATATCAAGATTTCTATATACAGTTCCTTTTCCAATTGTTGGATATGCTTCTTTTATAAATTCATACACTTCATTTGCCGTAACGTGTCTTCTCATTTCGTATACGGTATTTCTTACAAGATCTTTTTGAATGGTATTTCTCCTACTTGTCATTCGTCCTCCTTATTAGGATTAATTCTTAATAAGGATTATATACCACTATTATCCTGTTGTCAATAAAAATAGTAATAATTCTCATTATTATTATTTTATTTTACGTTCAAATACATATTCTGAATCTGAAGATAAATCCGGCCTAAACGAATATCCGAGTCTGTCAAATTTCTGAATCTCCACCGGATTTTCAATATTATTTTCCGCTATGAATCTGACCATTTCACCACGAGCCATCTTGGCATAGGTACCTTTTGTTACCAATTTATCTCCGGATAACTCACAAAATACAATCGTAATATATCTGTCCTGTGGTGTCAGATACTTTTCTATACATTTTGAGTATTCTTTTGATGCAAGATTAATGATAATCCTACTGTCATCGATTACTGAGTGGTATAACAATTCTCCCCAGTACTCATACAGATTTTTTGCATCTCCAATTCCAACCTTTGCCTGCATTTCAAGACGATAAGGAGTCACACCATCCATTGGTTTTAAAATACCATAAAACGCAGACAAGATTCTTAAATGATTTTGCAAATACTCAAACTGTTGGATTTCAAACACAGATGGTGCCATATATTGAAATGCAATCCCTTCATATGCTAAAACAGCCGGAGTAAGCCTGTTATAAAGATCCATATTTTCCAATCTGTTAAAGTTCTGCTCTACAATCTTGTCATTACATTTCCATATAGCTTTCAGTTCTTCTTTTGATTTGCTTTTCATCCAGTTTAATACTTCTGCTGTCTTATCAATATAGACAGGCAGCTCAACCGGTGCTAAGTTATCGGTATCTACAATCATCTTTTTTGCAGGTGATAAAATAATCTTCATTATGCCAATTCCTTAAGCATATTTTCAGGATCATCTGCCGCCTTGACTTTATCATTTGCCTTTATAATGATTCCCTGCTCATCAATAAGATATGTAGTTCTTACTACACCCATAGATACTTTTCCATAATTTTTCTTTTCTTTCCAGACATCATATGCTTCAATAACTTTACGCTCCGGATCTGCTAATAGCGTAAATGCCAGTCCGTATTTTTCTTCAAATCTCTTGTGAGACGCTACAGAGTCCTTGCTTACTCCGAGAATAACAGCTCCCTTCTCAGTAAACTGTGGATAACGCTCAGAAAAGCCACATGCCTGCTTCGTACATCCTGGCGTATTATCCTTTGGATAAAAATATAAGATCACTTTTTTCCTGCATAATCGCTTAATTTATGCACTTCTCCGTTCTGATCCGGCAATTCAAAATCCGGTGCTTTTATTCCTAACTCTAACATTTACTATTCCTCCGCTTTTGTATTTTTCACCTGTTTTCTTGTTCTTTTATTACCCGAAATCATTTTATGACCAGAATAGACTGCCATAATCATGCATATCAGAGAGCCAAATGCAAAGTATTTGTGTGCTGCTTTTAACCCTTTATATCCTGTATAAAAAGTTCCAATCATTGTGATCAATGCTCCTACTGACCAATATTTATGTGCTTTCATGTAATTCCTCCATTTTTTCAGTGTATTCAATTCTAATTATACGCTACCATATTCCTATGTCAATTTGATAATAGAGCATTCCTATAAAATTTTTCAAAATATCATTGTCAAAACTATGTATTGTTATCCTTTAATTTTTCTTTGAAATAATTGACAAAAAGCTTGCTTTCAGGAGATTACTATTTAATCTCTTTTCCATCTATATATAGTTGAAATTTATCAGGATTATTGACAATATCATAGTCCTTTCCGTATTCTACAGGTCTATATTCGGCTGTCATTACCGATTCC
>OLQH01000593.1_pt1 | contig 37538 bp, 32 predicted proteins | sample 1672671 | NCBI WGS metagenome assembly OLQH01 (sample SAMEA3136712, study PRJEB25190) | human gut metagenome
GCCACCTCACACTTTCCGACTTGAATCACTTTAAGCTGAAGTCCAAGCGCTACACCCCTAAATCCCAATTTTCCCTATGCGCAGAAAAAGAAACGCCGCACTGCAGCCAGTCTCCCGCCTGTATTACAACGTCTCCATTTCTTCTTAACATACCCCTACGATTGAACGGCAGACCGGTTTATAATCTTAGCCTCGGAACAGCTTTCCAATTCCCCCTTTTGGAAGATAAAGGTCTGCTCCAGAGTTTCAGTCTCCCGGATATGGTCTAGACTATATGCAATATACTTCCCCTTGTAATTCTCTATTTCCTGTAAATCTTCCGAGTGATACCCAAGTACCAGATCTGCCCCTTCTTCAATCGCTGCATGTCCCAGTTCTCTCTGCTGTTCCTCCGTATTATCCGCTCCCCAGTTAATACAGAGAATAACCAGCTGGGCATCCATATTTCTTCCGGCCAGTATATTCTTTTTTATTGCTTCCCGGCTTCCTGGTATCCCATCTGCTGCATCAATCCCTGTGAATGCAATTTTTATTCCCCTCACCTCCTTTACAGTGACTCTGTCATAGCCAAAACTGGTGATACCTGATTTTGTAAGATGGTGCACTGTGTCCAGGTATCCTTCCTCCCCATAGCCTTTGCTGTGACTGTTAGCAAGATTCACTGCATTGATACCGCCCTTGTGAAGAAGTTCTACCTGTTTTGGAGATGCTTTCACGGCATCCTTACTTTCCTTCTCCAGGTCCTCTTCCGTCAGAACGCTTTCCAAATTTGTGATAATAATTTCTCCCTTTTCGGAGGCAAAATTCAGATGTTTCAGCTTTGCAGCAGCTTCTTCTTCCAGACTGCAGCTTGAAATAGCGCGTAGTGTAATGGAATCTGTATACTCCTTTGCCGCTGCGACTGCTCCATCAGCTGGTTCTCCAGGCATACTGTTTACCCTGAGAAAATGAAAGAAAAAACAAATCATAGCTCCTGCCCCTGCGGCCAGGAACAGCTTTAACATTTTAACCGCAAGCGCCCTTCTCTGCTGCTGCCTGATTCTCGGATTACCGTATTTTGATTTTCTAACCACTTCTTTCATCTGAAGTCACCCCGCCTACCTTTTGCCGGTCCGAAAGGGAATCCCGGCGTTTCTTGCTTTGACTCCCAAAGTATACCATTTTTAAATTAACATACTGTATTATATCTTTTACTTTTTGTCCACGTTTGTATAATATATTGGTTACACTGCTGTTACACCAGGGTCAGGGTTTTTTACAAAAGTAAAAAATATATTTCAAAATTTCTTCAATTTATTAATAAGTTATGCCAGAATATACTGAATACACAAAAACGGCAGGGAAGCATCTTATGGCTTTCCCGCCGTTTTTGTGTATTCTAAATCTGGCCGCTTAACTTTTCTATTTTTTCCATAATCCTTGTTTTCTCATCCCCTTCCGCCGGCGTGGGCTGATAATTATTCCGGCTTGAGGAGGAAGATATGGAACATGGAATAATATTCACTGTCTCATCCTCCTGGAGCTTCCCGTCCAGAAAGGTAAAGGTCTGCTGGAAAATCATAGTGTCCTTATCGCTGGGATTTTTATTTCCGCCGAAGCAGAAATTTCCCAAGCTGTATACAATTTTCTTTCCATTATAGGTTTCAATTCCCTGCAGTACATGAGGATGGTGGCCTACTACAAGATCCGCACCATTGTCTACTGCTATGTGGGCAAGATCTTTTTGTATTTCATTGGGCACAGTGGCCCTTTCTTCTCCCCAGTGGAAACTTACTATTACAAGATTTGCACCCTGTTCTTTTACCGCCGCGATGTTTGCCTTCAGCTGCTCTTCTCTCTCCATCCCGTCGGCTAGTACGTAGATACCCACCAGGCCGACCTTCAGCCCTTTGATCTCCATCACTGCGGTTTTGTCGTATCCAAAGGTTGTGATATTCGCTTCCTCCAGATACTTTACCGTATCCTCATAGCTGGACTCCCCATAATCTTTGCTGTGGTTATTAGCCATGTTGGCAGCCTCTACCGAACCATTGGTAAGAATATCCACATAGGATGGGTCTCCCTTAAAGGCATAAAGCTTTTCTGCCCGGCTGTCTGAGGTGGTAAGGGTTCCCTCCATATTAACAATGGTGAGGTCATCGGCCTCGAATATATTTTTTACATTCTGGAAGAAATATGCGCCCCCCTGTTCATTGTAATATGCGTTGAGGCTGGTACTCTGGTCAAATCCTTCGTCTGTACCCAAGGTACAGTCCCCGGCAGTGCTCACGGTAATCTGAACCGGCTCTGCCTTAACAGAATCTTCCTTCTTTTCCTCTTCCTGACCATCTACCTCCTGGCTGTCTGCAGCCACAGCCCCTCCTTTTTTCCCTGAGGACTCCTCTGACTTGGTGGCACAGCTTTTTACTCCCATTGAAATAGCCAAAATAAGAATTACAAAGAGGATACCTCCTCCAATACCCAACAGAATCTTTTTTCTTTTATACTCTTTTCCCTTAAATCTGTATCTGGATTTTCTCATTTTATCTCCTGGTATTCTATTTAGCTTTTTTGGCTCCTTACTTTTGATAAAAAAATAAATGCCCAGAGCCGGAATCGAACCAGCGACACGAGGATTTTCAGTCCTCTGCTCTACCAACTGAGCTATCTGGGCATTTTGCGGACGCCTTCGCATCACACATTTGGAATAATAACACAATTTTCATTAAATTTCAATACCCAAATTGTTCTTATCTCTGCGCTAAAGCTCGTAAAAGAAACGTTAACAGGGCGCTGTTTAGCCCATCTTATAATACTGGTTCCAGTGATAAATGTTCCACGAATTGATACGATAAATGAATAAACAGGCGGACTTTCTCGTCATTCAGATCTGCGTCTAAAATCGCTTCGATCTTTCTCAGTCTTTGATACAAGGTATTTCTGTGAATATACAGGTTTTTAACCGTCAATGCCACATTACGCTCACATTGAATATATACCCTCAGGGTATGCAGTAGATCCGTTTGATTCTTTGTATCATAAATATACAACTGTACAATGCCCGGGAAACACAGATGTCTGCCGTCAATCCTGCTGGTTCCATAGTGGAGAAAGTAATAAAATACATAATCCCGAAAGTCATAGCACCACTCATCGGGGGCATACTTTGTTCCCATCTCCAGTGCTCCAAGAGTCTGCAGGTAATAGCTTGGAAAGGTGTGAAATTCAAAGAAGTCATAACTAATTCCCACACGGAACACTCCCTCAGTTAAAAAAGAGGACAACCAGTAAATGAGCTGCTGCCGCTCCAATCCCTGTTGGGTCAGGTTCACCAGAAAAATAATAGCATCATCGTAATAAAAGGCAAAACTTCCAGGAAACTGCAGTTCTAAATTAGTGCATACATTGTAGTATACTACGCCAACCTTATCCCACCGGCTGGTTTGATAGGTCATACAGATATAAGTATCCGTATTTTTCCAGTTCATAGAGAGAAGATAACGGTCAATGCACGCTTGTTCCATCTGATGATTATCCAATAATTCTTTCAAAAAATTTTCAAATCTGACTGGATGACCTGTATGAATATAATTTTTATTAAATGTCAGGTGAATGAAATCTGCAAAATATTTCGCCAGAATGCGGTGACTTTCCATCAACGGCGCTTGCGTCTCCAGCACAGCCACCGTAATACGCAGCTTTTTTTTGACAGATGCTAAGATCATATTGCAGGGGAAATAGTCCTCAGAGATAAAAAAAATGCCGTCATCGGCTTTTTTATGTATATATTCCGGAGAAGTCTTGATCGTGTTAATAGCATCCAGAGGCAGGATTTTGGAGCCTGACCAGGGGTCTACCGACCACGTAATTCCGGGAATCTCATAGTCCAGATTATTCATGACACAATAATTCTGATCAAAGATAATGACTGGGTTATTAAAAAGCTCTTGCCCGATGGTAACTACCTTTTCAAATCCTTCGTTTTTGGAGACAGCTTCATACAGCCGATGATCGATTTCCTGATATTTAACGAAAATATCTGAAATCTCATTGAAAATATCATAGAAGTCCTCTTTGCGCATCTCCCCTTCCAAAATGAGAATGTCTGAATTGGCACGTTCGAAAATCCCATCATTCACTGAGCCTATTACAATCAGTGTAGTATTGTTGGGGCAGTTAAACCTATCCGTCACATTTTTTGCAGACACCATATAGCAAATATCAGAGGAAAAGTTCATGCCTCTCCGATAAATTCCCACTCCCTTCATTTGCAGTCTGCGCTGACTTATTTTGTTCCTGCGGAGTATATGAGATGGATAATGGGCCAACTCATCCGCAACGAGTTCCAGACAAAGATTCAAAACGGCAGCACCTCCTTAAACCAAATTCGGAAAAAAAGCCTAGCTTTCTAACTCTGTAATAATTATACTCTTTTCACAATTGTATTTCAAATGATAGCACAAATGTGCAATGTGCAGGCTGCACATTTTTTGTCTGATTCAAGAGACAGTATGTCACCCTGCCGCACATATCCACTGAATAATATTGTCGATAAAGTTGGAAAGCCTGCCCATTTTATAAAAAAATCTATAGCCAGTATGAATATTTCTTGTTTTTAGATAAAGACGTATACTATCCCTATCAAAAAATTGCGAGGAGGGATATATATGTCAAACTCTATTCCCAAAACAAAGCATCGTTTTTCGCCCTATTTCTATCTTCTAATTGTTATTCTGCAATATTTGACTGCCGGCTTTTGCCAGTATAAGCTGCAGCCCGTCCTGACCTACTTGATGAAAGGGATGTCAATTACAGAGACAGAGGCAGGCCTGCTGATCTCGGCGCTCAGTATTCTCAGCGTATTCCTGGCTGTTCCTTTCGGCGTCCTGATGGGCAGGATTGGGCCGAGAAAGACCGGTTTTATTGCTACAGGAATGGTCATTCTGGGCTCATTTGCCGGAACATTTTTTACAACTAACTTCTATGGACTTTTCGCCTCCCAGCTGATTGTCGGAGTTGGTATCTGCGGCGCCGGTATTCTTGGCCCCTATATCATCGCCTGCCTGTTTAAGCCGGAGCTTCGGGGCCGCGCCAACGGGTGGTACATTACTGCCGGAACCATTGCACAGCTGGTTATGTTTAACCTGGTCCCGCGTATCACAACAGCCGATAATGTAACCCCAGCCTGGTGGTTTACCACACTCTACGGCGTTGTCATACTAATTCTCTGGGCAATCTTCATTACTGATGAGGTTGCACCCCCAGCGTCCAAACTGCAGCCTGCCGATGCAGGCTCCGCAGGAAAAGGTTCTTCTCTGCTTGCTGCACTGAAAGATCCCAAGGTTCTTCAGCTTTCCATCGGCGGCTTTGCTTTTATGATGAGTACTATGGCGGTTATGAATTTTGCCCCCGCCTACCTGACGCTGGGACGCGGCTATGATCCGGTAACCGCTTCTACCCTGGTCAGCGGCTCTGCCGTCGTAGGCGCTATCTCCACAGCACTGGGCGGTACCCTGTCGGATCTGTTGAAAACCAGAAAATGGATTTTTCTAATCGCCCTTCTCTGGATGGCAGTCTCCCGGGTACTGATCGTAATACTTCCTGACGGCATACTTCTGAATCTGACGCTTTGGGGACAAGGCATTCCTGCTGTATGTATGGGTCTGATCTACACCGTTGCCGGTGAAACGTTTGAGCCCCGCATAGCAAGCGTTGGTATTTCCGCTGTCAATATGTTTATAGGTCTGGGCGGTCTGGTGGCGGCGACCCTCTTCGGCGTACTGGTACAAAGCGCAGGCTATACCACCACATTCATTGTTTTCGCTGTTATTACCTTGGGCGGACTGGTCGGTGTATGCACCATCAAGGGCGTGAAATAAAAAATAAGTTTCAGAATTGAAAGGAGGATTTCACAATGTCAATGACTTTAAAAGAAAATGCATTAGCCATTTACAATCGTCAGCAGCCGGATTTTTACGGTGATCTTATGAATGCTGTCGAATTGATTGGCGACCCGGTTCTCATGGGGGATATGGCACCGCAGGATGGCCTGGAGCACGCAGATTCTTGGGGCACAGTTTATGTCTATAAGCCGGGAGCTCCTGGCCCTCATCCCCATGTGACTCCGGAAAATGCCGTGATTAAGGATATTGAAAACTGGGAAGCCCAGTTAAAGGTTCCTTCTCTGGATCAATATGACTGGTCCATGGCCAAGTCACAGGCAGCCGCAGTGGACAGAAATGAAAAGTTCGTAGGATTCTTTTGTGCAGGCGGCCTGTTTGAACGCTCCCATCACCTAATGGGAATGGAAAATGCGCTGGTAAACTACCTGGAATACCCTGAGGAAATGGCGGCGCTTCTCCGTGTGGTTGCGGATTACAAGATCAAACTGATTCGACTGGCCGCCAAACACTTTCACCCCGATATCATTTTCTATCACGATGACTGGGGATCCAAACAGAATGTTTTTCTTCCGCCCGGTGTATGGCGCAAGATTATCAAGCCTTTACAGAAAGAAATTGCTGATACGATCCACGAATGCGGCATGATTTATATGCATCATGCGGATTGCATTTGCGAACCTATTGTAACCGATATGGTGGAAATTGGTGTGGATATCTGGCAGGGCGTCATCGCACAGAATGATATTGTTAAGATTCAGCGTGTCACTGAAGGGAAGCTGGCCATGGTTGGCGGCATCGACGGGCCTAAGGTGGATATCGCCAATATAACCGAAGAGGCAATCCGTTCCGAGGTTCGGCGTGCCATTGACACCTATTGTCCCGGCGGCAGATTCTATCCTTCCATCCCCAACGGAATCTGTTTCCTTGAATGGAACAACAGCATCGTGATGGATGAACTGGCCTCCTACGGACGCCAGTATGCCTTGGAGCATCCAATCTAAGTCCGATAATAGCTCAAAGAAAGAGAAACTCCATCCGGAACAAACTGCCAAACGCAGGTTCCGGGCGGAGTTTTTTCCTTGATAGTTATATAAGCACGGATTTCTTCTATTCCCTGGCCCAGTCAAAGGAGCATCTCACTGCCTTCTTCCATCCTTTTAAAAGGCCGGACCTTTTTTCCTCCTCCATGTCAGGTTCAAATGCACGTTCCAGGTCCCAATACTTCCGAATCTCCTCTCTGTCCTTCCAAAATCCTACTGCAATCCCGGCAAGATAAGCTGCACCCAGAGCAGTTGTCTCAATACACTGCGGACGTTCCACCCGGGCATTCAGAATATCTGACTGAAACTGCATTAAGAAATTGTTGGCACAGGCGCCCCCGTCTACTTTTAGACTATTCAGCGGCACACCCGCGTCCTGTTCCATTGCTTTTATCACATCATATACCTGATAAGCCAGCGACTCCACAGTTGCCCTTATCAAATGCGCTTTTCCGGTTCCTCTGGTAATTCCAACTACCACACCCCTGGCATACTGATCCCAGTAGGGTGCACCCAGCCCCGTAAATGCCGGAACCACATAGATATCGTTGCTGTCCTCCACAGACAGGCAGTACTTTTCCGATTCCCCGGCGTTTTTTAGCATCTCAAGATCGTCCCGCAGCCATTGAATGGCCGCTCCCGCCACAAACACACTGCCCTCCAGTGCATATTCCACCTTATCTGAGAAGCTTGCAGCTATGGTAGTCAGGAGTCCGTTTCTGGATCGCACGGCCTGCTCCCCTGTGTTCATCAGAAGGAAGCATCCGGTACCGTACGTATTTTTCACGTCTCCTTTTTCCAGACAGCACTGACCGAATAATGCAGCCTGTTGATCTCCCGCCGCACCTGCGATGGGAATCCCCCCCTGCAGCACACTCTCATCGGTATAGCCGTAGATACAGCTGGAGGGCTTTACCTGGGGAAGCATACTCTCCGGAATATCCAGACGGTCAAGGATTTCCTTATCCCAGACCAGCTTATGAATGTCGAAGAGCATAGTTCTTGAGGCGTTGGTATAGTCGGTAACATGTACTGCTCCCTGAGTGAGCTTCCAGATCAGCCAGGTATCTACTGTTCCGAACAAAAGCTCACCTTTTTGGGCACGTTCTCTCGCCCCTTCCACGTGATCCAGGATCCACTTCACCTTACTCCCTGAAAAATAAGCATCGGGAATCAAGCCTGTTTTCTCCAGAATCAGGCGGTCAAATCCATCTGCCTTTAATTCTTCTATAATATCCGCGGTTCTCCTGCACTGCCATACAATGGCAGGATACACTGGTTCTCCCGTTGCCTTGTCCCATACAATGGTTGTCTCCCTCTGGTTTGTAATGCCTATGGCTCCAATCTCCCGGGAGGCAACGCCGATACGGCTCATAGCCTCCGTGGCAACACTAATCTGAGAAGACCATATTTCCATGGGATCATGCTCTACCCAGCCCGGTTTAGGAAAATACTGGGTAAACTCCTTTTGCGCCATGCTGCATATCTTACCTTCCCGATTGAACAAAATGCACCTGGAGCTGGTTGTCCCCTGATCCAGTGCCATAATATATTTCTTCATAGAAGTCCTCTCTTACCCGATCGTATTCGTAATTGTTCCAATCCCCTCTATGCCGCATTCCACCACATCTCCTTTGCGCAGAAACTTCGGGGGGACAAATCCCATCCCCACCCCGGCAGGCGTTCCCATAGAGATAATCGTTCCTGCCTGCAGCAGCATCCCGGATGACAGTTCCTCAATGACATGAGGGATATCAAAGATAAGAAGATCTGTAGTACTGTTCTGCCGCAGTTCTCCGTTCACCCTGCTTTTAATTCCGAAGATCGGAGGATTGGGTGTCTCATTAGCAGTCTTGATAAATGGTCCCATAGGAGTAAAACCGTCCAGGCTTTTTCCAAAATACCACTGCTGGTGTCTTGTCTGGATATTCCGCGCGCTGATGTCGTTGATAATTGTATATCCAAACACATAGTCAAATGCATCTTCTTTTGAAACATTCTTAGCATTTTTTCCAACAATCACGGCCAGCTCGGCCTCATAGTCCAGGCTGTCCACCAGTCCGGGATAGGAGGGAACGATGCCTCCGTCTGGCACAGCCTCATTTACCCTTTTAGAAAAATACACGGAATATGGCGCTTTGCCGCCGAATGCCTCATTCTTATATCTGGTTGACTCAATTGCGTGTTCCATATAATTCATTCCCAGACAGATAATGTCCTGCTTTGGACGGGGGATGGGAGCACAGTGTTCCACCTCATCATAATTAAGGTATTCGTGGTTCCCGGTCCCGGCTTCCTGCTCCAGCATCAGAAGCTCCTGCCGGGTAATATGGTCAATCAAATCGTTCATGTCTTGGAACCGCAGCCCAAACTGTTCCAGAGGATAAAATCTTCTCGGCTCCAGCTTGCACATTACTCCCAGACGTTCCTTGTCATCTTTGTTCAGCTTGTAGGTTAATAATTTCATAACTCGTTCCCCCTCCTGTTTTGTACATAATTGATATGATGAAATTAGCCCTATATTTGGATATATTTTACCATAATAAAGTTAAAAAAACTATACCCTATTGTTCAGTGGGAGAGAGGATAAAGGTTCCTATCCTAAATTCCAATAGAAATTTTTTCAAAAATGCCCTTGACTTTTTTACCGAATTATAGTATTATATACAAGTCGCTGAACGAAACAGTGATAAAAAACTTCATTTGCGGGTGTAGTTCAATGGTAGAACACTAGCCTTCCAAGCTAGATACGTGGGTTCGATTCCCATCACCCGCTTTCATCGAAAGATGTATATGCGCGAGTGGCTCAGTTGGTGGAGCGCGACCTTGCCAAGGTCGAGGCCGCGGGTTCGAGTCCCGTCTCGCGCTTTTTTTGATCCTGTGTAAATAAAACAGTTCATTTATAAAGCCGCCTCATTTTATTCTTGGGGCGGCCTTTTTGCTGCATCCGGAAACTCTCCCGCTTCTCTCTGCAGCTGTGTGAGCTGTCTTTTTATTTTTTTAAAATACATATCCTCCGGATTAATCTGAAGCACATAGTTCACCTTTCCCAGAAGTCCTGTCAGATATGCTTCTTTTGGTTTATTACTTGAAACCCGGACCGGATCCGGACCGTATTTCAGACAGTAGTGGCACTCCTGCCGTAGTCTTCTTCTGTAGTCTCTGTCTGCCTGAGGCTTTTCATTTACTACGATCCCTGTCACCATCTGTCTGGTTCCGGATTCAAGTACTTTTGTTTTTCTGGTATTGAGTTCAAATCCCAAAACCCTCAGGTAACTCTCCACCTTATTCTTTACTTCCCGGCTGTCAAAGGAGCCGGAAAATGTCATATCGTCGCAGTACCTGGTATATGTTATCTTGCGTATGCTACACCAGTTTCCCAAAGATTCGTCAAAGCTTTTCAGTACCAGATTGGATACTGCACCGGATGTAGGCGCTCCCTGGGGCAGATAGTCTCTGTAACAGCAGAGGTGTGTGAGAAGGGTTCCCACGCTTCCCGGAAACAGCAGACCTCCAAACACGCTCTGCCGAACCTGAAAAAAAGTAATGTTTCCAAAAAAGTCCCTCATATCCAACTTCAGTATTTTTTCTTTTCCAGTATGGGGAACTGCGTTGGACAGGATACTTTTTCCCCTTCCATAGGCCGTCGCATATGAAGATACAGGCAGATCATCCAAGACATTTCTGAGCAGATTTTTCTGAACTTTTTTTAAGAAGGCATCCGGTATCTGGAGGGTCCTTTGCCTGCCGCTTTTTCCTGTGATTTTTTTCAGGTGATAGTGGTCCTCCGCATGGTTGCTCAGGGAATAAAGACAGGCCAGCTGTTTCTCCCTGCTCCAGTTAACATCGCCCAAAAGTCTAAAATCCAGCAGCATATCCCTGCACTGTTCCCCTGTACAATATTTCCAGATATCTGTATTCCCCATATCCTGCCTCCGGCTGTATTCTATGCCTTTTATCCTTTTTAACAAAGACAGCGGCAGCACAATAAGGAGATACCGAAAGTTGCCGAAAGGTACCAGGCCGAAGGCCAAAGCACACGAAGTGTGCCGAAGTACCTTGCAAGCAGCTTTCGGGGTGCAGTGCACTGCACCTGATACTGTTTGATTAATTCCGGGGAGGCGACTCGCCATCCGGCCAAAGGTAACTTTGGATTGGCTGCAGCCGCTGTCATGTCAAGGTTTATAGTAGCATAGAATGGCGTGCAGATCCAGTGCTTCCGTTTATATTACCTGCAGCTTCGCTTCCATGCCTCCCCTACGGCCCTGGCCACTGCAGGCGCAACCCTTGGGTCAAAGGCATTTGGAATAATATAATCTGCCTTCAATTCCTCCTCAGACACCAGACCGGCTATAGCGTAAGCCGCCGCAAGCTTCATCTCATCGTTGATATCCTTCGCTCTTACATCCAAGGCGCCCCGGAAGATGCCGGGGAAAGCAAGCACATTGTTAATCTGATTGGGAAAATCGCTCCGTCCGGTTCCCACAACAGCTGCGCCGGCTTCCAGCGCAAGATCCGGCATAATCTCCGGTGTAGGATTGGCCATTGGGAAAAGAATGGGATCCTTTGCCATGGACGCCACCATTTCTTTGGTCACAGTACCCGGTGCGGATACTCCGATAAATACATCCGCTCCCTTAAGCATATCCTGAAGGCTACCTTTTCTCTTCTCTTGATTGGTAATCAGAGCCATCTCTTCCTTAACCGGGTTTTGCCCTTCCCGGCCTTCATAAATTGCCCCGTTTCGGTCACACATTACAACATGCTTCAGTCCAAGACTTACCAGCAGTTTAATGATGGCGATCCCCGCCGCACCGGCCCCTGAAGTAACCACCTTTATATCCTCCAGCCTGCGGCCGGTGAGTTTTAATGCATTCAATAGCGCTGCGACGGTCACAACTGCGGTACCATGCTGATCATCATGGAAGACCGGAATATCACAGCACTCTTTCAGCCGCCTTTCAATTTCAAAGCATCTGGGGGCAGAGATGTCCTCCAGATTCACGCCCCCGAAGCTTCCCGCCAGAAGGCGCACAGTATTTACAATATCATCTACATCTTTACTGCGGATACATAATGGAAAAGCATCTACATTGCCAAAGCTTTTAAATAAGACACATTTCCCCTCCATAACCGGCATCCCTGCCTCAGGACCTATATCGCCCAGACCCAGTACTGCACTTCCATCTGTCACAACAGCTACCATATTGTGACGTCTGGTATATTTATAAGAAAGCTCTGCATTCTCAGCGATCTTCAAACAGGGCTCTGCCACTCCTGGTGTATAAGCCACGGAGAGCGCCTCTGCGGAATCTACCTTTGCTCTGCTGATAACTTCAATTTTTCCCTGCCATTTTTCATGTTCCTGTAATGCAAATTCTTTTTTGTCCATGTTTTTGCTCCTTTTAGCTGGCCGCCTTCTTGGGGGCCTCTAATGCCTTTGTAAGAAATTCCCGCAGCGTTTCCGCTGAATCTTCCATCTTCTTCTTTTCTGCCTCGTCCATAGGAATATCCAGTACCCTCTGAATTCCTTTTCCATTAATCACACAGGGAAGGCTGAATGCAATTCCCCGGTAGGAGGGGAACTCCTCTCCCAGTACATGGGATACCGGAAGCACCGTATTCCCGTCTGACAGGATTGCCTCAGCGATTCTGGATGTCATCATGGCGATTCCGTAAAAGGTTGCACCTTTAAGCTGAATCACCTCCGCACCCGAATCCCGGGCCCTCTCTCCAAGGGCTTCATGGTTCAGTTCCCCCTTACAGCCCATGGCTTTTCTAAACTGATCTACAGGTTCCCCGGCAATGGTAGCGCTGCTCCATACCGGCACCTGGCTGTCTCCGTGTTCTCCCAGAATATATGCGTTTACATCACAGACATCCGCCCCCAGCTCTTCGCTGATCAGATAACGGAAGCGTGCGGTATCCAGCGTTGTGCCGGTACCAATCACCCGTTCTGACGGGAGGCCGGATTCCTGGCATGCAACATAAGTAGAAATATCTACCGGATTCGAAACTACGATTAAAATAGGATTCTCAGCATATTTCATGATATTCCGGGTAATGCTCCTGACAATTGCCACATTAGACTTTGCCAGGTCCAACCTGGTCTGCCCCGGTTTTCTTGCCATACCGGCTGTGATTACAATAATTGCCGCGTCCTCACATTCCTCATATCCGCCTTTTCTGACCTTGATCTGACGGAAAAAGGCTGTGGCATGGGCGATATCCAGGGCACTGCCCTTTGCCCTGTCCTCATTGAGATCCACCAGGACGATGTCACTGGCCTGTTTGCGCAGCATAAGAGTATATGCAATCGCTTCCCCTACATTCCCTGCACCAACCACAACAATCTTATTTTTATTCTTATTTTTTCCCATCTCTGCATTCTCCTATTTTCATAACAACAAGTTAACACTGCAATGCATGATAAATTTATAACAAAAGGCCTTTTTCTGTATTATATCTCATTTGCATTTCCTATGGCGTTAAGGTGCCGTTAATATTGTCATTGTGTTGTTTATAAGGTACAATAGTTAGAACTATATGATTACTATATTCGGAGAGGTAGCTATGGAACGTGATTTAACGGTAGGAAATGAAAAAAAGGTTATGCTGCAGTTCGCACTCCCCATGATCGTGGGCAACCTGCTGCAGCAATTTTATAATATTGCGGATTCTTTTATTGTGGGCCGTTTTATTGGTCCGGAAGCACTGGCAGCCGTGGGCACCTCTTTTGCACTCATGACATTCCTGACCTCGGCAATTATAGGTCTCTGCATGGGAAGCAGCGTTGTCTTTTCTATGTTTTACGGTGCCAAAGACGAAAAGAGAATGGGGGACAGCTTTTTTGTGGCTTTTCTCCTGATTGCCCTGTTTACCGTGGTAATTAACCTTCTCACTTATGTTTTTACAGATGGAATCATACACGTTCTTCGGATTGACAGCTCCATACGTTCCATGACAAAAGAATATCTGGTCGTCATTTTCGGCGGTATCTGCTTCATCTTTCTATACAATTTTTTCGCGGCCATTTTAAGAAGTATGGGGAATTCCACGGTACCTGTTATCTGTATCGGGGTATCCGCAGTTTTGAACATTGGCCTGGATCTTTTGTTTGTAGTAGGCTTCCATTGGGGCATTGCGGGAGCCGCCTGGGCAACGATCACCGCACAGGGAGTATCCGCCCTTTTAATCATGGTTTATACACTGACAAAGGTGCCTCAGGCCAGGATCTCAAGGGATAATATGCATTTCGACCGCGCCCTTGCCAAAGAGATCGCAGGCTGCTCCGCTCTCACCAGCGTCCAGCAGTCCATTATGAATCTGGGAATCCTCATGGTGCAGGGTCTGGTAAACAGCTTCGGGGTATCTGTCATGGCTGCCTTTGCCGCAGGAGTAAAGATTGACGCCTTTGCCTATATGCCCCTTCAGGACTTCGGGAATGCATTCTCCACTTACATAGCACAGAATAAGGGAGCCGGCAAAACAGAACGAATCCACAGGGGAATCCGGTCCGCCATCCAGTTATCCACTATTTTCAGCCTCCTGATTTCCTTTATTATCTTTTTCTTTGCCAGACCCCTGCTCACGATCTTCATTGCCCCGGATCAGACAGAGATTTTAAGGATTGGGTCCAATTATCTCAGAATCGAGGGAGTCTTTTATCTGGGTATAGGACTTTTGTTTCTTCTGTATGGTCTTTACAGGGGACTGGGACACCCGGGTATGTCTGTGGTCCTAACCGTGATCTCTCTGGGCACCAGGGTACTCCTGGCATATCTTTTGGCTCCTGTGCCGGCAATCGGGCTGACCGGAATCTGGAGTGCCATCCCCATCGGCTGGCTGCTGGCGGATCTTACCGGACTGATCTACTATGCGAAGAAAAAGAATACCCTGTAATGGTCCTGTATTGGATTTTCAGCTTGCCACTTTAACGTCTGTCTGCTATAATGATATAGCTTAAAAGCATTTGCTTTGACTATGGGAGTAGAAAGGTAACTGGTGTGCCTCCTGGTCTTCAAAACCAGTGTTGGGCGTTAACAGCGTCCTGGGTGGGTTCGATTCCCACATGCTCTCGCCAGAAAATAACCACATTTATATACAAAGGAAGCGGGTTCCCTGTGAACCCGCTTTTTGATTACTGGTTAATCCCTGTATTCCGCTCATATTCTTTAATCATGTCCAGATTAGCCCGCTCTGTCTGGTTGAGCATCCCCTCACTGAACTCTTCCGACGGCACTGACGGAGTATACCAGGATTTCCCGCTGAAATATTCCTGCAGATCCTGCGCACTGAAAATATAGCCGTGACGGGCATAGATCTCATTTCTGGCAATACGTATTTCCTCTGCCGTCAGTCCTTCCAGATCCAGCTTCCGGTAATAGCGGCTGTCACTCCCCGGAAGGATATACTCCCCGTCACTGCTCTTGGGAGGGTCCTCTGTCTTTACCGGTTCCGGCGCCGTACTGCCAAAGGGCGCTCTGCTGTAGACTGCATCCATTGTACCGTCTGAAGAAGTATAATAAATGTAATTCCTGTCCACACCCACGGCTCTGCCGGTGACAGATCCAATCTCTTTTGTCTGTCCTCCGGCATAATTATAGTAGTATACATGATACACCTTGGGAGGATACCAGGTTCCGTTGGCATATTCCCCGGAATACGCGGAATAATAGAATCCCTCCTTGTCGTTTCCAATAAGCTCGGTACTCTTTTCCCCGTGATTGTCTGTCCTTTCAACAGTTCCTGCGGCCAGATCCAGCACCTTCTGGAAGCTCTCTGTATCATTATAGCAGTCAAAGACAGCATAACCGTTCTCCACACTTTTCAGCCATCCCATCTCTCCGTAGGTGTCCGTTAAAAGCACCCTGCTTTCACTGCTCCCCGGTTCTTTCTCTGTGAGTTCAAAGATACTCTCCGTGTCATACCCCGGTTCATTGCAGTGTACATAATAAAGCTTGCCCTCCCAGACAAACGGGCCGCCTGCCGCCTGCTGCTCCAGGATGACCGCATTCCCTGTAGCAGGATCTCCCTCGTAGAGAGGGGTTGTGCTCACATCCGTCCTGCCTCCCAGATAGTACAGCCTGTCCCCGCATGTGAGTATACTGAAATCCCCCCACATGTCAGGAAAGGCCAGCTCCCTGACGGTACCTTCACGCAAATCCTTCTCTACGATTATATGGTCATCCATATCATTTTTCCCTGCTGCCTTAACATATAACTTGCTGCCTATCAGTCCGACTGGCTCCATCCCCATATAATTCCCAAGAATCACGGACTGCGTTCTCTCTTCAAAATCATAGTATTCAAGAGAACTGCCGGTCTGCTCCCTGGCATAATACAGACCCTCCTCCGTCATCATCAGCCTGTTCCCAACGGTTCCCTGTGTGCTCCAGACCTCCTGATCCTCCTCGTAGAGAATCAGCTCCATATCTCCCAGAGCAGCTGTGCGGTTCCCCCTTTGTAACACAAAGGTTCCCAGTGTAACCGCAGGTTCTTTCTCTTTGGCAGTCTCCTTCGCGTTCTCTGTCTCCTTCTCCTCTGCTGCCTGTTTTTCTGCCTGTATCTTTTGGGCTGTTTTGGGTTCTTCAGCCGGCCCGGGGCCTTTTTCCTTCTTTCCGCCCAGGATTACGCAAAACAAAATGACCAGAAAAACTGCTGCGCCGGCAATGATACCAACTGCTGCTATTTTCTTCTTCTCCGGCTTCCGCCCACCTCCGGCCTCCAGGGAAGCTCCGCAGTAACTGCAGAAGGCCGAACCCTCCGGCAATTCTTTTCCGCAATGCTGACAATACATCGTTATCCCCCTTTTCCATAAACATAACGGGCCGGACCGCAGGCTAAAAGTATGCAGTCCGACCCCGTTATCTACTTTTCTATAATGCTTTTATTCTCTCAACAGCTTCCACCGTATTTTCATAGTTTCCAAATGCAGTAAGACGGAAGTATCCCTCTCCGCTTGGACCAAAGCCAGAGCCTGGCGTGCCCACTACGTTGGCCTTTTCCAGAAGATGATCAAAGAATTCCCATGATGTCATTCCATCCGGCGTCTTCAGCCAGATATAGGGAGCGTTAACGCCTCCGGACACGGTGTAGCCTGCGGATTTCAGGCCTTCATAGATCACTTTGGCATTATTCATATAATAGGCAACTTGTTCCTTTAACTGGGCTTTACCCTCCGGTGAGTATACCGCTTCTCCGGCGCGCTGTACAATATAGGGAGCCCCGTTGTACTTAGTGCCATGACGTCTTGCCCACAGAGAGTGTAGTGCCACATCCCCGCACTTCAAATCTTTGGGGATTACGGTGAATCCCAGACGGACTCCTGTGAATCCGGCATTCTTAGAGAAGCTTCTAAGCTCGATGGCGCAGGTTCTTGCCCCTTCACATTCATAGATAGAGTGGGGAACATCCGGCTCTGAAATGTATGCCTCATAAGCGGCATCATAAATAATCACAGCCCCAACTTTATTGGCATAATCTACCCACTCCTGAAGCTGTGCTTTTGTTATCGTAGATCCCGTGGGATTATTGGGGTAGCAGAGATAGATAAGATCCGGCGTCTCTCCCGGCAATTGGGGGGCAAAATCGTTCTCAGCCGTACATGGCATGTAGATTACATCGCTCCACGTCTCCGCCTTTGGATCATAGGTTCCTGTTCTCCCTGCCATTACGTTGGAGTCAACATAAACCGGATACACAGGATCACAGACTGCAATTTTATTATCCAGCGCAAAAATTTCCTGTATATTGCTGGAGTCGCATTTTGCCCCGTCAGACACGAAGATTTCATCCGCACCAATGTCACAGCCCCTGTCTGCATAGTCATTCCTGGCAATTGCACTTCTCAGGAACTCATATCCCAGGTCCGGCGCATATCCGTGAAACGTCTCTGCATGTGCCATATCTTCCACTGCGTCATGCAGTTTGCCGATAATAGCCGGAGCCAGAGGCTGGGTAACATCTCCAATTCCCAGACGGATAATCTTTTTATCCGGATTGGCCTCTGTGAAAGCATTCACTTTTTTGGCAATGGTAGAAAACAAATAACTGCCCGGCAGTTTCAAATAATTATCATTAATCTTAAACATATATTTCCTCCTAGGTAACTGTTTCTGTTCCTATTCTAATATAAACTCCTTCTTCTGGCAATAGGGCAGCTACAGTAAAATTTCTCCTTCAAATACCACGGCCGCAGGCCCCGTCATATACACCAGATCTTCTTTTCTGTCCCAGTATATCCTGAGATCTCCCCCCAGAAGCTTCACAGTAACCTCCTCGTCCGTATAACCGTTTACTATAGAGGCAACAGCCACTGCGCAGGCTCCGGTCCCGCAGGCCAGCGTCTCCCCTGCGCCCCGCTCCCAGACCCGCATCTCGACGGAGCTTCGATCCAGGACATGCACAAACTCTGTATTGATCCGATCCGGAAATGCAGGGTGGTGCTCAAATGCAGGGCCGATTCTCTCAATCTCCAGATTCTTAATGTCGTCCATGTAGACTACAGCATGAGGATTTCCCATAGAAACACCGGTAATATAATACTCCCTGCCATCCACGTCAATGGGCTGTCGTATCACCTGTTCCCGGTCACTGTGTATGGGAATCTGAGACGCCTTAAATTCAGGCCTTCCCATATTTACTTTCACCAGGCTAACTTTTTCATTTTCTATGGTCAGATCCAGATATTTCACCCCGCTCTTTGTATCAATGCTGATATTTGTCTTATGGGTAAGTCCATAGTCATAGACATACTTGGCCACACAGCGAATCCCGTTGCCGCACATAGCTCCCTGGGAACCGTCTGCATTATACATATCCATCTCAAAATCTGCATTCTTTGAAGGTTTTATTAATATCAGGCCGTCAGATCCAATGCCAAAGTGCCTGTCACTGACAAGCCTTGCCACCCTTCCCGGATCCTCTACCTTTTCCTCCAGGCAATTTACATACACATAGTCATTCCCGATGCCATGCATCTTTGTGAATTTCATATCGGTTTCCTCCATTAATTACTTCATCATGCTCAGCACCATCTTTGCCATCTCTGCCATATTTGTGCCGCTGTCCATACTGCACTTCTGGATATAACGGTGTGCCTCTTCCTCTGTCATATGGTTCCGCTCTATCAGAAGCTTTTTGGCTTCGTCTATTACCGCCTGTTCCTCCGGACGCCTTTCCTTAGGCATGGAGGGGCGTCTTTTCCTCCGCCTGCTGATGTTCCTCTCCATCATATCCACGGTTTCCAGCAGCTCATGCACCTTCAGAGGCATCGCCACTGAGACAATCCCATTGGGATCCCATTGACTTAAAACCCGGGGGGAAGCCACCAGCAGCATCTCAAAATGCCTGGGCAGACATTCTGCCAGCTCTGTATAAAGCATATCCGCATAACGGTATCCGCATACCACAATTCCATCATTCAGGGTATTGGCATGATTCAGGGCCTGTGCACCTGTTGTGCACACCGCCGTCACCTCATATCCATGGCGTACGAGCAGATTCCTTATATTTTTTCCGTCTTCCTGTTTTGGAAAAAGTACAATCATATTGCTCATTCTTACGCCTCCTGTCTATTCTACCATTAAATAGTACCAATTGCGATAGGAAGCATCAGAATTTGCTGAGATAATGATCTACCTCCCAGTCAGTTACCTGTATGGTGTAATCCTGCCACTCTGCTTTTTTCGCCTGAATGTAGCGTTTCGCCAGATGTTCTCCAAGGACCCCCCGGATGAATTCATCCTTTTCCAGCTCCCTGACGGCCTCTCTCAGATTGGAGGGGAGAGAATCGATCCCCTCCTCTTCCTTCTCGTCCACAGACATACGGAATATATTCTTATCCACGCTTCTGGGTGGCTTCATCTTATTCTTAATTCCATCCAATCCTGCTGCCAGACAGACTGCCAGCGCAAGATACGGATTTGCCGTGGGATCCGGGCTTCTGAGTTCTATTCTTGTCTCCTCCCCCCTCGCTGCAGGAATACGGATAAGCGGACTTCTGTTCGTAGCCGACCAGGCGATATAAACCGGAGCTTCATAGCCCGGCACCAGCCTTTTGTAGGAGTTCACCAGGGGATTGGTGATAGCTGTCATCCCTTTCATATGTCGGATAATTCCCCCGATAAAGTAATAGGCGTCCTCACTCAAGCCCATTGCGTCAGCCGGATCCGCAAATGCATTCTTTCCCGCTTTAGACAGAGACATATTTATATGCATTCCGGACCCATTCATTCCATACTTCGGCTTGGGCATAAATGTGGCATGGAGCCCATGGCGTTTGGCAATTGTTTTTACAGCCAGTTTAAAGGTCATGATATTATCTGCTGTGGAGAGGGCTTCGTCATACCGGAAATCAATCTCATGCTGTGCCGGAGCTACCTCATGGTGGGATGCCTCTATCTCAAAGCCCATCTCTTCCAGCGTCAGAACCATATCCCGTCTGGCATTCTCACCCAGATCCAATGGAGCCATATCAAAATAGCCGGCCTTTTCGTGGCTGAGTGTGGTGGGCAGTCCGTCATCGTCTGAGTGATACAGGAAGAATTCGCACTCAGGTCCGGCATTAAACGTATACCCCAATGATGCCGCCTCCTTTAACGTCCTCTTGAGAATATACCGGGGATCTCCCTCAAAAGGGGTTCCGTCAGGGCGGTAAATATCACAGATCAGCCGGGCTACTTTGCCCTGCTGGGGCCTCCAGGGAAAAATTTCCAGAGTATCCAGATCCGGATACAGATACATATCCGATTCCTCAATGCGCACAAATCCATCGATGGAAGATCCGTCAAACATGCATTGATTGTCCAGGGCTTTTTTCAGCTGACTGGAGGTAATTGCTACATTTTTAAACATCCCGAACATATCTGTAAACTGGAGACGGATAAACTCCACATCCTCTTGCTCCACCAGTTCCATGATTTCCTTTTTTGTATATTTCGCCATCTTATACACTCCTCTCTGTTTCATTGCCACAGGGCCTATCTCTTTTCATACAGAAAAAAGGCACTCTTTCCCCAGAAAGAACGCCCTTGTTCTGTTTCATAATAGCAGTCGATCCATGCTTTGTCAATCCTCAACTGCGTCTTCTGTCTCCCGGAGTATGGTTTCCATACTTACATCCAGGATCTTAGAAATCTTCCATATCTTCTCAACTGTTGGATTGCACTTTCCCTTCTCCAGGCTGCAGATATAGTTTCTGGTAACCCCGAGCCTGTTTCCCAGCTCTTCCTGGGTAAGCCCCTGGTCCTGCCTGCAGTTTCTCAGATTGGACCCTATCCTGCTCCAAATCTCTGTCTGCTTTCCTTCCATAGTATTCCCCCTCTTTTGTCTCTTTTCTTCTGCGCATACAGCCGCTGAAGAGGTCCTTATAAAATAATACGGAATACTACCTCACGAAATTACACCTGAATGTCAAATATTGTCGTTTTTTCATATTTCCGGAAAAGGCTGAAGACTTCGTTTCAGAATCCCCTTTATGTACGCAATCAGAATCCCATAATTTGTCATGGGAACCTTCTGATCCCTGGCGCAGGACATGCGGTACTTCATTTCTCTTTCATTCAGCATGCATCCTCCGCAGTGGACAATCAGTCTGTACTCTCCCAGTTCCTCCGGAAACTCTGTCCCCGACGTAAACTCAAATTCCAGACTCTTTCCCGTATACTTCCGGATCCAGCCAGGGATCTTAACAGTGCCGATATCATTGCACTGCCTGTGGTGGGTGCACCCCTCACTGATCAGTATCTTATCCCCGTCCCTCAGCGTCTCCAGGCATTTTGCCCCCTCCACATTGTCCTTAAGGCTGCCCTTATACCGGGCAAACAGGATGGAGAATGAGGTTAACAGAATATCCTCAGGGGTATCCTCAGACACCCGGCTAAACACCTGACTGTCCGTAATGACAAGAGCCGGCTTCTTTCCCAGCTGGTTCAGGGTATTTTTCAATTCATTTTCCTTTACTACAATAGAAACTGCATCAGATTCCAGAATATCACGGATCGTCTGCTGCTGGGGCAGGATCAGCCGCCCCTTGGGAGCCGCCTTGTCTATAGGCACAACAAGAACAATAAAGTCCGAAGGCTTTATGAGATCCCCCACAATCCTTCTCTCTTTGTCCTCCTTGCTCCCCTGTCTGGCAATCATCTCCTTCAATTCATGGATATTGCTTCCTTCTTTGGCACTGACCCAGATCTCATTTTCTTTGACCGGGGCAGGTTCCTCACACTGGTCCGCCTTATTATAGGCCACAATAAAGGGGATTCCCTTTTTTCTAAACCTCTCAATCAGAGCCTCATCTTCCCTTGTCTTTCCAAGGCATCCGTCCACCACCAGGACTGCCACGTCGGTCTTATTCAGCACCTGATAGCTCCGCTTTACGCGAAGCGCTCCCAGGTCACCTTCGTCATCAATCCCCGGAGTGTCTATTACCATAACCGGTCCCATGGGAAGGAGCTCCATAGTTTTATATACAGGGTCTGTAGTGGTTCCCCTTACCTGAGAGACGATTGCCAGATTCTGCCCTGTCACTGCATTGATTACACTAGATTTTCCTGCATTTCTCCGCCCGAAGAATCCGATGTGGATCCGTTCGGAAGCAGGGGTTTGATTCATGCCCATAGGTATCCCTCCAAATTCTGAATCATCTTTGCTTTTTTACATTATAGGCACAATACAGTCAGAATGCAATTTCTTTTTATCTGCGGTCTTCCTCAATGAGATACTTCTTTTTTCTCAGCTCTTCTTCTATCATATCCAGTGTCTCCCTGCTGTCTGCCTCTATGGTATGCCAGTGTTTGCCGGAAGTAAGGTTTTTCAGCGGACTTGACTTCCCGCCGGAGATGCCGGATACGAACTCCTGTACGTTTCTCCGGGAGCTTACCCCAATGGGCGCCCTCAGGGAACCATATACCTCGTGTCTGATAAAGACATCAATTACCTTTCCTCCCAGATCTACAATGGTATTCAGTTCATCTTCAATCTCCTCATCCGCATGGCAGACCTCCACCACCCTGGTAACGGACACAGGCATATGAATCAGATATCCTTTCGTAGTTGAGAAGATATCATAATTGGCAGCCCGAAGGAGGGCAATGTCCTGTACTACCACCTGCCGGCTCACATGGAACCTTTTAGCCAGAGCGGTACCGGAGATCGGCACATCCGCTTCCTGTATTGCCTGCAATATTTCACTGCGTCTTTCTTCCCCAGTCATAGAAACTTCCTTTCTTTTTTATGTTTCTATACGTTGGCTTTGCTGCCTGCTGTTTATAATGCATGAAGATTTTTGAGAGAAACGTCCAGGATGGGAGCAGAGTGGGTCAAAGCTCCGCTGGATACATAGTCTACCCCTATATCTGTTATCTTTTTAATGTTTTCCCTGGTAACATTGCCGGAACATTCTGTCTCTGCTCTCCCTGCTGCCATCTCCACAGCCTTTTTCATCATCTCGGGAGGCATATTATCCAGCATGATAATATCCGCCCCCGCATCCAGCGCCTCCTGCATCATTTCCAGGTTTTCAACCTCTATCTCTATCTTGCGGACAAACGGCGCATATTCCTTTGCCATCTGTACGGCTCTGGCAACGCCTCCCGCGGCCCCGATATGATTGTCTTTGATGAGGACGCCGTCCGAGAGATTATATCGGTGGTTATATCCTCCTCCTATTTTTACCGCGTATTTTTCAAAAATACGCATATTGGGTGTTGTCTTTCTGGTATCCAGCAGCTTCGTCCCGGTCCCTTTTAAAAGCTCAGCCACACTCCTTGTATAGGTGGCGATCCCGCTCATCCGCTGCAGGAAATTAAGGGCGGTCCTCTCCCCGGACAGAATGGCACGGATGTCCCCCTCCACAACAGCCAGGAGATCTTTATCCTTTACCTCATCTCCGTCTTTACAGTACATAGTCACTTTGACAGACTCGTCCAAAAGCTGGAATACCCGCTTAAATATATCCATTCCTGCAATCACACCGTCTTGTTTGCATATGAGCTGCGCAGTTCCCTGCTTTGCCTCCCTCATAACTGCATTGGTGGTTACGTCTTCGCTGGATATGTCCTCTGCCAGTGCCTGGAGCAGCAGGTTATCCACATTTAGCTTGGTTGTGATTGGATTCATTCTCTTCTACCTCTCTGTTCTTCTTTTCTATCTCTTCCAGAATCGCCTTTTTCAGGCCTCCGAAATAATGTTCCTCATTCTCATAATCCTTTTTCTGTATCCCGTACCTACGCTCCAGCTCTGTCCAGTCCCGGCATCCCTGTACCTGAGAATTTTCTTCGGTTCCCGATAGAATTGCACAGGCTGCGCGTTTGGCAAAGACAAGGCTTTCCAGCAGGGAATTGCTGGCCAGCCGGTTGGCGCCATGGACCCCGTTGCAGCTGGTCTCGCCGGCTGCATAGAGATGCTTCATAGAAGTACGGCTGGACAGGTCCACATCCACGCCTCCCATGAAATAATGCTGAGAAGGCACAACCGGAATCCATTCTTTTGTCACCTCATAGCCCTCTTCCCTGCACTTCTGGCAGATATTGGGGAACCTCTTCCACACATCGTGCCTGGTTATTGTCATCATGGACAGCCACACATGCTGAGTTCTGTCCTTTTTCATCTGTTTCAGAATCTCTTTGGTGAGAAGATCCCGCGGCAGCAGCTCATTAACAAACCGCTCACCCTTTTTGTTATAGAGAACCGCGCCTTCCCCCCTTACAGATTCAGAAATCAGGAACCGACGTCCTTTTTTTTGAGAATATAGGGTTGTAGGGTGTATCTGTACATAATTCACATGCTCCAGATCTACTCCCCTGCGAAGAGCGATCCCCAGGGCATCACCGGTGAGATGGGGATAGTTTGTGGAATTGTCATAGATTCCCCCGATACCTCCCGTAGCCCACAGTACATCCCGGGCCATAACAGGACGAAGGTCTCCCGTGCTGGTTTTCATCAGGATTCCCTCACAGCGGTTCTCTCTGGCAAGAATATCCATCATAGTCGTTCTGGTGAGTACTGTGATATTTTTCCTTTTTCTTACCTGGTTTAAAAGATGGGAGGTAATCTCTTTCCCGGTTATATCATCGTGATAAAGGATACGGTTGGTAGAATGAGCACCTTCTCTTGTATAGAGAAGGCTTCCGTCCTTCTGTGCAAATTCAACGCCATATTCCATCAATTCCCGGATCACATCTCTGGAGGAACGAATCATAACCTCCACAGATTCCCGGCGGTTCTCATAATGCCCTGCCCGGAGGGTATCCTCCATAAAGCTTTCGTAGTCCTCCTCCTCTTTTTGGACACAGATCCCCCCCTGCGCCAGAAAGGAATCACTCTCTTCTAATTCCCCTTTGGTTATCATCAATATACTTTTGTCATCCGGCAGGTGCAGCGCCGCAAAACAGCCTGCCACCCCAGTCCCCACTATGATGACATCATACTTCTCTTCCATACGGTCTCCTAACTATTTGGCCAGTTCCAGCATACGGATCAACGGCGCGTGTGCTTTCCTCCCAAATTCCTCCTCAAGTTCTATCCGGGGCTGTCCGCTTTCCAGTGCTCCGATAATCTTTTCAAGTGTTATCTTCTTCATATTCGGACATATCTGCGTGTTGCCGGCAGCATAGAATCTCTTGTTCGGGTTCCGTTTCTGAAGCTCATACATCACGCCCATCTCCGTCCCTATGATGAATTCCTCCCCATCACTCTCAGTGGCATACTGTATTATCCCTGACGTACTTCCCACATAATCTGCCAGTTCTGTGATCTCTTCTCTGCATTCCGGATGCACCAGGATCTTTGCCTTAGGCCTTGACGCCTTAATCCTTTCCAGATCTTCTCTCCGGATGGCAGTATGTACATGGCAATAGCCGTCGTTAAATATAAAATTTTTTTCCGGAAGCTGACCTGCAATATACCGGCCAAGATTCTCATCGGGAATAAAATAGATATTTTTATTTGGCAGTGCCCTCACGATTTTCAGGGCATTGGAAGACGTCACACAGACGTCCGCATGCGTTTTCAGTTCCGCTGTAGAATTCACATAGCATACCACCGCCAAATCCTGGTATTTCTCACGCATCTCCCCGATCTTTTCTACTGTAGCCATATGAGCCATCGGGCAGTCCGCATGGGCATCCGGAAGCAGTACAACCTTATCCGGATTCAGGATCTTCGCGCTCTCCCCCATAAAGGATACGCCGCACAGTACGATTGTTTTCTCTTTTACTTTTGTGGCAATCTCACTTAGATAGTAGGAGTCTCCAATATAGTCAGCCACCTCCTGTACCTCGTCTCTCACGTAATAGTGCGCCAATATAACAGCATCTTTCTCTTTTTTCAGCCGCTCAACAGCAGCTATCTTCTCATTCATACTTATCCTCCCATATATTATCATATTGGCGATAGTATATCACATGTTTTTACAGCTGACAAGACAGCTGTATTTCCAATATTTAAAAATGTAATAAAAACTCAATAAAATGGTCCCGCTCTCTGCAATAGGCACTACCAGCCAGATCCCCTGCATACCCCAAAAGCCCGGCAGCAGAAATACAAGTACCGCGTTAAGGACAATCCCCCGCAGCAGAGCAATGGAGAGGGATTCCCGCGCCCGGTCAACGGAAGCCAGGACTGCTGCTGCCACAATATTGAGTCCCATTGTCAGAAAGGCGGTAAAATAAACCGGCATTCCTTTCGCCGCAATCCCTTCGAAAGCTGCATCCCCTCCCCCATTAAAAATTCCTATCAGCTCATGGGTGAAAAGGATTCCCGGCAGACAGCAGAGGACGCCCAGAATCCCGGCCAGAATCAATGCACGCCTAACATAGGAAAAGACTGCTTTGATATCCCCGCTCCCGTAGCCGCGGCTGACCAAAGGCTGGATCCCCTGGGCAATTCCATTAAATATGGACATAACTATAATGGCCAGATTTGCAATCACCCCGTAGGCGGCAACTCCTACACTTCCTGTCAGATTCAGAATCACATAATTAAATAAAAGTATTACAATCCCGGAGGATATCTCTGTCACAAAGGAAGCGCCGCCCAGGGACATCAGCTTCACCAGAGCTTTTCCCTGGAACCGGCACTTCTCCAGGCGGAATTGATTCTTCCCCTTCCAGATATGGGCAGATGCCACCAGCATGCTGAACAGGGGAGCCAGCCCTGTTGCAAATGCTGCTCCGAACATCCCCCATCCGAAACCAAAGATAAAAAGAGTATCCAATAGTATGTTGCTGAAACTGCCTGTCAGCATCGCCGCCATAGCCAGCCTGGGATTTCTGTCATTTCTCACAAAGCACACCAGAACATTGTTAAACAGGAAGGGGACAGAGAAAGCCAGAAGCGTCCTCATATAAGGGATCAGGCATTCCATTACCTTCCCTTCTGCCCCTAAAAGTATCCCCAGAGGCTTCGTAAAAGCTACGCCGGATACCGTAAAAAGTATCCCCAGGATAAGCGCTGTCCTGCAGGCTCTGGTAAAGGCAATATTGGCTTTTTGGCCCTGCCCCATCCCCTGCTCCATGGAATACAAGGTGGCGCCTCCCATGCCCAGCATCAGACCCACGCCGTTTACCAGTGAATACACAGGTATTACAAGGTTAAGGGCTGCCAGGCCGTCGCTTCCCACTCCGTTTGCAATACATAAAGTATCCACAAAGACAAAGCATGACAGACCTATCATGCTTAAAATATTAAAGGACACATATTTCCAAAAGGCTCCCGGTCCCCATTCTGCTTTTTGTTTCATCATTCTCTCCCTTTCTTATTCCGGATTATGCGTGGCCGCCCTGCCAACAGAAAAAGCACCAGTCCCGGATTCCCTCTGGCCTGCTGGAATCCGTGTCTGATGCTCCTATACCTGCATCTATCCGGCGATAGATACGGGCAGCATAATCTTTTCATTTAGTCTCAGGAATGTATTATAGCAAATTTACTGTATTCTGGCAATAATTTCGTTTGCTTTTTTATAAACTTCCTCCGCATCTGTGCCGATATTAAAACATCCGTCCTCATATAAAATCCGTCCGTTTACCATAGTCAGCTTAATATTCTGTTTGCTTCCGCTGTATACCAGGTTTTTGGTGATGCAGTTGAGAGGCTGCATATTGGGCTGATGAAGATCCACAAGAATTAAATCTGCCAGCTTTCCTTCCTCCAGTGTGTCACACTCCCCAAGCCCCATGGCCCTGGCGCCTCCAACAGTAGCCATATACAATACCTGGTTGGCATCCACCACCGACGCATCCCTCTCCCGTATCTTTGCCAGACCTGTGGTGAGAAACATCTCCCGGAACATGTCCAGGCAGTTGTTGCTGGCCGGACCGTCTGTTCCTATGGCCAAAGGGATCCCCATATCCAGCATTCTCTTTACCGGGGGAATCCCGCTGGCCAGCTTCACGTTGGATCCTGGATTGGTTATAACATACAACCCCCGCTTTTTAAAGATTCTTAAATCTTCTTCTGTCATATGAACACAATGGTACCCTCCTCCCCCATAGTCAAAGAGCCCCAGACTGTCCAGGTATTGGGTGGGAGTCATGTGGTTTCTATCAAGACACTGCTGTACCTCCGACAGGCTTTCAGAATTGTGGGTATACACAGGCGCCTTATATTTATGAGAGAGTTTTGCCAGCCCTGCCAGAAGCTTTTCGGATGTAGTATACTCTGCATGAAATCCCAGCCGGAAAGAAATGAGAGAATGGTAATGATTATACATGCGATACCACTCTTCTATTTCCTCCAGAGACTGGCTGAAGTCATTCATTCCTCCTGTCATGACTGTACGGAAACCGCAGTCCACAGATGCCTCAGCAATAGTGTCCGGCGTCAGATACATATCAAAATTAGCCGTGATCCCGCTGGTCAGGTATTCCATAATAGCCAGCTTTGACAAATGGTAGATATCCTCTGGTGTTAATTTGGCCTCCATGGGAAATACCTGCTTATTCAGCCAATCCAGAAGCGGCATATCATCTGCATAGGAACGCAGAAACGTCATGGCAGAATGGGTATGTGCATCTTTAAAGCCGGGCATAATGAGATTTTCGTTTCCGTCTATTTCCCGGTCCCATTCCTCCTCTCTGTGTTTCTCCTCCCCCACATAAGCGATCCGGTTTCCCTTTATCTGTACTTCGCCCCGGGTAACCTGGAAATCATCAGCCATGGTCAGAATTCTTACATTATAAAAGCGTATCTTCATCTTGTCTCTCCTTTTTTCTGGAAAATCATCCGCAGACTGTCTGTATAAGGCGGCCTGCAGATCCCGTATTCTGTGACTATTCCTGAAATCAGGCTGTGATCCGTTATGTCAAACGCCGGATTGTAGCATTTCACCGAAAGGGGTGCCATTGACTCCCGATAAAATTTGTCCTTTATCTCACGGCCGTCCCGAATTTCTACGGGTATGCTGTCGCCGGACGGGCATTCTAAATCAATGGTAGAGGTCGGACCCAGCACATAAAAGGGTATCTTATAATAGGCTGCGAGGATTGCCACCTGGCTGGTACCTATCTTATTAGCGGTGTCCCCATTGGCCGCCACCCGGTCACAGCCCACAAAACAAGCCTGGACCCAGCCGTTTTTCATAACCGTTCCTGCCATATTATCACAGATCAGCGTCACATCCACCCCCGCATTCTGCAGTTCATAGCACGTCAGCCTGGCCCCCTGCAGCAGGGGTCTTGTCTCATCTGCAAATACTCTGAAGTTCATCCCTTTCTCTCTTCCCAAAAGGAGAGGGCCCAGAGCGGTACCATACCTGGAGGTTGCCAGAGGACCTGCATTGCAGTGCGTCAGAATCCCATCCCCGTCCCGAATGAGACTCAGGCCATATTCTGAAATAGACCGGCACATTTCCACGTCCTCTCTCTGGATCGCCAGGGCTTCCTCTCTCAGATGCCTGCAGATCTCTTCCGTATTTTCCTCCCTGTGCTTCTTAATTACCGCTTCCATACGGTTCAGGCCCCAGCTTAGATTAACAGCAGTAGGGCGGGAAGCCATCAGATACTTCTTGTATCTGTTAAACTCCCTGACGAATTCCAGCTTATCCTTCCCCCGCATCTGCAGAGCCAGGCAATACATACCGTATGCACCGCAGATCCCTATGGCAGGCGCACCTCTGACCTTTAAAAGATAGATCGCATCGTATATGTCTTCGGCAGTTTCCAGCCGCAGGTAAACCTTCCGGTTAGGGAGCTGTGTCTGATCCAAAATGACAACAGCTTTCCCGTCATCGCTCAGCCTTACATTTTCTATAAAATCCGGCATACTATACCCCCTGTCTATATCTACCCTTATTTTTTCACATCTGGGTGAATTATGCAACTTTTTTACCATGAATTTCCGTCAGATCCCCCATCCATTTTTTTACATAACTGCGCTTGCAAAAGTAATAAACCCGTAGTAAGATTACTTTTAGCACAGCCAGAAATATCTAAGTTTAACAAGGAGCAAGCAATGAATACCCCCAAAACAAGAGATTTTCTCTTAGATAACTATAAAGCCCTGCTTATTTTTCTTGTGGTAGTGGGACACTTTATAGAAGAGGGATACGATTCCAACCCCTTTTTATACGAGCTGAAATGGTTCATCGTATCCTTTCATATGCCAGCCTTTATCTTTGTATCCGGATACTTTTCCAAGAAGCAGGCATCTCTTGGAAGACTGATTCAAAGGCTTATCATTCCTTATCTGGTATATGAAGTCATGTATTACCTTTTATACACACTGATCATACATAAAGAGACAAAGCTATACCTGTTATATCCTAAATTTTCACTGTGGTATCTTATGGCACTGTTTGTCTGGCGGTTTATAACGCCATATATCCGCAGGATTCCCGCTGCCATCCATATGCCCTTTGCCATCCTGGCAGGCCTTTTGATGGGGTGCAGCAGCATGGATGACAACTTCCTGTCCATACCCCGAATTGTGGTATTCTACCCCTTCTTCCTGGCAGGAATTCATTTTAACAGGGAATGGCTTTCCAAATACAGAAGCAAAATAACAAAAGTCCTGGCGGGTCTGCTTTTGTGCCTTGGATGTGTATACCTGTATGCAGATCCAATACACCGTAATCTATCCCCCAAGATATTCTACGGAAGATATAATTATGAATATCTGGAATTGTCAGATATGGACGGAATGTGCATCCGCCTGCTCTGCTATGGGATATCATTTGCCCTTACATATCTTCTCATGTTCCTGATCCCGGACAGAAAAATCTTGTGTTCCTGTCTGGGCAACCGTACCATGTCTATCTATTTGTTTCATGGTTTGGTTTACTCCAGTTTTAAGCAGGCTACCGATTTATTGGAGCATATCTATACCTGGTGGGAAGTTCTGGCTCTGTTTGGACTCTGTATCTTCCTGGTGTGGATATTTTCCAGGAAGCCGTTTGTAGACTTTACCAATGATGTGGCAAAGATAGAATTGCCGAGGGGACCAAGGCGGCCCGGGAAAAGGTATAAAAAGGGGACGTGTTCTTCCTAGAAAGTACACGTCCCCTTTTGCACTCAGGGTGTCCCTTTTCAAGACCACCCTGTCCCTTTTTGATTTTTAGCAGGTTGCTCCTCCTACCAGATGAAGTTTTGCATCCAGGATTTCCTGCTTTCTTTCCATAAGCCCATTCCCCATAAGCTGTTCTTCCACGTTCTCAAAGCCAAGCCTTTCAATGGTGGAAGCAAACCGTTCCCCGGTTTTACCCTGCTCCCGATACAGGAGAATTACTTTTTCTATTATTTCCATTAATTCTTCTTTGGAGGTAAATACTTTTGACAGCGGCTGTCCCAGAGCAATCCGTTTGCCCCATCTCCCTCCCAGGTAGATTTTGTATCCGACTTTGCCGTCTTCAATGGCATCAAAGTTGCACTTTCCTACACAGAGGCCGCAGTTTGTACATTTCTCTTCGTCGATTTCCAGTACCCCGTCTACAACCTTAGCTGCCTGGGGAGGACAGACTTTCTCCACCGGACATTTTTTACAGCCGTTGCAGCAATCTTCATCATAGTTTGGAATCAGCTGACCCACGATTCCAAGATCGTTCAGATCCGGCTTTACGCAGTTGTTAGGACATCCGCCTACAGCTATTTTAAACTTGTGCGGCAGTTTTACTTTTTCATAGCCTTTATAGAACTTCTCATGGATCTCTTCTGAAATTGCGTATGTATCAATTAACCCGTATTGGCAGGTAGTACCCTTGCAGGATACTACCGGACGTACCTTGGAGCCGGTTCCTCCGGTTTCCAGTCCGGCCTTTGCAATGTAGGCCCGAAACTCTTCAATCTTATCAAATGGAATCCCCTGTATTTCTACCGTCAGCCGGGTGGTATACACCACATTTCCATTTCCAAATAATTTTGCAGCCTCTCCCAGACAGATCTGCTGCTCTGCTGTGATCTTTCCATTTTTTGTGATAATTCTTCCTGAAAAGTTATCTGTGCCTTTGTTGCTTAAAAACCCCAGACCTTTTACTCTTTTTTCCTCTTCCGGGCTAATTGTTAATGTTGCCATTCTGTATTTCCTCCTATTTTTACATTTATTCTATATTAATATTAATACAGCGACCGCTAAATAGATACCCTTTTTAAAAGAATTTCTCTTAAAAATCTGACCCGTTAAAAATAGTTCCTCCCTCAAGTGCCTTGGTATTAGTATATCCATAGTATTTCAGGCGGTTCTGAAGCATATATGCTCTCTTTCCTTTGGAGCAGACCAGAAGCAGTTTATCGTCTTTTCCAAACTGAGGAAGTTCTCCGTTCACACTGGAAAGATCAACATAGACTGCGTTCTCCAGCGACGGCTGAATGGAAACATCAATCACCTGATATCCGTCGGCTGCTCCCTCTCTGTACTGCACCGGTGTAAAGGTATCGAATTCACCTTCCATCTTGTTAAGAAGAACATTTACGGTATGTTCAAAGGGATGAATGGCAGTTGAAAACGGCGGTGCATAAGCAAAGTCAAGATGCTCCAAATCATCTACTGCTGCATTCATGCTTAATGCCATCACAGCAATATCCACCATCTTATCCACGGCGCCGGTTCCCAGGCACTGGATGCCCAAGAACTTTCTGGACTTCGCATCTGCCACTAATTTGACGATGAAGCTGGAAGCACCCGGATAATAGTGAGCTTTGTCATCCACTACTGCCATTACGCTGACCGGTTGGAATCCGGCTTTTGCCGCGTCTGTCTCGGACAGTCCTGTCCGCCCTGCATTCAGCCCCGGAAGTTTTACAATTCCTGTTCCAAGAACCCCCGGATAGGCAACCTTTTCTCCGGCAATGTTTTTAGCTGCGATTCTTCCTTCAATATTTGCGGAGGAACCCATAGGAGACCAGGCGGCTGCCTTTGTCAGACGGTTGCAGACCATGGCACAGTCACCCAGCGCATAGATATTCTCATCGTTTGTCTGCAGATACTCATTCACCTTAATGGTGCGGTTTGGCATCATCTCAATTCCTGTGTCTGCCAGAAAGCCTGTGTTTGCCCGGATTCCCAGAGACATAACAATAGCGTCTGCCTTCATAGCCTTGCGGCTGGTCTGTACCTTTTCCACCTTATCTGTGCCCACAATGGCCTCCAGCTTAGTATTGGTAAATGCCATAATTCCCTCATCTGCCAGATGGTCCTCCACGTACTCTGTAATCTCCGGATCAAATCCCGGCATAATATGCTCCGCCATATCAATGACAGATACCTTTACCCCTTTTTCCTTCAGATTCTCTGCCACCTCAAGCCCGATAAAGCCGCCTCCGGCTACTACCGCGCGCTTAATGCTTCCTCCGTCCACTGCAGCTTTTAAAGCATCCGCATCCTCCGGTGTACGCATAAAAAATACATTCTCCAGGTCAATCCCCTCAATAGGAGGTTTTACGGGGGACGCTCCTGTGGAAATCACCAGTTTATCATATGTATACACTTTTACTTCACCGGTGTCCACATTTACCCCAGTCACACACTTCTTATCTCTGTCTAAACCAGTCACTTCAATCCCTGTCAGGACTTCCGTTCCTGTAAGCTTTGCAAAGCTCTCCGGTGTATTTGCAATCAGCAAATCCCTGTCCTGGATGACATTTCCCACATAATAAGGAAGGCCGCAGCCTGCATAAGAGATCTCTTTGCTCATTGTTAAAATCGTAACCTCAGCACTTCTGTCCAATCGTTTTAATTTTGCCGCAACCTTTGTACCGGCTGCTACCCCGCCAATAATTAATACTTTCACGAAAATACGCCTCTTTTCTTTTATTTTGCAGTTCCAGTGATTCTGCCGACTGCATTCCGGCTTTTTTATCTATTCCTATGATAACACTTGATTTATCATAGGTAAACTAATATAATACTATATAAAACATAGGCATTACCTATATGTTATTGTATTGGATAAGGAGGCCATTTATGACAATCAGACATCTGAAAGTATTTATAGAAGTGGCAGAAAAAGGAAAGATGAGTGCAGCGGCAGAGGCGCTTTTTATCACTCAGCCCTCTGTCAGCCAGGCTATCCGCGAGCTGGAGGAGCACTACACCACCCTTCTGTTTGAGCGTCTGTCGAAACGGCTGTATATTACAGAGGCAGGTAAACTCCTCTACGGATACGCAAAACAAGTCGTCTCCCAGTTTGACCTGATGGAAGATAATATGGCACCGGACAATCTGAAAGAAAAACTCAGGATCGGAGCCACTCTCACCATAGGGGGCAGTATCCTGTCCCCTCTTGTAAAAGACTTTCGGGAGGAGCATCCTGAAATAAATATTTTTGCCTGTGTAGATAATACGCAGGACATTGAACAGAAATTACTGAATATGGAGCTGGATGTGGCCATTGTGGAAGGACAGGTAAAGCACCATGATCTGGTGTCTATTCCTCTCATCAAAGACCGTCTGGTTTTGGCCTGCAGCAATGAGCACCCCTTTGCAGGCAGGGCCTCCGTATCTATCCATGAACTGGAGGGCCAGGAATTCGTTATGCGGGAGCCGGGAAGCGGCACCAGAGAGCTTTTCGAAAAATACCTTGAAAAACACAAGATAAAGATTCATACTGTCTTTGAGGAGCACTCTCCGGATTCCATCCGGAAAGCGGTTTTAATTAACAACTGTCTTACCGTAATCTCACCCCGCCTGCTGGAGTCAGAGCTTCGGGAAAATAAGGTATACATATTTGTCAATGCCCGCCAGGACTGGAACCGGTCCTTCAGCTTTGTATACCACAAAGATAAATTCCTGACCCCATCCATCCGGCATCTGCAGGAGCTGGTGACCAGTTACGGGGAACACGAGGTTCTGGCCGACATTCCGGCCGGACGTCTCACAGTATCTGCATAAATCGGAGGTTATAAATGAATACCATTGATGTAAATGAACGCTACAAAAAAATCTGCGGCTATTATGGGGCCGCCATTATCCTGGCGGGTATCCTGACAGGAATCTATAATATAATAAATTCTACATCCTATTACGTAATGCTGGCCTTCTCTTTCTGCGCCTTTGCCTTCATACCTTTTGTATTTAACAAGGTATTTCGCCTTCGCCCGACCTATATTATACACTTTGCTATCTACGCCTTCTCTACCCTTGCTTTTGGAATCGGCATGATTTTAAACGGCTACCACCTTGTACCCGGCTATGATAAGTTTGTACACTTTTTATCCGGTATCGTTTTTACGCTTATCGGGTGCTGTATTTTCTACATCTTTAAGCCAAGAAAAAAGCTGGAGAGAGAGGATGCCCCTCTCACCAGCCTGTTTTCCCTCTGTTTTTCTCTGGCTGTAGCCTGCTTCTGGGAAATTTTTGAATACGTTATTAACTTTATTCTTCACAATGACCCCCAGAATGTATTTACCACAGGGGTAAATGATACCATGCAGGATATCATCGCCTGCCTTCTCGGCTCCTTTGCCGTTGCCTTTAGTCTCTGGCACTATCTGGCCAGGGGCAGGGAGAATTTCTTCTCAAGGATCCTGCAGAGCTTCTGCGATATAAATTTAACTGCCAAGTAAGAAAGGAGGATGATTATGGGTGAACTATCTAAACTTCCCAACATCGGCCCAGCCGTGGAGGCACAGCTGGAAGAAGTGGGCATTACCACACCGGAGCAGCTAAGAGAAACCGGCAGCCGGCAGGCATGGCTGAAGATTAAGGCCATTGATGATTCTGCCTGTATCCAAAGACTTTACGCCCTGGAAGGTGCAGTCCTGGGTATCAAAAAAAGCCAGCTTCCATTGGACACAAAAACAGAGTTAAAAGAATTCTACCGGCAATTCAAGTGATCTGATATCTGCTGTAGCGTCGGCACCCTTTCAGCACACAGAATACGGTTACAACAGCCACAATTCCGTATTCACTCCACCGGAACACAGCCGATGCGCTGGACAGTTCCGCCATAGGCATAAAAAGTGTCAGGGAACCAATGATTCCCCGGAGAAGGATTACGGTTCTGGAGGGACCCAGCATAGTTAATATAATACTGTACATTATCAGAGGAAGCACATAAAAGAAAAGGGACCACAGGAGGGATTTAAACGTCTGCCGGCACCGGGACGATATAAAAAGTGTAATCCCTCCTGTCCCGATGTTGGCCAGAAACCCCGCCAGCAAATATCTTAAAAGAAGTCCCCCTGCCGTTCCCCTGGAGGCTCCCATATAGTATAAATCAGGGAAAACCAATTCCCCGCTTGCCCTTAATCCCTCTGTGCCGTAAACTCCTGCGAAAAGGGCAAAAAGTGCCCCGGACACCGCCAGATAAAGAATACCCGTAAGTCCCAGCACGGCCCCTGCCTTACAGACGGCATTTTTTCCCCGCCCATACTCTGTTGTAATCAGCACATTTACGGTTCCAAGGGCATACTCTTCTGAAAATACCGGTGCTGCCGCAATCACCGTCAGCACAGCCAGAATCAGTCTGGCCATCATATGCATTTCAAGAAAATCACTTCCCCATACATCCCCATATGCATACTCCAATCCCCCATCCATCAGCGCACTGATTTCCGGAACATCCTGTGCCCTCACCAGCGCAGGGAATTCGGAGCCCCATCTTCGGGTAGAAAGGGACTCTGTCACAAACCGGTTGCAGGCATTCTCATAATACCCTTTTTTGGTGTCACCTGTCTCCGGATCTGTCTTTAGATTGTCTGCATATTCTGTCCACCCAAAAGTATCAATGATATCCTCAGCCTTTTCGCGGGTTAGGGGACCTTCATAGTTTTTGGCTGCCTCCAGGTTCTTTTCAATGGCCTCCATCCTTCGGTAACAGATGCCGTCCTCATATACATACTCACCTCCCAGAACACCTGTCCAAAAATAAAACCCCAAAAACAGAAGCCCCGCAAAGAGTCCCAGGTATAATATCTTTCTGGTACAAATCTTATATATTTCTGTCTGCAAAATCTTCATGCGCTCCCCTCCCCTCTTCTGTAACATACAGATAAACATCTTCCAGACCCGGTTCCGCCGGTACTGCATTTTCACAGGGCTTATCCACCGAAAGCATGCGGAGTCTTACCTGGTTATCCACATTTTTAAGATTGCTTACCGGATACCTTTCTGTATACTCTTCCACTTTGTCCCCGGGGATCATACATTCCCATACACAGCCATACATCCTCTTTACCAACTCTTC
>OLQH01000594.1_pt1 | contig 37474 bp, 24 predicted proteins | sample 1672671 | NCBI WGS metagenome assembly OLQH01 (sample SAMEA3136712, study PRJEB25190) | human gut metagenome
GACGCGCAGGCTTCAGGTGCCTGTGGTCGCAAGATCGTGTGGGTTCAAGTCCCATTTCCTGCATTCTTTTTTATTTTATCCAAAATCAAAAGGAGCTGTTGCTTCCCGGAGGAACTTTCATCCGGAAGGCAGCAGCTCTTTTATTTTTTCCATTTTTCCTCCACAAAATACCAGGAAAAAAGTAAAACCCGGGTCCTCTCCCATTTTCGCTATGATGTAGTCAGTTCAAAGAACAACACATTTCCAAAACAAAAGGAGGACCTGATCATGAAGCCATAAATCTCAGACACCGATACACGTTAACTTCATTCATATTTACAACAGGAGGAAAAAATAATGACAATTAGATTTAATACTTATGATTACGATGCACTTTTTGGCGCTTTCACAACATTTTTTATTATAATGGCTGGTTTTGCTATTTTAGTCTGGACTATTTTCTATTTTATAAAAAAATCCGATAAAAACAAACCTGTCTTCCCAACACGTGCAAAAATCCTTGAAAAAATCACAGATACTCTCTTCGTTGGATGGTATCTTGTAGAATTCGAAAACGGAGAACGTTTAAAACTCAGAACTTTCGAACCACGTAAAGTATTTTTTTCTGCAGGCGATATCGGAATCCTTCGCTACCAGGGAATCACCATTCTCTCCTTCCAGAAAGAAAACCGTCCACCAATGCGTTGAAAGGACATTTCCTATGATACATGTTCGATCTTTCCGCACTGCCGGAAAATGCCACGGATTTGACATCAGCCGGTGTCAGGATCAGATCAGAATACTTTCCGATGCCACACAGACAACCATAGTTTTATGCGACGGGGCTGGAAGCAGCCCCTATGGTGGCATTGCGGCCAGTGTAGCTGCCAGTACTCTGGCCGGAAATCTTCATCTTAATTTCGAACAGTATCTTCATGGTGCCCTTCCCGATATCCGGATGCAACTGACCAGGACTGTGGACACTGAATTAAAAAAAATGGCAAAAGAAATGCAGATCGATCCCCGGCTGCTGGCAACAACCATGCTTGCCATTTCCATAGACAATGACGGCAGATTTGTCGGTGTTCATCTGGGAGACGGCAGCATCTTGTGGAACGTTGGCAGCAGTGATCTCCTTAAGACTGTCTCTTCTCCTCAGAGAGGAGATCAGCCAAATTCAACCTATCTGACCATGAACTGCCCGCTTTTTTATTACCTGCGCTTTTATCGCTGGACAAAACCTGGTGCCAGAAGGATCATCCTCTTATCCGATGGAATGAACGGCCTGAACGCGCCACTCACTTCCGGTATCTTTTCTGTGCAGAATCAGGATCTCCTGAATCAGAAAATGATAAACACCAGAAATTTTGATGATATGAGCTATGTGCTCTGTGAGTTAGATGCTCCCTGTTCCAGGCAATGACGTCAGTGCCCCGGACATTTTTGCAAAATCATCCGAAAATATATGTGATATCCACCGTTTTCTCTTTTCTGTCCCCCAGGATCTGCTCCGCTTTCTCCCTCAGCTCTCTGTACCCGTAGAAAGAAATACCATAATATCTGTCGTCATCCCGTCCCAGCGCATATATCATCTCTTTCTCAAGATCCACATAAGCATAAGGAATATCCGCATACGGGTGCAGCTGAGAATTTTCATCCACAGAATAGATATTCAGTACTCTTTCCAGCCATCCGTCAAGGGAATGGACGCTTACCTGGCCCTCTCTTGTATACAGCGCCAGATATCTGCCTTTCGGATCTGCCAAAATATCTGTTTTCTGTGCAGAATCCATATCCACCACCTGTGTGGCGATATTTTTTCCGGAAGCAAGATCCCAGATCGTAACTTTTCTGTCGCAGTATACCACCAGCTGTTCATCTTCTTTAAAAAATGCCACCAGTGGTTCCTCTGCCCCATTGCGGGAAATCGTGAAAAACGGCTCTTTCTTCTCTCCGTCATACACATCGATCGATGTATCATTTATGACTGCAAAACGCTTTGTTGACGCTCCCTGAACCCGTGTTCCTTCTGTCGTCTTCTCCACAGTTTTTTCTGTCTGAATTTTCTTTTTTATATCCTGTGCCTCTGCCGGTTTCATGGATGTATCCTGCGCGATCTGAGAAATGACCAGAAACGGCGTCCCGTCCTTCATCTGAATGATCACTTTTTTATTCGCATCATATAAAAAACCGCCAACAGAACTGTCTTCCGCGGAAAAAATCTTCTGACGATCATCCATCCAGAACCGTTCCACACTTCCGTCCGCAAGGCCAAGCAGCACTGTACTTTCATTATACACTGCCAGTTTCACGATTGGATATGAAAAATCTTCTTCACATAATATGTTATATGTATTCCTGTCAATGATCATCAGATGTGTACCCAGGTTGACCAAGATCACGTCTGCCTTTTTTTCACTGTCAAACTGAAAATTTTCATATACTGCTGCATCTGCATACAGAGAATCTTCATACTGTGTCCGCAGATAATGGGTCGTATTTTCCCACACTCTTCCCTTTTCCATCTGATATATTGCTTCACGGTATCTTTTTTTATCATCGATTCCACCACTTCCAAAAGGCACGTTCTCACATTCTATGGTAAGGAATTCCGAATTACTGATAAAACGGATCACGGAAACATGATTAGCTTCCAGTGTTGTCTGTTTTCCGGTATTCAGATCAACCGTCTGAATGCCTCCGTCCCAGATATCCCCGGAAGCATAATCAAGCCAGCTGACTGCCAGAGTATTTCCGTCCGGAGAAATTGCGATGGAAGTTATATGATCCATTGCATCCACAGTCAGTCTGATCTTTTCCATGCTGTCCTGGTTCAGGTCATACCGATACACATAAACTCCATCCAGAGACTCGCAGCCAAATACAAGCATTCCATCATGAAGTGCCCAGACCGGAGTTTCCAGCATGTTGTCCTCTTCTTTTAACGGAATCCTTTTTATACATTTCTGCTGTTCGATGTCTGTGTAGTACGCTGTGTTCTGTGAAAACAACAATATTTTTCCCTCAGAAACAAACTTTCCATCTATAAATGCAGAAGTTTCCTCCTCCAGTTTACACTTCCACTTCAAAGACCAGTCTTCCATATTGTAAAAATATGCGATTCCCGATTCATCCAGACAGAAAAACACCTTTCCATCCGGACTGCTTTCACCGATATCCGTTGTATTATTTTCCAGTTCCACCTGTCTGTCCGGCCGGAAACCTTCTACGTTTCCTTCATGATGATAACTGTACAGGGCAGAATTCAATGCATAGATCTCTTCCGGGATCACTGGTGTATCCCCTTCTTCCTGTGCTTCCAGAGCAGCCTGTAACGCTTCTTCCCGGTTTCCTTCCTTCAGAAGTTCCGCAGACAGAGCCACCTGATCCTCCGCCCGGTTTTCCATGATCCGCCGGTTCTGTTCTTCGATCCTGTGGTTTCTGTCCATGGCAAACAGGAAAAAAGCATTTGCCATCAGCACAGCCAGAGATCCAATGACTGCATATTTCTTTATGATATAATTTCTCTGCCTCTGTTTCAGGGAATCATATGTGGTTCCTAAGATTGGAGCCGCAATCTTTAACAGTACGTTTTTCTTTACATTTCGGAGCACCTGTTCCGGTGTTTCCCCTCTTGCATCGGCCGCAAGGACCTCTGCGGTCCTGTCACTGCCCAGCAGTTCCTTTTGGAAAACATCTTCCGGTTCTCCCTCTGTTACTACGGCAAGTATCCTGGATCTGTCATGAAATTCAAGAAATGTTTTTATTTCCAGATTAACCCAGGGGGAATCTTTGGTTTCAGAAGAGCAGATCACGATCAGCCATCCCGAATTTTTCAGTGCTTCCCGGATCTGGAGCCCAAAATCAGAACAGGATGACAGTTCCCCTTCGTCCATAAAAACCCGTCTGATCTTTTTTATTTTATTTTTACGCATCCACGGAATGTGGAAATGTTCCAGTTTCTGCTGAAGTATTTTTGCAGCCTGGCTGTCCGTTTTCCCATGACGATAGCAGATAAACGCATCATATACAACCTGGGAAAGATCGCTTTTATACGGCTGCAGCGCATGAATAAGATCCGATACATCTGCCAGCATTTCTTCACAGGAATGATATCGCTCCTCCGGCGTTTTCTTTAACGCTTTCGAAATGATCTGATGGACTTTATCCGCCATATGAGCCGGACAGTTCAGCTTTTTCAGTTTTCTTTTTGAGAGATACAGGCCGATATTCGCGGAGTCAAGCTCCCTCTGAGTGTATCTCTTTCCGGTCAGCATCAGAAGAAGCAGATATCCCACGCTGTACAAATCCGATTCTGCTCCCAGCCTCAGAGTTCCATCATTTCTCCCGACAATCTCCGGAGACTCAAATCCGATGGTGGAAAACAATGCCCTGTCACGGATCGCAGGACATAATCCATCCTCACAGACAGGTCTCGCCGCTCCAAAATCCACCAGAGAAACAAGCTTATCTTCCTCTGAGAGGCTTCCTTTTATAAATACATTTCCGTCCTGGATATCCAGATGGAGAAAACCTGCTTCATGAACTTCTTTCACCGCGAATAATACCTGTTTTATGATCTGAAATGCCTGGACAACCGAAAATTTTTCTCCCTGGGAAAGATAAGATTTCAGTGCTTTTCCTTTGGATTCCAGTGATGTCATGATTGTAACAGTGTTATTTACCAGATGAAAAGTATGTCCCTCATCAAAAGAGAGCTCAACTTCCCCGGAAGCGCTGATGACGGGAATCGTTCTGGCAGCGGTATTGTAAATTTTCCCTGTTATCTCCTGCTCCTGCATCTGCATTTTTTTGACAGAATCCAGATAACGGACGGATGCCGGATCTTCTGACGCAGATACGATCTCACCATCTTCTCTTCTCTCAAAAACAAACGCAGCTGACAGCGGAAAACACTCTTTTAACGCATAGTCAATTTCACTGACTGTAATTTTCCCATCAAGATAAGATATTTTTTTACATGGGTATACAATACTTCCGCCGCCTTCTCCGATAGGTTTTCCGGTAATTTTATACAGTTCACCCTGGGATAAACGGATCCATGTTCCTTCCTGCAGTACTTTTCGCATTGTTTTTTCCTTTTTCTCATTCACACTTCTTCTACGTTTCCATATCCGGATTCCAGCCACATATCACTTAAATTCTCGGTTTTTCCATCCCATGACAGCCCCGGTGTTCCTATCTCCTCCGCCACAAGCGCATAAAGAACAAACCGGTCCAGAGGAAATGGCGGATACAGTGGTTCAAAAGAAAACATCATCAGAAATCCATTGATGCAGCTGATATAACCTTCTATTTTTTCGTATTCATCCCAGCTGTCAACAACATCTTCCAGCTGCCCGAGAATGTTTTCCATATTTTCAGAAAAATGTTTTTCTTCGTTTGCTTCTGCCATTTCATAAAGTTCATTCCGTAAATCTTCATTTTCATTTCTTGAATATCCGGAAATAAAAAGATACGCAAGCAACAGTATATCTTTACGTTCAACAATGACCGCATTGTCCGGTTTTTCCACAAAGCGTCTGATTGCTCCCAGACGGTTGCTTCTCTCATAAGCCTTACACACAAGATAAATTTCTTTATTAAATGGTATATTGTCATGTTTCGTCTTCAGACTTCCATGTGATGGCAGGCCAAGCTCCCCGGGTTCTGCAAACTGCCAGCCATGAGCACACATAAATGCTCTGGCCAGACTTCCCATATCCGGATAACCATCTTCCGCGATCTCAACTTTAACCTGGTTATCTCCGGAATTTGAAACCTTTCCGACTGCATCGTTTCTGCGGTCACCTTTGTGATATGCCCAGTAATCGTAAGTTGGATACAGTTTTACAAGATAGCGTGTCAGTTCCATCAGGTCTTTTCTTCGCTGCAGGGAGTATCCGGAATAGTAAACAGAAAGATTATCCGATACCACTTTTTTCGTTTTTTTATCTTTCTTCACGAGGATTTTTCGTCTGGTAAACTCTGGATCTACAGAATACATATATTCGATCAGTTTGTCTTCCATATCTTCCCGCTCAGATTCCGGAACACTGATACCGGCCAGTTCCGGTATCTGGTTACTGATCATTCTGGTCATGCCGATATTTCCCACAGTCTGCGTTATCCCGCCATCTTCTGCATCCTGTGGTCTGTTCTGTTCATATTTTTTGAGTATGCTTTTAACTTTAGTCCAGTCACCCTGGGGACGCAGCATTTTACAGAACAGGCAGATACAGTCCAGCGGATTTCTTACGCTGAACGGTTCGTGTCCACAGGCAAGGAGAAATTTTGTCGTAGTATAATCATCCATATTTAAAAGGAAAGACAGTTTTACCGCAAGTTCTCTTTTTCTGGGATATTTTTTGTCACTGAGCCATTGAAACCATTCGATTGCCTTCACTACCTCGTTCTGTTCCTTTAACATATATTTTTCCAGCCTGGAACTCAGATTCTTAAGAAATTTCTCCGGCCATGGGACATTGTTATTTACGGTCAGATCTTCATAGGATTCCCCTGTTTCTTCGGAAGCATCACGCAAAAGTTCAGAAAAAGATGCCTGTATCTGCCTTCTCATCAAAAATCCGGCTGTACAGAGATTTCTGGCATCGTTCAGGCTCCTGACAACAGCCATCGGATCGTTCATCAGTTCTTCACTCATATCTGCCAGTTCTTTCGTCCATATATCCATTGATTCTTCTGCCTGTCTTGTGAGACTGTTCTCATATTGAAGGCAAGTATTTTCCATGTGTTTTCGTTTCCTTTCCCTGTAAAAAATACAGCAACAGGCTCCCTTTCTCTCAGGAGCCTGCCACATCTCAAATATTTATTCCGTTTTTTCTTCAGATTCTGTTGCAGTTTCTTCTGCTTCTTCCACCACTTCCTGCGTATCTGTTTCTTCCGAAGTCTCTGCTTCCGGAGCGGCTTCTTCAGTCTTCATCGTTTCCGTTTCTCTTCCGGATACTTCCTTCTCCGGTGTTTCTGTTTCTTCTGCTGCCTCTGTTACTTGCTCTGCTTCCGTAACTTCTGCATTTGCTGCGTCTTTCAGTTCTTCCTCTGCCTGCTCGATCACGTCAGTGGCTTTTTCTTCCAGTTCTGCTGTCGGACACGCGGCGCCGCAGTAAGGGCAGAAACTTGCTTCTCTCATTACTGCCTTATGGCAGGCCGGACAGAACTTCTCGCCCTTGCTGGCTGCAATGGCATCCCGGAAGTGATCCGCCTCCAGCATGTGCTGGCTGATCTCCTCGCAGATTGCTCCCACTTCTCCGTCAACAGCTTCTCCGTGTTCATAACGGGTGTAGATCATTTTTCCGATGTCCATCATCAGTTTTTCTGTCATACGCTCCTGTGCAGAAAGTTTATTGCGGATCTTCTGGATCTCATAGAGATTCTCCGCCTTGGAACTGAGGCCCTTCGCTTTCCGTGTCAGTGCATTTCCAAGATCATCCCAAAAACTGCTCTTCGCCATATCTGTCACGCTCCTTTTTATTTGCTTCCTGTGTTATCTTTATCCTTCCAGCAGCGGAGTTTCCTGACCACGCATCAGGATCTTCGGTCCGCCATTTCCCTGGATGTATCCTTCTGTGATCACTACCTCACCGATATTATCATCCTTCGGGATCTCGTACATAATGTCCAGCATATACTCTTCCAGAATCGCACGAAGTGCTCTGGCGCCTGTGTGACGCTCCAGTGCCTTACGTGCAATAGCATGAAGTGCTCCGTCCTCAAACTCAAGCTTTACTTCATCCAGCGCCAGAAGTTTCTGGTACTGTTTCAGGATGGCATTCTTCGGCTCCTTGAGGATCTTCACAAGCATGTCTTCTGTCAGTCCATTCAGTGTAAAGATGATCGGAAGACGTCCGATAAACTCCGGGATCATTCCAAATGCACGGAGATCATCTACAGTTACCTTCTCCAGTACATGAGGATCATTGTCATATTTATCCTTCAGATCTGCGTAAAATCCGATAGAAGCCTGCTTGTTCAGTCTCTCCTTGATGATATTCTCAAGATCCGGGAAAGCACCGCCGCAGATAAACAGGATATTTCTTGTATTTACAGTCACCATCGGGACCATTGCGTTCTTGCTGGTAGCACCTACCGGCACCTCGACCTCACTTCCCTCCAGAAGTTTCAGAAGTCCCTGCTGCACAGCCTCACCACTGACATCTCTCTGATTGGTGTTCTTCTTCTTGGCAATCTTGTCGATCTCATCGATAAAGATGATTCCGTGCTCTGCTTTCTCCACATCATTATCTGCTGCTGCAAGAAGCTTGGATACCACGCTCTCGATATCATCACCAATATATCCTGCCTCTGTAAGAGAGGTGGCATCTGCAATAGCCAACGGCACCTGAAGGAGTTTGGCAAGCATTTTTACCAGATAAGTCTTACCACATCCTGTCGGTCCGATCATCAGCATATTGGATTTCTCGATCTCAATATCATCCATGGTGTCCGTAGCAACTCTCTTATAATGATTATATACACCTACGGACATTACTTTCTTGGCATATTCCTGTCCGATCACATATTCATCCAGCGTTGCCTTGATCTTATGCGGTGCCGGGATATCTTTAAGATCGATCACCGGCCTCGAGGTTTCAGATTTCTTCTTGATCTTCTTCGCCTGATTTCCCGGATTCTGAAGACTGCTAAGATCGATCATGCTCACATTTGGCATGTTAAAAAGATCGGAATAATTTCCATTGCTCATCTGTGTATTCATAGTATCAAAGCTCTTCTGCATACAGTCTGCACAGATATGTATATTATTGGGAAGGTCGATCATCTTCCCTGCCTGACTCTCCGGTCTGCGGCATAAAAAGCAGAATTTCTCGTATTTCTGCTCCTGGTCATTGTCTTTATTATTATCAAACTGATCTGCCATAACATTTCCTTTCTGGTTTTTATAAGACGGAAGCCGGTTTCGTTTTCCGTCTTGTGTCATAATGCATATTATACCACATAATCCCGACGTATCAAATTAAGTTTTTATAAAACAGGGAGCCGCAAAAAACGCAGCTCCCTGTCCAGATTTCTGTTTTCAGTTGTCACTTTTTTCAGTTGTCAGAAGCCGGCTTGCTTCCAAGAGTGACTTCTACGGTTTCTTCTTTATATTCTCCGTTATTTGCTCTTGCAATTACCACTTCCACGGTTTCGCCTGATTCGTAATACTGAAGTTTATCCACCAGATCATTCTTGCCGCTTACCTTCTGCCCATCCAGTTTTACAACGATATCACCTTTTTTGATCCCGGCTTTATCTGCCGCACCACCTGGTGTAACTTCTGTAAGAAATGCTCCTGCCGGCATATTGTACATCTGGATTGCCTCTGTTGTAAGGTCCGCAGCTTTGATTCCCATATAACCAACTTTTGAAGTGTCTTCTATTTTATCACGTGTTTCGCGGTTCATCAGCTCTTCCAGGATCGGTTCTGCTTTGGATATCGGAATTGCATATCCCATTCCCTCCACCTGACTGTCTGCGTATTTGGCCGCATTGATCCCGATCACTTCGCCTTTCATGTTCAGAAGCGCACCACCACTGTTTCCGGGATTGATAGCCGCATCTGTCTGGATCAGTCCACTGGTATCACCATCCTCTGTGCTGATGGTACGGTTCAGGGCACTTACCCATCCGGAAGTGACTGACTGGCCATAACCCAGAGCATTACCAATCGCAACTACCTGCTCACCTACTACAAGATCGTCGGAACTTCCCATCTGTGCGATCTTGATCTCATTCATCGTCTCTTCCGGAATATCGGACTTCTCTACAGCAATTACTGCCAGATCGTTCTCTTCGTCTGTTCCCTTGATCTTGGCTGATACCGCATTATTCACATCCACACTGCTATCTGAACTGTCTGTAATACTGTCGCCACTGGCCATCGCCTGTGTCTCTTCTTCCGCACCGACTACATCTCCGCCTGCAAAACATACGGTAAGTGTTGTTGCGCCGGATACCACATGATTATTCGTTGCGATCAGAAGTTCACTGTCATTCTCACCTACAATGATTCCGGAACCGCTTCCCGCACTCTGATACTGTCTTGTTCCATATCCGAAAAAGCTCGGGATCTCCTGTACACTGACAGAAGTGATCGCAACGATCGAGGACATCGTCGCCTGTGCAACTCCGGCTACTGTTCCGCTCTCTGCTACGATGCTTTTCACACTGGATTCTGTGGAACTGCCATCTGTGCTTTTTTCTGTACCGGTAACAGTTTCTGTTTTTCCGATCTGTGTACTGCTGCTGTTATTATCTCTGTATTTATCTGCCGCAATATTTACTCCCTGAAAAACAGCACCTGCCACCAGTCCAAAGATCACTGCCAGGGCAACGGCTGTTGCAGCCTTCTTTCCAAAGCCGCCGTTCCCGCCTCCATGAGCTGTCTTCGGTTTATGAGGTTTCTTCGGTGGAATACTTCCTCCCGCATAATTTCCTGCCTGCGGCTGATGCACTTCATAATGTGCATATTTCGGTTTTTCCTGAAAACTGGTATTATTCTGAAAATTGCTGCTGTTTGTTCCATTTCCGTAACCGTTCTCCTGCATTCTCCGGCCTGCGGAATATGGATGAGCCATTGGTTTCTGTGCAATATCTATATTTTCAGTACTGTTATCTGCAGCACTGCCGGTATCTGTATTTCCAAAAGTATCCAGAGGTTTCTCTTCTGTTGGAACATTTTCGTTTACCTCTGGCAGATCTTCATCCCATCTGTTTTCTTCACTCATGACCCTGGTGCTCCCTTCTCAAATTTTTCTTATGCCATCTGCTTTATAAAAAACAGTTTAACAGGCAATTGTGTTCAAACTGTGATATATCCTTTAAAAAATCGTGACCCGCTGATTCTTCCTGATCATTTCTGTTTTTTCCAGTATTCCGGACTCATAGTACAAAACAGGATCAGTCTTTCAGGAAGTTTCTGATATCTTTTTCCGAGGAAATATCCGGCATACTTGGAAGCACTCTGAAAAAACAGTCCGGGGATCATCCAGATATGTCCGGTTTTCAGAAGATAAGACAGGCTCTTTTTTACCAGGCGCACTCCCTCCCCCTCAGACGGAACTCCTTCAAAAACTTCCGGATGCTCTGCCTGGGAAACGCCAAGATCAAAATTTCTGTGAAACTGCTGGCTGCAGCTGTAATTATGAGAGTGATAAACCTTAGCCTCTGCTGCATAAGCAACCGCATAACCTTTTTTTACCATCCAGCCTGCATAGATCATATCTTCATTAAAAATAGCATGTTCCGGAAATCCGCCGATCTCATTGTAGATCCTGTGATCGTATGCTGCACAGACATTTGAGCAAAAATATGTCTTGATTCCTCTGGTCTCTACATCTTTTTCTGTTTTAAGGCAGGACTGCTCCGGATAATTAAACGAACGGGTATATTTTTCAAGGAAACCGCAGTCATTTTTGGGAAGCTGTCGTGCATAGGCCGCTCCTGTCTTTTCATTCCCGGCAACAGCCTGAACAAGATTTCCAACCAGATTTCTGTCTGCCGGTAATGCGTCCTGAGTCATAAATATGAGGATCTCCGCATCCGAAAGCTCTGCTCCCCTTCTTCTTGTTGCACCATGATCAAATTCCTGTTTTGTAAGATGGTGGACTTCCACCAGCGGATACTTCTGTTCCCAGTTTTCTCTCCAGAATTTTTTCTCTGTATTCATAACTATGATCTTATTGACAGGATATTTCTGTGCGCTGAGGCGCTCCAGAAGTTTGTCAAATTCTTCTCCCGGGTGATATGCCGGTATGATTACATCTGTTTTTACTGCATTCATAATTCTCTCCTGTCCAGAAAGGACCACCCTCACCGGATGGTCCCTTCTGCTGGTTGATTATTTTAATTTTTTATTCTCCGTCTGAGAGATCGTCAGCTCCTGCGCCGCCATCTCCGCCGCCAGCATCTCCCCCAGCGTCATCTCCGCCGGATTCATCTCCGCCTCCAGACGTATCATCGCCAGTATCTCCTGCACCGGAATCGTCGTTTCCTGAATCGTCTCCGCCGCCGGAATAATCTGTATTCGAATCGTCTCCACCACCGGAATAATCCGTATCATCGCTGGTGTCATTGCCGTAATCCGTGTAGTCTGTATTATCACTGTAATCCGTGTCATCGTAGCTGTAATCGGCAGAAGTGTCTGTACTTCCCTCCCAGGTATACGAATTATCCGTTGTTGTATTCGGAGCGTCCGTTACCGCAGGCGCTGTATCCTGTACCTGTCCACCGCCTACAATCGCAGCGATCTGCGCACTTTTGTTCAGTACATCCTGTGTCGGTGTATAATTTGTATTTCCGTACAGGAACTGATGCAGCTTCAGTACATTGGAATCCAGAGTTGTCGGTACAATGACACTGCCCTTAACTGTAGCAAATTTATAGTCCTGCGGGAATCCCGTTGTTTCATCAATGCAGTATCCGATCATTGCCGGGATCAGCTTCAGGATCTCTGTCTTGGAAACAGATGTCTTGACCATCGGGAAAACCTGATCCATGATATCAAAGATTGTGGAAAGGCCGGCTTTTTTTGCCTTGTCAACGATCATCTGGATAACTCTTCTCTGTCTCTCTGTACGTCCCATATCCAGGCTTGCCGTATAACGGATACGGCAGTAGGAAGTAGCCTGTACACCATTCAGATGATAGGTTCCGACAATCGCTTCCTGATCTTCCGGCTTCGGCTCCGGCAGCTCTACCGGTGTATAACTCTTGCCAGTCTCTTCCGCAGTTTCCACGCAGTAGTTGTTCATATGAACGATCTCCGCATAGGAAAGCGGGATATCCAGTCCTCCCAGACAGTCTACTACTGTTACCAGTGCGTCAAAATCAATGGATACGTAATCTGTAATATTAAGATCCAGGTTTGTGTTCAGCATATTAACTGCCTGTGCCGGTCCTCCAAGGGCATATGCTGCATTGGCTTTGGAATAGGTATCATCTTTCACATTGAGAAGTGTGTCTCGGTAAACAGATACCAGCTTGACTGCCTTCGTGTCGTTGTTGATACTTGCAATGATGATGGTATCACTGTTCTCTGTGTTCAGCTTCTCATTCCTGCTTCTGTGGTCCAGTCCGAACAGTGCATATGTGGTATAACCCGTCATCTGCGGTGCCTGGTCATTGGTTACGATATCCTGTTCCTGAAGATCTGTTTCCTGAATATCGATCTTGTCCAGCTTGGCTGAGATCTGACCGTAAACATATAAGCCTCCTATAAACAGGAGCAGTACGATAATTTCCAGGATAAACAGAACTTTTCTTCTTTTTTTCCGAGGTTTTGACATCTTTTCCTTTTCCCCTTTTTAGTATGCATTCTTGTTGATAAAGCCTTTAAATATGGTGAGGAACATGATCTTGATATCGAATCCTACTGACCAGTTTTCGATATAGTACAGATCACATTCGATCCTCTTCCTGATAGAAGTGTCTCCACGGTAACCATTTACCTGTGCCCATCCGGTAAGGCCCGGACGCACCTGATGTTTCACCATATACCGTGGTATTTCCTCACGAAACTTCTCTACAAAAAACGGTCTCTCCGGTCTCGGTCCCACAAGGCTCATCTCCCCTTTCAGGATATTGAAAAGCTGTGGAAGTTCATCCAGACTGGTATGACGCATGAATTTTCCGATTCCGGTGACACGTGGATCGTTTTTTACAGTCCATGCTTTCTTTTCTTCGGACTCCTTCTGGATCTCCATGGAACGGAATTTATACATCCGGAAAGTCTGATTATGAAGGCCAACACGTTCCTGTTTATAGATCAGCGGACCAGGAGAGGTCAGCTTGATCAGGATACACAGGATCAGCATCACCGGCGATGAAACAATGATCGCGATCGAAGAACCGATCACATCCATCGTCCTCTTGATCATTGCATTAAACGTATTGCTCAGCGGCACATACCGGATATTGATCACCGGAAGTCCGAGAATGTCTTCTGTATACGGTTTGGTCGGAATAATATTATTATAATCCGGAATAAATTTCGTGTGTACTCCTGATTTCTCGCAGAGTGCAACAATCTCTTCCAGACGATAATACTCACTTAAGCCCAGGGTAATAGCTATCTCATCCAGTCGGCTGGATGGAAGGATGATCATCAGATTGGCAATACGCCCGATCACCTTGACTCCTTTATAGGTAGTGCCTGCCGGCACATTGTCATCCAGTATGCCCCTGATCACATATCCCCATTGCGGATTCTGCAGGATCCTGTCCACATATTCCTCAGCGGCACGGCTGTATCCAACCAGCAGCACCTGTTTCTGGTTCATTCCTTTCTTCCGCATGTCCCGGAGAATGTAAAACACAAACATGCGTACAAGCCATTCCAGGACAATATTGATAAAACAGAAGGAAACCAGTGTAAGACGGGAATAATCCAGTTCTTTAAAATTATAAAGTGCAAACATGATGATAAGGAGCCCTAACGCGTTTGCCTTCACGATTCCGGCAAGCACGAGACGACGCCCCTGCATTCGCATCGGTGTATAAAGATCAAATGCCTGATATAAAAGCACATATCCAGGAATGATAAAGATCAGCATAAACATATATTCCTGAACGGTCTTGGACTGAACTGCGGAATGTTCAAATATTCCCTGGAAACGGATCAGCCACGCCAGCGCATAAGAGGCTGCGATCACAAATACATCGATCAGCATATGGAGACGACTGAAATTTTTCTGGTTATCTTTAATCAATTTCCGTCACCTCATTTAAGTTCATTGCTTTTATCTTATAATAGATGCATCCCAAAAGCAACAAAATCTTCCCTCCGAAATATAAAATTTCTGTGAAAATATGGAGTTTTAACCGGCAAATCGCCTAAAAATGTTGATCCAGAGCTCAACCTGCAGCTGGATATAACGTGGAAAATTCCTCATGGAAAACTTTACTTTCCTGTTCTTCCGGCTGATCTGGAAGCCATTTTTAATTCCTGCCAGATACTCCTTGCCAAAGCCTTTTGACGCAAAAAACAGGATTTTTGCCCCGAATCCGACAAGCAGAAATGGAAGGTTCAGAACGATCTGAAGGAACGGCATGTTCTTGTAAATAAGGTAAATATTATTTCTGGATGAATACCGGATCTTAAACTGATTATATCTGGAACCGCTTGTTCCGCTTCCCACATGATAAACTTTCGCCTTTGGAGCATACCAGTTCTGATACCCAAAGATCCGGGCGCGATAACCGATATCCAGATCCTCCAGATAGGCAAAATGCTCTTCATCAAAATCTCCGATCCGGTCGATGATTTTTTTTCTGTAAATGGCAGCTCCCGCGCAGGCGGAAAAAATCTTCTGCTCTTTATCGTAATGGTTAATATCCTTATCTTTCCCTCTGGCAAACGCCCATCCCAGTGCACAGTAATAATTTCCCGCATCGTCCATCTTGTCATGGTCATGAAGCTGGATCATTTTTGCCTGGCAGGAAAAAGCTTTTTTATGTCTTCTGAGGGCCACTACCATCTCTTCCAGAAAATCCGGTTCTGCTTCCGTGTCATTATTCAGAAGCAGTACATACGGAGAGCGTGCCGCATGAATTCCCTCATTCACAGCCCTGCTGAATCCATAGTTTTCCGGAAGCTGGATCATGTGGACCCACGGATATTCCGCAGAAACAAAAGCACAGCTGCCGTCTGTGGACCCATTGTCCACCAGTATAACCTCAAAATTGCGGATGGTCTGTCTCTCAAGACTTGAAAGCACACCATCCAGATATGCCATCCCGTTAAAATTCGGTATGACTACTGATACTTCCTGCATTGGTTCATCCCTTCTTCTTTCCCATTCCCGGAAGAGGCTTCAGGGAATAATTCCATTTTGACAGAGAAAGATTTTTGTTATAGTACGGATCTCCGTTTTTGAGGATGTCTATCCAGTGAGAACGGATATATTCGATTTCCGACTGGAATCGACGGACTTTTTCCTCACTGTCCTCCGCACCTCTTGATTTGGACTCATAATGATAAAGTTTCACGTACGGATCATAGACGATCAGATGGCCGTGGCTTCTCACTTTCAGGCAGAGATCTACATCATTAAATGCTACCGCGAGTTCTTCTGTAAAGCCACCGGCTTCCAGAAAAACATTTTTTTTCATCATCATGCAGGCAGCTGTCACACAGCTCATATCCTGCAGAAGGGATGCTTTATGCAGATATCCTGTACGTTCTGCCGGCATATTTACAAACATATGTCCCGCAATGCCGCCCATTCCCACCACACAGCCTGCATGCTGGATGGTATTGTCCGGATAGATCAGTTTAGCCCCGACAGCTCCTACTTCCTGTCGCTGGCAGACACCAAGCATCTCCGAAAGCCAGTCCGGATCGATCACTTTCACATCATTATTCAGGAAAAGCAGATAATCCCCCTTTGCATGGCGCACGCCAAAATTATTGATGGCAGAATAATTGAATTCTTTTTTCCAGCGGAGCAGATGGATCCTCGGGTCTTCAGAAAGCTTCCGGTAGTAACGGAAGATCTCGTCGGAACTGCTGTTATTCTCCACGATAATGATCTCATAATTCTTATAGACAGTTTTTTCAAAAATGGATTCCACGCAGGCCTGAAGGGTTTCTTTTTCTTCCCGGTTGGGGATGATAATGGACACCAGCGGTTCCCCCTGCACCGGATATTTCACACGGTAAAATCCGAAATCCGGGGTATGCTCCACAGTTCCCGGAGTTCCGGTTCGTTCAAGATTTCCCTCAATGGCACGCTTTCCTGCCTCAAAAGCATACATCTTGCTTGCCGGGTTATCCGCTGTGGAGGATTTGTGGGTTCTCCAGTGGTAAAGGATCTCCGGTACATGGATGACCTCACGTGCCTGTTCCACACAGCGGAAAATAAAATCATAGTCCTGCGCTCCGTCAAATTCTCTGCGGAAACCTCCGGCTTTCTGCACAACTGAACGTCTCACAACCAGAAAATGACAGATATAATTGTTGGATCTTAAAAGGTCCAGGTTAAAATCCGGTTTCAGATGTGGCTGAAAATGCTCGGACAGATCTGTTGTGACCTTATCTTCATCGGTATAGATCACATCTGCCTCCGGATGTTCCTCCAGTGCAGCTGCGATCTCATACAGAGCATTGGGTGCAAGCAGATCATCATGATCCAGAAGTGCGATAAAATCTCCTCTTGCCATGGCAAAGGCTGCATTGGTATTCTCAGCGATACCGAGATTTTCCTTCAGATCTTCATAGCGGATCCTTTTATCCATCTCTGCATAGGATCTCAGTACAAGCTGCATATCCGGATCTTCCGGACTGCCATTTGCGAGACAGAGTTCCCAGTTCTGATATGTCTGGGCAAGCAGAGAATCAAGCATCTGTCTTAAGAACCTCTCCGGTGTCAGATATGCAGGCACTACAATACTGATCAGCGGGCCATCCGGAAATTTCCTCTTTCGCTGCTTCTCAAGAGTCTCTTCGGTTGGCCTGTATGCCTCATACCACGGTCCGTAGGGAACTTCTTCCGGCTCAAAGCGTTCATGAAGCCTGATCCAGAATTCTTTCAGTCCGTAATGCTTCAGGTATCTCAAGCCCTTTTGTACTGTATAGGGAGAAAGCTTCTTCACAAGCCTGTCCCATTGAATCTTTCCTGTGGAATCATCTTTACTCATATATTTTCTCCGTATTACTCAATTTGATAAACGTATTTTAACATTACCGCATTTTTTTTGCAAGGAAGAGAGAAAGTGTGTTATACTGTGCTTACGTGTTGCTGGTCACGGAGTGAACAGTAACATTTACGTATGTATTGCTTACATAAGAATTATTTTTTATACAGGAGTACCATATATTATGAAAAAATCAAGAATAACCGCGGCGCTTCTGGCCTTTGGGATCTCAGCTTCCATGGTGTTCCAGACTCCAGTTTTCGCCACAGAAGAAACCGCTGCTGCCGCCACATCCGGTATTACAACCAACTCCATCAGCGGATGGCCACAGGGGCCTGAGATCACTTCCGCATCTGCCGTAGTCATGGAAGATTCTTCCGATACCATTCTCTACGCCAAAGATATGGATACCGCGCTCTCCCCTGCCGGCGCAGTTAAGATCATGACCTGCCTTCTGGCGCTGGAGAACAGCCAGTTAACCGATCAGGTGACAATGACAGAAACCGGTGTATCCGGTGTCACCGACGGAGGCGCCCATATTTCCTCACAGCTCGGAGAAGTTTTTACCATGGAGCAGTGCCTCTATGCGATCATGCTGGCTTCTGCCAATGATATTGCCCTTCAGGTTGCAGAACAGATCGGCGGTTCTGTGGATGCTTTTGTCCAGAAAATGAATGACCGCGCCCAGGAACTTGGTTGTACCAATACCGTATTTACCAATCCTACCGGTCTTCCGGACGATAATCAGCACACCACCGCCCACGACCTGGCTCTGATCATGCAGGCAGCAATCAGCAATGACAGTTTCCGGACAATTTCCGGAGCCACTTCCTATACCATACCGGCCACCAATGTTTCCGGCGGTGCCAGAAACCTCACCAGTTCCTTTTCCATGACAAATCCGACTTCCGCCACTTATTACCAGGGCTGTATCGGCGGACGTGAGAGTACTACCACTACTTCCGGAAGCGTCCTGGTAACTGCGGCTGAACGCAACAGCACCACACTGATCTGTGTTGTTATGAACGGAGCGACCGGACAGACAGCCAATGAAGCGGTTACTCTTATGGACTACGGTTTTGCCAATTTCCAGCTTCTGGATCTTTCGGAAGAAGATTTCCACATTCTGTCCGGAGGTACCGTAATGGTTCCGTCCGGTGCAACTTCGGATGATCTTACTACGGAAGATACGGAATCCGATGGCCAGATTCTCCGCACCTATTCCTTTGGCGGAGCTCAGGTGGGAACTGCAGTGGTGGAAGACACCTCCACAGAAAGCACTACCGCAGAGGTTCAGGAAAATGATGACAATATGGATGCCGCAAAAGCTTACTCAGAATCCCGCTCTCCAATTCCTTATTTTGTGATCGGCGGCGCCGGCCTCCTGATCCTGATCCTGCTTCTGTGGCGTATGATCAGGATTATCCGCTCCTGATCTGCATCACATTTTATATGCAAGTCCCCCACCCACTGCTTATTGCTTTTCGCGATTGAAGCAGGGGACTTACTTGATTTGGTTAAAAAATCCCCCCTGTGTACCGGTCATATCCGGATACACAGGAGGGATTTTTTTATTGTCAATTTCGATTTTCCCCTCGGAAAATCAGCGATAAAACGGAACCACCAGGAAGATATAGCACAAAAACGGCGAAGCTACCAGAAGTGCACTTAAGCCCCGGTAGATCCACATTCTGATATTTTCTTTTTTTACAAAACGTTCCAGCAGACGGTTCCAGCCCGCTGTCACAAAATACATGGCCGGATACAGTGCCGGCATGATGTAACGTCCCTGTGCCTGGTTGTCACTGTAATATACATAATACATGAACAATCCCACAGGGATCAGGATCAGAAGGATCATCAGCAGATGGAAGATTCCTTTTCTGTCCCATTTATTGGACACAGTCACTGTTTTTATCTTCAGTTTTTCAGTGCCTGATGTTTTCCGTTCTTTTACGACAGTACGTTTCTTCGGATAAAACATTCCCAGCATGGACAATACTCCAAGGCCACCGATCCCGAACAACAGGAAATATGCCTTGCTCACACCATAAGGCATATAGATCTGCATCAGTCCGAAAGTTCCGATAAAACTTACCAGAACTGTCAGTAACCAGTTATGGTTCCAGCCCGGGTCCTGATACAGAAGAATATCCTTCCATGTCCATTTCAGTTTCTCCGGTGTTGGATATCTGGACGGCCGGTAATCAATGGCCGCATATTTCTCCGCACACTCTGCACAGGCTTTTCTTCCGATAAAATCTCCGTCATAAAGAATGGCGTTCCGGACAAACCACCAGCCACATAAAACAAGGGTTACTGCCGCGATCACGATTCCTCTTCGAAACAGAAAAGCGATTCTCTGTTTTACCGGTTCTTCCCTGCACAGAAGGACTGTCAGGCAGAAAAACAGAAAGCTGCATAAGATCCAGCCGTAGGCATTATAGTAGGACAACGCGCAGACTGCCATGCCAACAGCCAGCAGGATCGAGTTTTTGAAACTCCAGTCTCCTTCTTCCAGATAGCAGGACCAGGAATACAGAATAATTCCCATAGACAAAAGTGCCAGGGAATCCGTATTTACATAAGTTCCCAAAAACAGTGCCTGTGGCATAAAACCTGCCAGCGCCGCAAACAGCCATCTTCCCTCTTTTGGGAAAAGCTTTCCGGATGCTTTCACAACGAAATACACAGATCCGGTCACAAAAAGCACATCTGCCATTCTTGCCGCATGGAGAAGTCCGTCGGCAGAAGCATGGAACAGACCTGCAATTCCCATAAATACAGCAGATACCATATAGGAAAGAATGGGATAATAGGCATAGGAAATTCCCCAGGTGGCATCCCGGATGGCAGGATCATCTCCGAGAGGAAGTTTTCCCGGATGTTTATGAAGATACTGTGCCACCATGTAGCGCATTTTTTCATCGGGGCCCGCTCCCAGCGGCTGCATGAATGCCCATGCAGTCAAAAGCAGAAATGCTGCCAGGACAAGAACCAGCACCTGAAACCGTTCTTCTTTCCAGATTTTTTTCTTTTCCAAGATCAGTTCCTCCTATATCCGCTTCAGAGAGAAATCCTGACTCTCCAGTGTAAGGTTCGGGTTATAGTAAGGATCTCCGTCACGGAGGATTTCCGGCCAGTGCTTCTCAAAGGAAGCGATCTCACGGTTAAATCTTGCCACTTTCTCCGGTGTATCCTCAAGACCTCTGGATTTGGACTCATAGTGATAAAGCTCCGCATAAGGATTGTACACAACCAGATATCCGGCTTTTCCAAGACGGAGGCAGAAATCAATATCATTAAAAGCAACCTGGAATTCTTCGCTTAATCCGTGAACCTTGTCAAAAGCCTCACGTTTTACCATCATGCAGGCAGCTGTCACCGCACTGTAATCCTGGGCACAGATGATCCTGTGGCAGTATCCCGTAGCGTCCCTCTTCTGCTGCACAAAGCAGTGTCCCGCAATGCCGCCGAAACCAATGACCACACCTGCGTGCTGCACAGTATCATCCTCATAATAGAGACGCGCTCCCACAGCTCCAACATCCGGTCTCATACAGTATCCCAGAAGCTGTTCCAGACAGTCCGGACTGATGATCTCCGTATCGTTGTTGAGAAGAAGCAGATACTCACCTTTGGCATGAGAAGCACCGAAATTGTTGATGGCGGAATAGTTGAAAATGCCATCCCAGTACACCACATGAGCCTTCGGATTGGAGGCTTCCAGCTCTTTATAATAAGCGAATGTCTCATCTTCCGTACTGTTGTTCTCCACGATCACATACTCATAATTGCGGTAAGTCGCTTTTTCTTCGATGGAATCAATACATCTCTTCAGATCATCGATGTGATCTTTGTTCGGGATGATAATGGAGATCAGCGGTTTTTCCTCCCAGAGGAATTTCGTGCGGTAAAGACCAAGATACTCGCCCTTCTCGATCTCTACCGGAACACCGATCCTGTCATAATGAGCTTTAATGGCACGTGCGCCTGCGTCAAAGGCGTACATCTTGCTTTCCGGATTCTCTGCTGTGGAATCCTCATGGCATCTCCAGTGATAAAGGATCCTCGGGATATGATGGATTTTCTCTCTTCCCGCAGCTTCCACGCAGCGGAATACAAAATCGTAATCCTGTGCGCCGTCGAATTCTTTCTTCAGCATTCCGATCTGATCCACGATCTCTTTTTTTACAACAAAAAGATGGCAGATGTAGTTTACTGTACACAAAAGATCGATATTGAAGTCCGGTTTGAAATGAGGCTGGAAAAATTTATGGCCATCCATGGACATCTTATCCTCGTCTGAATACAGGACCTCGATCTCCGGATTTTCATTCAGTGCCTTCACGCACTGGAACAGGGCATCCGGTGTCATCTCATCATCATGATCTGCAAACACGATAAAATCTCCGGTTGCCGCTTCCATGGCCGCATTGGTATTCTCCGCGATCTGAAGTGCCTGGTCATTGCGGATCACCCGGATTCTTTCATCACTTTTTTCCAGTCCGGCAAGATAATCGGTAAGAGGAGAGTCCACTCCGCTTCCATCCGAAAGACAAAGCTCCCAGTTTCCGTAAGTCTGGGCCTCAATGGAATCCACCAGCTGCTGGAGATATTTCTCCGGGGTCTTGTAAAGCGGGATCACAATACTGAACTTGGGATTCCAGGAAAATTTTGTTTTTCTCTCTTCCGCAAGTTCCGCCTTATCCGGCAGATGTTTCACAATCCATTTGGAATAATCCACAGGACGGTTTTTCCGGTTCATTACCTTTCCGAAAACTTTTCCGGTAAGGGCTGCTGCCCCGTGAAGTTTCATGTAGCGGCTTCCCTTCCGGAAATATACCGCGGCTTTCTCCGCAAGGCGCTTCTGTGGCTGCAGATGCACCAGACGAAGTGTCCGCACATTGCCGGCCTCAAATACAATGTAAAATTCCTTCACATTGTCATAATGGAATTCAAAGAAAAATCCGCTCTTCTCATCAATTTCTGTTTCCTGGTACTGGTTCTGCACATCCACCCGTTTCAGTCTGGTGATCTCGCAGGGGATTTCCTTCCGGCTGCGGTCTTCCAGACGAATGGTTAAGGGACGGTTAAAAGCTGCCCATCCACGGACACGGCAGATTTTTTCTGCGGATTCCACCTCAATACTTTCGATAAAGTACTGTGGTTTTCCCTGCTTCCTGTAAAGCTGCTCTGCGGAAACAGCAAACCACTGGATACGTTTTCCGCCCTTTACCGCATAGACAACAAGCTTCTTTTTGCCTTCCAGATCCGGAAGCTTTATTTCCATCTGCACACGTTCCCCGTTTACCAGATCCAGATCTTTAAAGCGCTCCAGGGCGCTGACACGCTCCTGGGCACTGATGGCAGCCGGAAGTTTTTCCCCGTCAAGAACGGCTTCCGGCTTATGGTCTTTCGGCCAGGTTCCCTGAAGGTGATACAGGGAACTGTCCTTCAGGTCAAACCTGTCTTTTTCTACTTCGTATAGCTCTCGCTGCATAACAATTCCTCCATTGCGTCCTTTCCGGTATTCTCTGTCAGGTAATGTTCCATAACTTTCTGATGTGCGGCCTCTCCCATGGCTTTTCTGGCCTTCTCATCGGTTACCAGAGATTCCAGGGCACTGACCCATTCTTCTTTCGTGGTGCACATCCAGCCGTCTTTTCCATTTTCGATCACATATTCCATCTCACGGTTGCGGCTCATGACACTTGGAACTTTCACAAGGGCTGCCTCCGTCCACTTGTTTTCGGACTTACAGCAGTGGAACAGTGTGTTCTCCAGCGGCATCAGGTTGATATCCAGTCCTGCGATGACTCCTGGCAGCTGTCTCCAGTCCATAAACGGAAGCTTTTCAATACGGTTCTGTACCGGCTCCATTCCGGACTCATCCAGAACACCTACCAGCTTCAGATAAACCTCAGGATGACGCTCCATCACTTCCAGAAGTGCGGCTTCCACCTGGACAAAATCCTGATCATGGGTTTTGGAACCGCTCAGATATCCGATATAGATCCGGTCTTTATCTTTATCTGTCTGTTCCACCGCTTCGTGAGACAGAACTTCCATCTCCATACTCATGCAGTTACGGTTGATCACCACCGGTTTTCCCGGAAATTCCTCCCGGATTTCCTCTGCCAGCGTTTCCGTGGACGTAAAATATCCGTCGCAGAATTCCATACATCCGTGGATTCGGTCTGTGGTTGTACGGAAATCGCTGTATTCGCTGCCTTTAAGGAAATGCAGTCCGGAAATTTTTTCGTAATCAAATACCAGGTCATCCACATCATAGTAAACAGGAATTTTGGCAGCTTTTGCCCGGCCGGCCAGCATTTCCGCTTCCATCAGTTTACTGCAGCGGTACATCACAACTGCTGTATATTCTTCGATCTTCTCCTGCTCTGCCTGATCCATCTGGATAAATTTCGATGCATATCCGTTAAGGATCAGCTGCTCCCGGAAATGTTCCACACGATATCTGGATGCAAAGGAAATTTCCTCCCCGACAAAAAGAATCTTGCTTTTTTCCACAGGAAGTTCATTTCCGCCAAGAGTTTTCCACAGGGAAATCATCTCTTCCACAATATTCTCCGGCTGCTCATTCTTAAGAACAAGACCTTTCCCATAACGTTTTACACGTTCCACAGGTGCGCCTACCGGAAGCACAGCTACCGGGAAGCCCATGGAAATGATCTCGGAGGTTGTGTAGGAGAAGGTCTCCGGCCATACAGACGGGATCAGGAACATATCAATATCCTGCTCCAGGGTAAGCCTCGGGATCTCTTCTCTTGTATATCTTCCTGTCTGGGAAAATACCGGGCTTTCGATCTCTTCATCGGAAGTACCGATCAGTCTCAGACGGATACTCAGATCATTCTCTTCGATATATTTTGCAAGCGCCTTCACAACTTCCAGGCCTTTTTTGTAGCAGAGCACACCGATGAGACCGATGTTAAAGGTCTCTGTGGTCTTTCTGGTTTTCTTCACTGCCGGAAGATAATGTGGTGCATGCGGGATCACATGGAGATTGTATACATCCGGATAAGCACGCTTGAACAGCTTCGCCGTATCATCGGAAAACGCACGGATCTCATCACAGTTTGACAGGAATTCCCGGAATTTTGTACGCCAGAGAGTTCCACTTCCATACTCTGTGCATGCATTGCTGCGGTTGTCCGGAACACATTTGTCGCAGACATCGCAGGATGGAACGCCGCAGTATTTTCCCTTCGCATCGATCAGGTTCACTGCCGGACAGAGAGCAAAGAAGTCATGAAGAAGCATGAGGATCTTCGCACCCTGTTCTCTCTTAAGACGCAGGATACGCTCCAGGGTTCCATAGAGATTCTGGTAAGTTACAAGCTCGTTGATCCAGATCTCATCCACACGCATCAGCTCTCCAAGAGCAGTTTCCAGATCGTTGGCAAAAAATTCCATCTCATACTGCTTATACTGATACGTAAAGTAAAAACGGTTGCTTACGATATTATAGCGGATAGTTACAAAACGGTATCCTTCCCGCAGTGCCAGACGCCTTTTCTCAACAAGATAAGCCGTAGCTCCACCACCCAGATCATGGTCAAAAGCCACAATGGTAGGCACATCCAGTTTCTTATTGAGAAGTTTCATTTCCACATAAAGCCTTACCGGACGGAGCGGATCTCTTCTGCAGTAATCTGCGGTATCCTTGTTGTAGTCCGGATGCTTGCGGAGCAGTGCATCACTGTGCTCTTTCAGAAGGCGCTGTTTCTCCTCGGACGGGAAGCTTCCACCATGCTTGTGATATACAAACAGGTTATCTACATGTACGTTCTCATAACCTGCTGCTATGGCACGCTGACACCAGTCATTTTCCTCTCCGTAGCCTTTTCCGAAGTTCTCCTCATCCAGAAGTCCGACTTCTCTGATTGCTTTCAGGTTCATACCCATGCAGAATCCCACACCGGTAGGCATGGCCGGATACTGCGGGCGGATCATACGGAATTCGTCATCGATCTCCCACAGCGGCATTCCCTCGAACAGCTTGTTATCCCGGCAGAAATCCGGGAAACTGCAGATGGTTCCACAGGTGGTAAACGGTGTGGTGGTCGCAATTTTTTCCTTTGCGAAGATGGGAAGCATCAGGCGCTCCAGCCATTCTTCCGGAACCTCCACATCTGTATTTACAAGGGCAACGTGATTTTCCGCCATCTTTAACGCACGGTTTACGGACGGAAGGAAGCCCATATTGGTCTCATTATTAAGAAGTACCACATTGTCATGCTCAGCGGCATATTTTTCCAGATATTTTCCTACTTCCAAGTCCGGGCTCTTGTCATTTACAATGATCAGGCGATACGGAACCTTTGTCTTCTCAATTCCGGAAAACAGGGCGTCAAAATACTCCAGACCATTATAAACCGGCACGATCACATCCACCTTCTGCTGATAAACAGCCTGTGGATAATCTTTTCTCACACTGCGGACATAACGCTGTTTGAAGTGGCGGAGATTTCCGATACTCTTCGGATCTTCAATGGCATATACCAGAAGTTCCTTCTGATCTCTGGTTCCGGGAATCTTTCCAATGAGGAATCTTCCGGTATCTGCTGCTGTTCCGTATTCCAGAAAAACAGAAATCTCTGCCGGCGCAAGAACCGTTGCCAGGAAAGAAAATCCCGCACTTTCCGCCTCCGGCTTTCCAATGGCATTGGCTACATCCGTACGGTAGATCGTAGTACAGGAAGCTTCCTGAAGCTTCTGTGTTCCCTGATAAAATACGATCCTTGGCTGTCCCATGGAAGCAAATGTAGGATCAAATGCCCAGCCAATGGCATTTAAAGTACCATTTTCATAATGGAAAAAATCAACACTTCCCATACAGGTAGGAGTTGTCTCCACTCCCATCACAGTTGCTGGCTCTGTATGATAATGGAGAACTTTTTTGACCAGCCTTTTCACCTGAGCTTTTTTGCCAGGATGACGCAGTGCCTCTTCCTGCATACGGGCTGCCTCTTCCGCCGCCTGTTTTGCTGCACGTTCGGCCTCTTTTTTAACTCTTTCCTGTTCCCTGCGTACTTCCCGTTCTTTTTCAAATGCCAGAAGCTTTTCCACATCCGGAAGCTCCAGACAGTCAAGTTTTCCCTCAATTACGATCTTATCTACATTTTCCGGGTGTGTAACGTGAATAAGATAAAAACCATCGGTTGTAAAAAATGCGGTTATACTGTTGTCCACCTTCATATGAACACCCTGCGGCACAAGTTCTGCACTGCATCCGCAGTCCAGGCGCTCTACTTTTACTTTCAGGAAATGACCGTTTGCCGGATTCCATCGGAGATTCTTTATCCCCTCAATTTCGGAAAGATCAAACTCCACCCGAAAACGGTTTCCTGTAAGTTTTCCCTCTGCATAAAGCGTATGTTCTTCACAGAAGCCCTCACCAAGATCATAGTAAATCTTACTGTGCATCTGGTGTTTTTCTCTTTCTCTGTTCACCAGCTCTGTTACGGAAACCGGTACTTTTTTCTGTTCAAACGGAAGCAGGGATCCACATCCAACATACTCATAAACAAAATGCATGGTCCATTTCATGAAGATCTCATAATCTGTGTAACCGATTTCAAATTCTGCCATCATATCATCTTCATGTATCAGCTGTGGCAGCTCCGGAATATGAGTATACAGTTCATGGATCAGACGCCACATAATGAAATTCACCGGTACAGGAAAATCAAACATCCATTCATAATCAATGATCTGATTTTGGCTTTCACCCATGAAAATATTACTGCAGATCAGATCCACATTGGCAGGGCAGACACATTCATAATCTGTTCTTCCGGGATATTTTCCAAATACCTCACAGAACTCTTTCGTTCTGTAATCCATGATCCTGCGGGACTGGAAAAAATCCCGATGGAAATTCTTAAGAAGTCCTTTGAGCTCCCCGGTTTTTCCTTCATGAGCAAGTTCAGCGATTTCCTGATGAAGAGTTTTTCCGGTAAGAAGCGGATAGCTGACTTTTCCGTTTTCTGCCTTGCATGGAAGATTTTTATATTTATCAGAGCCTGTTTTTTCCGCTCCAAGCTTTTCCAGGGTCTTCAGGAACCACTCTGCCTCAGGCACCATGGCCTCTTTTTCTGCACGGACCTCTCCGTTCTCACGAACGATCTTTGTCAGAAGCCGAAACTTTTCCTTTCGTTCCTGATTCAGTTTTACATAGAGAATTTCTTCCTTCTCCTGTCTTTCTGTTCTTCCGGCCTCCACAAGGAAAGAATTCACAAAACTGCTCAGGATCTTCTCTTTTTCAAAAGCTTTTACCCCTGCATGTTCTGAGAAAAGATCCGCTGTCTTATCTGTGTACACCGGATAGTTTCTTCCATAGGAATTGGTATAAAGGCTCTCATCTGTAAAAATTTCTGTAGGAAATTTGTAATCCGGGTACGGGTAATAAAAGTGCAGAAAAGGAAAGCCGCTGTTTTCCAGCAGCTCTCCCAGTTCATTCTTGGAAAAGGTGCGCACAGACTGATTTCCCGGATATCCGTTGATTCCGAAAAAGTGAAGATCTGTGTGATCCTCCGGTGCTCCGGCAAAGTACTTCAGTCCCAGTCGGTTCTCGATGGCGATCAGAAGTCTTCCCTCCGGTTTCAGGTATGCACCCATACGCTGAAGAAATGTCTCGTAAGGAGTTTTTCCTTCCGTAAAACTCATGGCATACTCCAGAACACCGTTTACTACCACATAGTCGAATTTCTCCGGAAAAGTCATGTCGTTGAGATTTCCAACCATGATCGTGAGATTTTCTTTATCATTGTTTCTTGCATAATTTATGTCTGCACGACGCTTGGAAAGCTCCACTGAAGTCACATGCCCGGCCTTGCGGCAAAGCATTCCGGTAATAGCTCCGCATCCGGCTCCGATCTCAAGAACGGAATCCGTCTCTTTCAGAGGGTACCAGCTTAAAATATTCTCCCGCAGTCCGGAAAAATGATAGACCATGGGAAAACTCACTTCATCCTCCGGCAGGTCCTCAAACGATTTCCCTTCCTGTGCCATTTTCAGAAGTGTTTCCTCGATATCCCCATCGGAATAATGATCCTTCGCCGTATAATAATCTAAATTCAACTCCGCCATAGTAGTTCCTCCACTTATTTCACAGATACTTTGGAAAACATGTCAAAATATCCCACTGCTTTTTTATCTGTGATCACCGTCAGATTGCACACATCATAAAGCCGGTGAAATACGGTAAAATCGCCGTCTTTATATCCTGTGCAGCCCAGACAAAGCATATATTCTCCTGCCTCCAGCGGCATTATCTGTTTAAAAGTAATCTCCCGCACATCACCGGCTTTCTGCGGTTTCACAGGAGTGTGTTCATACATGGTGTTTGTTCCTGTGATTTCCGTACCTTTCAGATCTTTCAGTGTGAATGCAAAAATCGGGTCATTGACATCTGCCTGAAAGCGTACCTTCATCTGAACAGAAAATTCTTTACCTTTTTCGATCACATTTGTAATCATTCCGGTATCATCCCGGATCGCAAAATCCACGATCTCTCCAAGCTTACTGCCATACTCAAGAACCTTCGGATTCAGATTCAGGCTGTCTTTCATAGCCCTGCCGCCTCCGGCATGCTCTTTTTTCGACACATTTTCTCCAGCTGTGCCATCTGTCAGCTGACCATCCTGCCCTGCTTCTGCATTCTCTGCACCTTCCTCCAGATCTGCATCATCATACTGATTCACCAGCACACGACGGTAGAGATTGACCATCTCCTTGGCGCCACCTTCCGCAAGCTTTTCTCCTTTGTTGAGAAGAACAACCCGATCGCAGTATTTTCCGATACTGCTCAGGTCGTGGCTTACGAACAAAATGGTCTTACCCATTTCCTTGAACTCCTCGAATTTCCGGTAACATTTTGCCTGGAAAAATACATCACCTACGGAAAGCGCCTCATCAACGATCAGGATCTCCGGATCGATATTGATGGCCACCGCAAAAGCCAGACGCACGAACATACCATTGGAGTATGTTTTTACCGGCTGATGGATAAACTCTCCAATATCTGCAAAATCCAGGATAGACTGCAGCTTGGCATCAATCTCCTCTCTGGAAAAACCGATCATACTTCCGTTGAGATATACATTCTCAAGTCCGGAATATTCTCCGTTAAATCCTGCTCCAAGCTCCAGAAGAGCGGAAATCCTTCCATTTACGGAAACTTCTCCACCTGTAGGAGAAAGTACGCCTGTGATGATCTTCAGGATCGTAGATTTACCAGATCCATTGGTTCCGATGATTCCTACTGTTTCCCCTTTATGCACCTGAAAAGATACGTGGTTCAGAGCATAGTGCTCTTTATATTTCTTTTTTCTGGATAATCCCAGAGACTCTTTAAGACGGTCCATGGGATTATCGTAAAGTTTATACATTTTACTGACATCATTTACTGAAATCGCAATATCTTCTGCCATTTTTAACCTCACTTTTGTGTAAATCGTTCACTCTCACAATCTGTCGCCGTTTTGCTGTTTTTCTGCGTACTGAGCAAGTTTCCGCAGGAGACTTCCCTGATTCGATCAAAGAACGTCTGCAAAATGCGGTTTCAGACGTTTGAATATTACAGATCCCAGTCCGAAAAGCAGGATCGTAACCACCCAGAAATAGATCGTCCATGAAGCATGGTTCCAGATTCCGACATGACCAAGCATGGAATCACGATAACCCGTAACTACATAGTACATCGGATTCAGCTTGAACAGCTTGATCAGCCATGGATGTGAAGACAGCATATTGATATCCCACATGATCGGTGTAAGCCATACGCCAACCTGGAGAAAAATGCTGATGATCTGGGTCAGGTCACGGAAAAAAATGACGATTGCACTTGTGGCATACACAAGCCCCAGTACCAAAAGGAAGGTACAGATGGAATAATAAATGATCTGCAGTGTATATAAACTTGGTGTATATCCATAACATGCGCACAAAATAAGTGCGAACACTACAAAAAACACATGCACAAAAAGTGCGGAAATGATCTTCACGATGGGAAGAATACTGATCTTAAATACAACCTTTTTTACAAGGTAATTGTACTCAATCAGTGCATTGGTTCCACCGTTTAACGCATCCTGGAAGAAAAACCACGGCACGATACCGGATACCAGATAGAGTACAAAAGGATAATCCGATACAGTTCCGGCTTTCAGTCCCACGGAAAATACAAACCAGTAGACCAGGATCGTCACGATAGGCTGGATGAATGCCCAGACAATGCCAAGATAGGATCCTGCATATTTTGTTTTGAAATCATTTTTTGCAAGGCTTAAAACCAGCTTTCGATTCTGGTACAGCTCTGCCGGCAAATCTAATATTTTCTTCATTCTGTAATTCCTTATCGATTCTTATATTCCTCGAAGCTTCCCCACTTCTGATCCTTGTCGGAGAAAATAAGCTCCATGCCTTCCGGGATCGGCCACTCTACATTGATATCCTTGTCATTCCAGATAAGACCGCCCTCGTCGTTTGGATGATAGAAGTCAGAGCATTTGTAGGTGAACTCCGCATTCTCGGAAAGTACCAGGAATCCGTGGGCAAATCCCTTCGGGATAAAGAACTGTTTCTTGTTTTCTGCTGAAAGAACTACTCCGTACCATTTTCCGAATGTTTTGGATCCCTCACGAAGGTCAACTGCAACATCAAAAACCTCTCCGTTTACCACACGTACCAGTTTATCCTGCGGATAGTTGATCTGGAAATGAAGTCCGCGGAGGACACCGTAACGGGAGCTGGACTGGTTGTCCTGAACAAATTCCACATCAATGCCGGCTTCCTTGAAGTCATTGTAATTGTAAGTTTCCATGAAATATCCTCTGGAATCCCCAAAAACTGTTGGCTCGATCACTTTCAGTCCTTCAATATCTCCGCACTGTGTTACTTTTATTTTTCCCATTTTTCTTTCTCCTTTTCTAACGATATTTATTTGCGTGTTTCTTTTCTTTTATTCTGAGTGCCACAAGAAGAGCGATCAGGATCAGGATCATAACTGCCATGATTCCCAGAAGGATCTTTCGAAGTACCGGCATTCCTTCTGTTTCGCTGCTTTCTTTGCTGGCTGTACTCTTCTCTGTTTTTGCAGCAGTCTGATCTGCTGCTGTTTCTGTTTCGGAACCTTCTGTATTTTCCTGATCAGATGCCGCAGTTGGCTCCGGCGTTGGAGTTGCTGTAGCCTGTGCCACACTTCCGCTGCCCACCAGATATTCTCCAAAATAATAAGAAGTTTCTGTTTTTCCGTTTACATCTTCGGATTTCTTTGTGAGAGAATTCAGATCTGTTCCCTTTGGAAGAAGCACACTTCCTCCGTCTACTTCTGTTTTTGTGAAATTATCAAAACCATAGTTAAACATGGCAGTACTGTCCATACAGGAATTCGCCAGATCAGCTGCCCTCATGGTCACTGCAATATACGTTGTATTATCTCTTGTAGCCGCAGTAACAAGGGTATGGCCTGCCGCAACTGTAGTTCCTGTTTTTCCACCAATGCATCCCTGATAATAAAATCCGCTTTCCGGCGCGAACATTGGATGGTGCGTATGCAGAACTCTCTGCTGAGCATTCATATTGGTAGGCTGGATCGTATAATCCGCAGTCCCGATCACAGTACGGAAATCGTCATTTTTCAGACCTTCCCTCATGATCAGAGCCATATCTCTTGCGGAGGAATAATGATTATCATCCGGAAGTCCGCTGGAATTGGCAAAATGTGTATTCGTACATCCGATTTCCTGAGCTCGCTGGTTCATCATATCGATAAACGCCTGCTCCGTGCCACCGATATGCTCAGCAATCTGTGCAGCAACATCGTTGGCCGATTTAATGATCAGTGCATAAAGACAGTCTTTCATGGACAGGACTTCGCCTACCTGCGTGCCAATGTTACTGGAATCCGCATTTACATTCTGTACACCCGTCTGTGTAAATGTTACCTGTTCATCCATGCTGGAATTCTCAACCGCCACCAGAAGTGTCATGATCTTGGTGATACTTGCAGGATAACGCTGTTCATCTGCGCCTTTATTATAAAGAACCACACCCGTATCCGCGTCCATCAGAACGCCCGTGTCAGAAATGATATCGGCTCCGGCCGGCCATCCCTGGATCTGGTTGGTACTGATGTCATATTTCGCATTGAGATCCACCGCTGCTATAGCCTGTACCGGAAGCATCAGCGCCACACTGACTGCTGCCAGGATCATAAATACTTTTTTAATTTTTTTCATAATTCTCCCCTTCTTCTATCAGAATCCATCAAAAGAAGCAATTGCATCCACGACCCGTTTCGCATCCTCCATGTCAAGATTATAGAACATTGGCAGACGCATCAGCCGTTCGCTTTCTTTTGTTGTATAAACATCCTCCCCGGAAAATCTTCCGAATCTCTTTCCTGCGGGTGCGGAATGAAGGGGTACATAATGGAACACGCTGCAGATTTCCCGCTCCCGAAGATATTTCAGAAGCCGTGTACGTACTTTGATATCGTGAACTTTTATGTAGTACATATGTGCATTATGCGTACATTCTTTTGGAACATAAGGCTGCTCGATCTTTCCTTCTTCGGCAAGGAACTTCAGATTTTCATTGTAAAAATCATAAATCTGCATTCTCTTGTCACTGATCTTCTTATGCTGTTCCAGCTGAGCATAAAGATACGCCGCATTCAGCTCACTTGGAAGATAGGAGGAACCGTAATCCATCCACCGGTATTTATCTACCTGTCCGCGGAAAAACTTGCTGCGGTCCGTTCCCTTTTCTCTGAGGATCTCCGCCTTCTCCTGGTACTGGTCCTCATTAAACAGGATCGCGCCGCCTTCTCCCATAGTATAGTTCTTCGTCTCATGGAAGCTGTAGCAGCCAAAATCCCCGATAGTTCCAAGCGCTTTTCCTTTATAGTAGGCATCCACACCCTGAGCCGCATCTTCCACAACTTTCAGATTATGGCGTCTGGCGATGTCCATGATCGTATCCATCTCGCATGCTACACCTGCATAATGAACCGGAACGATTGCTTTTGTTTTTTCTGTGATCGCCTGTTCGATCAGTTTTTCATTGATATTCATGGTATCCGGCCGAATATCCACAAATACGATCTTCGCTCCCCGCAGCACAAATGCATCTGCCGTTGACACAAAGGTATACGATGGCATGATCACTTCATCACCTGGCTGGATATCCGCAAGAAATGCAGCCATCTCCAGCGCATGGGTACAGGAAGTCGTCAGCATTACATGCCCGGCATGAAAACGTTTTTCCATCCATGCAGAGCATTTCTTCGTGTAGATTCCATCCCCACAGAGCATTCCCCGTTCTACCGCATCCCGGATATACTCAAATTCCTTACCTGTAAACGCAGGTCTGTTAAAATCAATCATGTATTTCCTCTTTATTTTCTGTTTTTCATGGTTTTTCTTTATTAACTGTACATTTCATTTTCTCACACTCATGTTGTAAATTCAATGCCTATTTTTCTGCAGGTGTATAATCGGGGATCTGATTCTGATATGCCACTTCTTTTCCAGATGGATCCAGAATGTGCATTTCCCTGTAAAATTCCTGTGTCAGTTCATCCATTTCCTCACGGTTTTCCGTTTTTACGTAATACAGTGCCAGATATGGATTCGGACCATGTTCGATCACCGTTTCTCCTTCTCTATAAAAGATCCACGGTTTTTCCACTTCTTTTTTCTGTCCCAGCAGGACAGCTTTCGACTGATCTCCGATGGTGAGCAGTCTTCCCTGAAAATAGATCACAGCGCCACAGCAATGTGGTTTGTGTATGTCATGGTCTGTGAGCATTTTTTGAAGTTTTGTTCTGTCATACAGAGAAGCCAGAAGAAGTTCTTCCATATTAAATCCGTATACTATGTCAGTAAGTTCATGCTCATATCCGAAAAAACGTGCCGCAATCTCACAGACCTGGATTCCTTCCCCGGGTTTCCAGAAGAACTGCATGGAAAGCGCTCCGTCTTTCTGACCGGTCTTTTCTATATAGGCCTGCAGAAGTTCTGTGGCAGGTCTCTCTACCTTTGCCATAAGCCTGGACGGATAGACATTTCTTGTACTGATGGGAATTTCGCCTTTTGCAACCGATGTTTTTTCACGGTCTGCAATACTGATCACATGAACCTGTCCATCCAGGACCCAGGTCATCATATTAAATTCATATCCATCGTTATATTCTTCCACCAGGATCTCCGGCATATCAGAAAATTCTGCTGTTTTCTGTGACGCTTCTATAAGTTCATCCAGATTTTCAGATATATAGATTCCACGGGAACCGTATTTATCCAGCGGTTTGCTGACTACCGGGTAACGAAGCCCTTTAAGCCGCTCCTTAAGCCTGGATTTTCTGTCCGGATCTTCCAGCACCGCTGTAGGGATCTTTCGAAATCCCGGGGTTGGCAGTTCCAGTTTCCGGAGAAGTGCCCTTGTCTCGGATTTATCGCGGTACCATGGAAGCTGTTCCGGTTTCAGATAGCAGGGCAGTCCTGCCCTGTCGGCAATTTTCACCATACATTCCAGAAGCAGGTCAGAAAAGGAAGTAATGATACCGTCAATTTCTTTTTCCCGGCAAAGTTCTGCAATTCTTTCCGTGTCTGTTACCGGAATCTGATACGCCTCGTCCGCAAATTTCCTTGCCGGACCATCCGGATATCCGTCACAGACAATGGTGTAGTATCCTTTTTCCCGGGATTTCTGTACCAGCTGTACAAATTCCCCCAGAGTTCCCAGTATCAGAAGTCGGTGTTTCATGCTTTTGTTTCCTCCCATTCTCTTATGGAATCCGCAATGTAACGCATTTCTTCCTCCCCGTATCTCTGATCACAGGGCAGAGGAAGGACATTGGCGGCCCAGTCATATTCCATGGTATCCTCATCAAAATGATCGATGATATTCCGCCAGTAGGTCGGCACAAAAATTTTCCGGCCGGCCAGCCATTTTCGAAGTGCCAGCCCGTCCTCATGATAATAGGGATAGGCAAACGGTCCCTCAGGAATTACCTGATTAAAAATACTTTCTGACGGAAGAAGTTCTGTCAGCAGATGATAATTTTCTTCTCTTTTCGCTTTTATATAAGGATAATCCATAGAGCGGAGAAGATTTCCAGTCAGCCGTGACATGCGGCGGATTTCCATCTCATGATAATCTGCCGCATTGTCCAGCATCTTCTGGTAAAAAGTACCGGCATCATACTCATATCGGCCCAGAATGTGCTCAAGTCTTCCCATGGAATGATCCAGCGGTTTCTTTTCCGGATGCAGACTCGCATCCGTTGACAGATATGCCCCGTCGCTGACCCCCAGGAATTTCCGGCAGGAGTACAAAGTATCCACGCCAGGCAGAGGCTTCTGAAAAAATGCATGTGTATGATCCACGATAATGTTTCCGTAAATTTCCCTATATTGCCGGATTCTGTCATCGGTCAGCTGTCCGTAGTAATTTACAAGGTAAAGATATTCACCATCCGGAAGTTTCTTTTCCGGCAGAAGCGGACATAACTTTTCATCCATATGATAAAATTCTATTTCCACTTTTGTTTCTTCACAGGCTCCGGTCACAGAATCGCAGAGATATGTTGGAAGATAGATTTTTTTGCAGTTTCGAGCTTCCATCAACCAAAGAAGTGCGGTTCTCCCAAGGTTTACTCCACAAAGTTCAGGATAATATTCCTGACCTGTAGATTCTTCCAGTTCCAGATAACCACCGATTTCTTTTTTCATCAGTCTGTTTCCTCCTGACGGATCACATAATGTGGCATCTTCTTCGCCTCATTGAGGATATTCATAAGATAAATTCCGATAATTCCAATGGAAAGCAGTGTCAGCCCAAAGAATGCCAGCATTACCAGCATCAGGGATGTCCATCCTTCCACAGAAATTCCAAACATAAAATAACGCACCAGATAATAGATGGCCAGGCAAAGACTTACCAGAAAGCTTGCGATTCCGATGTTCCTCACCATAAGAAGCGGAAATGCCGTATGGGCCGTGATATCATAGATCAGGTCTTTCACAAGACGGCGGAAAGAATATCCGCTTTTTCCATAGGCACGGGCTGCATGCTGTACCGGCACATTGATGATCCGATTGGAGCTTAAAACCAGGAGATTGCCGATCTGCGGAAGATATGTATTGGTCTTCAGCATGGCTTCCACAAGAAAACGGCGGATCAGGCGGTAGCTGGTAATCTGAAGATTCGGGTCTTTCCCAAGCATTTTGGAAGTAGCCCAGACGGATAATTTTGTTCCCAGTTTACGGATCAGATTATGCTTCCGGCCTTCATAACTTGCAATGATCACATCCACATCATCCCGTTCATTCATGACATTGATCATCTTCGGAAGCTCTTCCGGCTGATGCTGAAGGTCATCATCCATCGTTACGATGAACTCCCCTTTTGCATGGGCAAATCCGCACAGAAGTGCCGGATGCTGGCCGAAATTTCTTGCCATCTGGATGATCTTCACACGGGAATCCTTCTCCCGGAGTTCTTTCATTACTTCAAAAGAACGGTCTTTCGATCCGTCATCTACCAGGATCAGTTCAAATTCTTCTTTTATTGTTTCCCGGAAAACTTTTTCCAGGCGAGTGTACAGTTCCTGCAGCGTATGTTCTGAATTGTATACAGGAACAACCACTGAATATAGACACATAGTTTTTTCCTCTCTTTTGTATCAGTTGACACTTATCGTTTAATATTATCATTTTCGATTCCTGTTGTAAACCCGTTGTTGCTGTGCACCGACAAACGCATGAATGGTTAGCAACTGCAAATTTTATTTTTTCTACTTTTTAAG
>OLQH01000595.1_pt1 | contig 37467 bp, 34 predicted proteins | sample 1672671 | NCBI WGS metagenome assembly OLQH01 (sample SAMEA3136712, study PRJEB25190) | human gut metagenome
GTGTGGGAGGACGGTAAATAAAATAATTATTTACCTCCTACCCGATTATGAAATTCGTAATGAATCTCAATTCACCCGGGGGGAATGCATGTCACCCCCAGGTAAGGTTACTGTCTGTATGCTTGTGTTAAAAAGTTATCAAAAAATACAGCATTTTCCAATGATGAAAACTTTTATTAAAGTTAAAAAAACATATTGACAGAAAAGGGAGAATGAGATAAAATCTGTTTTATAACAAAACTTACGGCAAGACATAATTTAATACATAATGCAATATAAAACGTTAATGGTGCCGAAAGAAAATGGACGGAAAAATTTAATAAGTCTGGAGGGTGGCAGGATGTCATATGTAGTTGGAATTGACACGGGGGGAACGTACACAGATGCGGTGTTATTGGACACAGAGATACAGGGGGCTGATTGCATTAAGCGTAAGGCGAAAGCAATTACCACTCATGAGAAGCTGGAGATAGGAATCAGAAACAGCATTGTGAGCCTGGGGTTGTCAAAGTCAGATATCAGCAAAATCGAAAAAGTGGTTCTGTCTACAACCTTAGCTACGAACGCAACGGTTGAAGGAAAAATTGGGCAGATAGGGCTTTTGATGATAGGCGGTGTACCGGTAGGGAAACTAGCTACTAATGAGTGCATCGCTGTGGAAGGAAAGGTCAATATCAAAGGACGGATTATAAGGGATATCGACAAGGAGGAGGTCAAACGGGCGGTAAAGGAACTGATGCCAAAAGTGGAAGCTTTTGCGGTATCCGGCCAGGCGAGTGTGAGGAACCCGATTCTGGAACAAAGAGTAAAAGCGGTAATCAAAAGCATCTGTGATTTGCCGGTGGTGTGCGGTCATGAACTTGTCTCAGAGCTTGGATATCTGGAGAGGACAAACACGGCAGTTGTGAATGCGGGACTTCTGCCGATTATTGATAATTTTGTGAAAGCAATTAAAACCATTCTGGATGAACAGAAAATCGGTGCACCTGTTTTTGTGGTAAAAGGCGACGGTACGATTGCTAAAATCGATGCCATCCGCAACACCCCCATTGATACCGTTTTATCCGGGCCGGCAGCAAGCATTATCGGGGCAATAAATCTTACGGGAGTAAAGAATGCGGTTGTGGTTGATATGGGCGGGACTACCACAGACATTGGGATTGTACGAAATAAAAGAGTGGAGCTTTCTAAAGACGGTGCGGTAGTGGGGGACTGGCAGATCCGGATCCGCTCTGCCCAGCTATATACATACGGCCTCGGCGGAGACAGCGCGGTAAAGATAGATGACGGGAAGATTGAGATTGGTCCGGAACGGCTGCTTCCCTCCTGCCGGGGGGGAGAACATAATGTAACCCCCACAGACGTGCTTCACTATACTGGTGAGTTTGTTGCGTGGGACCGGGTGAATGCAGTTGAGGCGATACAGGAACAGGCTGCACTTGCGGAAACTTCGTCTGATGAATATGTGGAACAGGTGAGAGACGCTATCGCAGATAAAATCTACAACAATTTGAAAAGGTTCCGAAGGATTAAATGTCCCATCTGTGCCATTGGTGCACCTGCAGAATCCTGGTATCGAATCGCCCAGAAACAATATAATTTTAACCTGATGGTTCCAAAGCACTATGAAGTGGCGAATGCGGTGGGAGCTGCAACCTCCGGTGTGAGTGTAGAGATAGAAGCAGTAATCCGTCTGGGGGAAGACAGCGGAGGATACTTAGTACATGCGGTAAATGAACGGTTTGAGTTTGATGAGCTGGAGGATGCCCTGCAAAAGGGCGTGGATGTCACAAAAGAGTATGCAGTAAGGCTGATTCAGGAACAAAATTTAGAAATCTCTTATATCAGGTATGAATGTCGGAATATGTATCTTGACGACGACCGGATTATGTATAAAGAGCTTGATGTGGACGAAGATGGAACTGTCGTAAGTGAGGATGACAGCGACTACGGAAAGTATCTGGAGACGCAGATCAAAGTGCTGGTCGGCGGAAAAATATTTGCTAATGCTTAAAGAAGGCTTTCTAGCTTTTTTAAAATAAAAATTTAAGGAGGAAGAACATGAATTTATCACACAAAAAGTTACTGGAAATGTATGAAACCATGCAGAAGATTCGCCAGTTTGAGTTCCAGACAGCGAAGAGCTTTGCAGAAGGAGATGTGCTTGGGTTTGTACATCTGTACATCGGGGAGGAAGCAATTGCAACCGGTGTATGTGCAAATCTCGTTGACGGCGACTACATCACAAGTACCCACAGAGGACATGGCCATATTATCGCAAAAGGCGCTGATATGAATAAAATGATGGCTGAGCTGTGGGGAAAAGAAACCGGATATTGCAAAGGAAAGGGCGGTTCCATGCACATTGCAGACACGGAGCTGGGAATCCTTGGAGCAAACGGTATTGTAGGGGGCGGCTTTACCCTGGCCACCGGAGCAGCATTCTCATCCATGATGCTGAAAACAGATAAGGTCTGCATCTGTTTCCACGGAGACGGGTCAACAGCAGAAGGCTCCTTCCATGAGGCCATGAATATTGCCACCCTCTGGAATCTTCCGGTTGTGTTCGTAAATGAGAACAACCTTTACGCAGTATCCTGCCGGATAACGAACGGCATGGCAAACGAGAACACCGCAGACCGTGCAGCCGGATACGCAATGCCAAGCGAAGTGGTAGACGGCAACGATATTTTAGCTGTCTGCGATGCTGCCAAGAGAGCGATCGATCGTGCAAGAAACGGTTATGGACCAACCTATATTGAGTGCAAAACGTACCGCTGGAGAGGCCATTTTGAGGGAGAACCGGAGAACTACCGCAATCCTGAGGAAGTGAAACTCTGGAAACAGCCGGATCATGACCCGATTCCAAGATTTGAAGAGTATTTAAAGGACAATGGTGTGGCTACTGATGAAGATCTTAAGGCTGTTCAGGAAAAGGTAAAGGGCATGGTAAAAGAAGCAGTGAAGTTTGCCGCTGAAAGTTCATTCCCGGTAAAAGAATCAGCACTTGAAGACGTGTACACAGATATTGTAGAGGAGGCGAGATAATGAGAAATATGTATTTTTCAGAAGCGGTAGCTGACGCAATCCGTTTTGAGATGGAGAAGGATCCTACGGTTTTCTGTATTGGTGAGGACGTTGGTTTTGTAGACGGTTCTATGGGCGCTACCAGAGGATTATACAAGCAGTTTGGAAAAGAGAGGGTTCGTGATACACCCGTGGCTGAGCAGATGATTGTTGGCCTTTCCGCAGGGGCTGCCCTTACCGGAATGCGTCCGGTAGCTGAGCTGATGTACAACGACTTTATGGGATGCTGTATGGATCAGATTATGAACCAGACTGCAAAATTCAGATATATGTACGGCGGGGGAATGAATGTTCCTATGACGCTGAGACTTACCAGCGGCGGCGGAATGCAGTGTGCCGCACAGCATTCCCAGTCTCTGGAGGCAATGCTGGTACATGTTCCCGGACTGAAGGTTGTATATCCTTCAACTCCCCAGGATGTGTACGGCCTGCTGCTGACCGCCATTGAAGATGACAACCCGGTCATGGTATTTGAGCATCAGATGTTATACCAGACAAAGGGTGATGTAGTAGACAAGGATGTATACTCCCCGATTCCTCTTGGAAGTGCGGACATTAAGAAACCCGGCAGTGATGTTACCTTAGTTGCCACCGGACTGTGTGTGCTGAAAGCTCTGGAAGCGGCAGAGGAACTGGAGAAAGAGGGAATCAGTGCAGAGGTTATTGACCCGAGAACCTTATATCCATTTGATAAAGAACTTGTTTACAAATCAATCGCCAAGACCAGAAAGCTTGTCATCGTTACCGAAGAGGTGAAAAGAGGTGCATGGTCCGGAGAATTGGCTGCAAATGTGGCGGAAGATATGTTCGAGACCCTGGATAAGGGAATTGTACGCGTGGGCGCTCTGAATATTCCTTGTCCTTATACCGTAAGTCTAGAAGATTATTACTTCCCGCAGAAGAATGATATTGTTACCGCTGTTAAGAAAGTAATGGAGTAAGCAGGGAAAAGGCCGGCCCCCGCCGGGTGCTCTGTTCCATGCCCTGCGGGCGGCCATAGGGCTTTTTCTAAAAATAAAATAAAAAAGGTCACGTTTTAAAAGATTATTTTAGGAGGATAAAAATGGTAAAGGTATTTAAGCTTCCAAGAATGGGAGCAACAATGAAAGAAGGAACTGTAGAAAAGTATCTCGTAAAAGAGGGAGACACAGTTTCTGAGGGAGACGCTTTATATGAGGTTTCCACAGATAAGATTACAAATCAGGCAGAATCTGATATGGACGGGGTTGTAAGAAAACTTCTGGTAGAAGAAGGAACCAAAATTGCATGCCAGACACCGGTGCTTATTGTAGCTGAAGATGAGAATGAGGATATTTCTGCGTATCTGTAACATACTCGGGAATCCTTAATGGAGAGAGATCTATGGGGAAACTATTAAATAAAGCGAACAGAGATTATATAGCAAGCTTAATTCCTGACAATATTCCGGACTGGAAGAAAGTCTGGCAGGAAGGATATGAGATTGGAAAAAATCTAAAGATAAAGACAATTCCTTTTGAAAAGAAATATGGTATGAAGCCAGTGGACTACCGTATGAAGCTGAAGGAAAAAGGAGAAATGTGCTGGAAAATTAACACGGGCCTCTCAAGCGTGGAAGAGCAGGTCGCGGCAATGAAAGAGGCTGAGAAGTTTAATGAAGAGACCGGCCTGAATATCAGCATGGCACATCAGCTCCCCCAGAATATTACCGGAGTTCCCAAAGATAAGAGAGAGGGGCTGCCCATTTCTCTGGGATTTATGCTGAATGAGCCGGAGGATTGGGAAGCAATTACTATGGCCTCCAGCGTTGCCCCCGTATTTGGCGATAATCACCTGGGCTGGCCAAACGCTGTGGAAACCACAATCAATTCTATCGAGGCCGGATCTCAGTGGACAGGACTGTTCAGCACCTATGTACAGGTTGCCCCGGGCTGTCCGGATGAAGTCTGGAACATGACCGAGAATGTGAAGGCCCTTGGGATCGTGGCTTCCAGATACGATGACAAAATCATTGTAAACGGACAGTCCGACGACTCGTATGGAGCCTACTTCAATGACCTTGCCACCTCACTTGCGTGGGCCAGAATGGATCAATACATTGTATGTGATCTCTGCGGCGCCAGATACTCCTACAGCTTCGGAAACTTTACTCAGGACATTATGCACAAGACGGCTCTGTGGCTTGCCGCAAGTGAAGTCTTCAGCAAAGAGGATCAGCCGGGAATCGGTTTTGTTTATCCGGATACCATCAGTCACTGGGATCATCATATACAGGCTAATTACGGTTTCCAGATTCCGGAAGTGCTGCTTCTGATTCTTGCAGAAAAGCATTTTAAGACAGGATGTGCATTCCTTTCAGTTCCTATTACAGAAAAGGTAGCGATTCCTACGGTTCCGGAGATGCTGGATATGACAGGGGCTTGTCAGAGAGCACAGGAAGTTGCCTATTACTGGGAGCCTCTGATGAACTGGGATCCCATTGAAAGACTGAGGGATCAGACCATTGAGCTGTCAGACAGGATGTTCCATTACATGCTGGACGGTCTTGCGGAAGCTGGTGTTGATATTACAAATCCCATTGAACTTATGGTTGTCTTAAAGGCCATCGATCCGTTTACGCTGGAGAAATTGTTCCATCCTTCCATTGTTGAGGACGGCAACGAGACCATCGTACCGTTAATGCCCGCAGCTTTGTGGAATGCAACCCAGAATGAACTGGCCAATCAGATTACTCTTCTGAAAGATACCAAATATCCTGGGCTTCTCAAGGATCACAGAATCTGCGTTGCCTCCGCGGATGTTCATTTTGCAGGCGCCGCAGTAATTGCAGGAGTTATGAAGGAATTTGGCGCGGATGTGATTGACGGCGGAAACCAGCTGGAAGCAATCGATGTGCTGGATCTGGCAGATGAGAATAACATTACAGATATCTGTGTCAGCCTCCACAACGGACAGGCATTGCCCTACGCAAAACTGATTGTAAAACTGGCGGCCGAGAGGGGACGCAAATACAGATTCTTCTTCGGCGGTGTGCTCCAGAGCTTTTTAAATGAAGATGATGATGTACCTTCTGACGTTACAAAAGAGATTCAGGAACTTGGAATCACAACAGTGACAACAGTAGAAGACCTTCTGGACAAAATTACACAGCAGTAAGTAGAAACGCCCTTTGGAACTGTCGGGATAAGGGTATTCTGACAGTAGAAAGGGTATGATAGAAAAGGTGAGGCAGAATGGAAAAAAAGATAAAAGTATCAGGCATGAGAAAAATCATAGCGGAGAGAATGAGCGAAAGCTGGAGCGTATCTCCCCGTGTTGCCTTTACTCTGAGCGTAGATATGACTCATACGCTGGCTTTGCTGAAAAAGTTAAATAAGGATAATGAGGATAAAAGCCGGAAAGTCACCCTGAATCATATATTGATGAAGGTCTGTGCAAAGGCCATTACCGAATACGAATTGTTTAATTCCAGTTTTCAGGATAATGAAATCATCATACATGACCAGGTGAATATTGGTCTGGCAGTGGCTCTGGAAGAGGGATTGATGGTACCGAACATTAAGGATGTAGCGAATAAGGATATTTATACAATTGCGAAGGAAACCAACGATTCTGTTTTCAGAACCAAGAAGAATCAAATCACTATGGATGACATCACAGGAGGTACCTTTACCATTACAAACCTGGGGATGATGGGAATTGAGAGCTTTTCCCCTATAATTAACCAGCCGGAGGCTGCAATTCTGGGCGTCACAAAGATGAAAGACACCCCTGTGGTAATTGACGGTGAGATTACCGTGAGGCCTATGATGAACCTGAATCTTGTGGCTGATCACCGGATGATTGACGGGGCTTACGCGGCAAAATTCTTCAGTTATGTAAAAGAATTAATGGAGACAATGGAAATCTAGGATGTATTACCAGTCAGCAAAATACCGGAAAGCAGTGAGAAAAGATGAAATATTTAGAGACGGCAAAAGTGGATCCTTATTACAACCTTGCATTTGAAGAATATGTTTTAAAAAATTGCAGGGACGACGATTATTTAATCCTTTGGCAGAATGAGAATACCATTGTCATGGGTCTGCACCAGAATCCGTATGAAGAAATCAATCTGTCAAAGGCAGAAGAATTAAAGGTGAATATTGTACGCAGAATCACAGGCGGCGGGACAGTCTACCATGACCTGGGCAACCTGAATTATTCCTACATAACGGATTGGAATGAGGGCAGAGGCGTGGATTTCGGAAAGCTGCTTGAGCCTGTCACAGAGGCCTTTCGGGAGTATGGTCTGGAGATTGAACTGAAGGGGCGCAATGATTTGCTGCTGGATGGAAAGAAGATTTCGGGCAGCGCACAGACGTTGGCAAAGAATCGGCTGCTGCAGCACGGAACGCTTTTGATCGCTTCTGATCTGGAACTTCTGAGCGGAGTTCTCCATGTTTCACCGGATAAATTCCAGTCCAAAAGTGTAAAATCTGTGCGCAGCAGAGTTACAAACATACAGGACTATGTACCCTTTCCCATTGACATTCAGGGAGTAAAGGACCTGCTCATAGATTACTGGAGCAGAGGTGGAGCGTTCGAAAATGTGCAGCTTGATGCTCGGGCGCTTGGACAGATTGAAAAGTTGGCCGACGAAAAATACAGAAGTAAGGAATGGAATTTCAGCCGATCCCCAAAATGTAATTATAAAAACCGGAAACGATTTTTGGGCGGAACGGTAGAAGTAAATCTGGACATTGCAGACGGCAGAATTGCTCATTGTGTAATCAACGGTGATTTCCTGGCGCTGCAGAGCGTAAGCGCGGTAGAGAAAAAATTGACTGGTATGGCTTATGAAAAAGAAAAAGTTGTGAACGTATTGCGGGAGATACCGATACAGATGTATTTCGGATCTATTACGGCAGAAGAAGTAACAAGCTGCTTCTTCGAGGAAAAAAGTGATTTTGGAGGTAAATGTTAGGCATGAAGTTATTGATTGGTCTGGATCTGGGAACGACGGCTCTTAAAATTGCACTATTTGACAATAAAGGAGGTCTTTTAGCTGTATCCACTCAGGAATATAGTCTGATGACTCCAAAAGTAAATTTTGTAGAAGAAGACGCAGAGGTTTATTGGAAGGCATTCTGCGACGGCCTGGCTGATTTAAAAACACAATATCCCATAACTGCGCAGGACAGTGTTGCGCTGGCAATATCTGCGCAGGGGGAAACCATGATCTGTATTGACAAAAATGGCCGGCCGTTAAGGAATGCTATTGTCTGGATGGATAACCGGGCAGTTGATGAAGCAAAAGAAATGACAGAGCGTTTCGGGGATGATACGTGCTATCAGGTAACCGGACAGGTGAGCTTTGAGCCCTGCTGGCCGGCGGCAAAGATCTTATGGATTAAGAAAAATGAACCGGAAATATTCCGGCAGACGTATAAGTATTTATTGATTGAAGACTATTTTATCTATAGAATGACCGGATTATTCGCCACAGAGGGATCCTTAGTCTGCTCCTCTGCTTACTGGGATATTACCACAAAGAAATATTGGCCTGAAATGCTGGAGTTTATCGGAATAAAAGAAGAACAGCTGGCGCCTGTACGTGAGTCAGGGGAAGCTGTGGGGAGAATGCTTCCTGGGATACGGGCAGAACTGGGGCTGGGAGAGGATATTACCATATGCACCGGTGCTCTTGACCAGGCAGCGGGCGCCATCGGCGTGGGCAATGTTCACCCGGGTATGTTCTCTGAAAACATTGGATCTGCGCTGGCGATCTGTGTACCGGTTGCAGAACCCACCTTTGACCCCAACAGGAAGATGCCTTTGCACTATTTTGCCATACCGGATATGTATATGATGCATACCTTTACCACCGGAGGAATGGCCCTTCGATGGTTCCGAGATAAGTTCTGCCAGGATGAGATGGCGGTTGCAGCCATATCCACAGAGGATGCCTACGACTTAATGGGAAAAGAAGCAGACAGCGTTCCTGCCGGAGCCGAGGGACTGCTGATGCTTCCTCACCTGTCCGGATCCCTGGCGCCGGATGTAAATGCCAAAGCCAAGGGAGTGTGGTTCGGGTTTACTATGAAGCACACAAAAGCACATTTTGTAAGAGCTATTTTTGAGGCTGTGGGCTATATTCTGCAGCGAAATATTGATACCCTCTCCAAGATGGGAATTGAAGTAAACGAAATCCGATCCCTGGGAGGAGGCTCTAAGAGCGCTGTCTGGAGCCAGATTAAATCTGATATTACAGGTAAGCGGTTATTTACCACAAAATCAAAAGAAGCGGCATGTCTGGGTGCGGCAATTCTGGCCGGGAAAGCAGTGGGCATATTTGACAGCATAGATGGTGCGGTAGACAGCATGATCGATATAAAAACTGTCTTTGACCCTGATCCGGAAAACAAAGAGGTTTACGGGGAGGGATACGAAATGTACCGCAGACTGTTTTCTGATTTGACTGGATGCTTTGACCAGACCATGTAACTATATATAAATAGAAGAAGGAGATCATTAAAATGGTTGAAAAATTAATTGTTATGCTGACACATCATGATGTTACAGTGTCAAATGCAAAAGAAGTATTTGAGAGCTGCAGGGATCTGCCTGTGGTAAACTGGGGATTTAAGGACGTTGGCATGCCGCCTGCGCAGATGAGAGAGTTATGTCAGCTGATGAAGCAGGCCGGGAAAACTACATTTTTGGAGGTTGTTACATATTCAGAAGAAGAATGTATGCGCGGTGCAAAACTGGCCGTAGAGTGCGGCTTTGATTACCTTGCGGGTACAATCTTCTATGACAGTGTACTGGAGTATATCAAACAGCAGGATCTGAAATACTGTCCGTTTGTGGGAAAAGTCTCCGGCAGTCCCAGCGTTCTGGAGGGAACTGTTTCCTTCTGCCTGGAGCAGGAAGCGGAATACAGAAACAAGGGGGTTTTTGGTGTTGACCTGTTAGGCTATCGTTACTCACAGGGGGATCCGGAGGTATTTTCTGCAGACTTTATCAAGAATTCCAAGTTACCGGTTATCATGGCAGGAAGTATTGATTCTCCGGAACGGATCGAGACGGTACGTAAGATGAATCCGTGGACATTTACAATGGGCAGCGCACTGTTTGATAAAAAGTTTGCTGCAGATGGTACATTCCGGGAAAATCTTGAGAAAGTTGTTTCACTTTTGTAAAAGCGGCAGCGGCAATAAGGCAGCCAGGGAGAAGGTTACTTATTAGATAAAATGATCTTGAACGGAATGGAGGGTGTAAAAAATGAATGAAAAATTAGTCAACCCGAGTAAAAAGCAATGGTTTATGTTAGTTTTATGTGTGATCGCAGGCTCTATCGCACCATTTTTCCAGTATTGTCACGGAACACTTTCGGATTACATTATGGAAACCTACAGTATTTCTTATTCCCAGTTAAGTATTATTAATACCGCCTATTCCTTTGCCTGCGGCATTGGTTTGTTTATCGTAGGTGCCATGGTGGAAAAGAGAGGATGTAAATTCTTCACCATGCTTGGCATTGGTATTATGATTGTGGGCCATGCAATGTTCTTCTTTGCTCCATCTTATGCAGTACTTATTATCTCCAGACTGGTGAGCGGTTTTGGAAATGCCTGTATCTATAATGCGGCATATACGCTTGCGGTTCACTGGTTTAATGGAACGAATAAAATGGGAGTTGCCACAGGAGCAATGACAGCAGCAGACGGCATTGGTACCTTCTGTGCACTGTATATTTTTTCACTGCTGCTGGAACGTCTGGGTATCTCAAGCGGAAATATTTCGGTAATCGTTTTCGTAGTAGTTGTACTTGTGATTCTGATTCTGATTTTAAAGGATCCAGGAATTATGGATATAGATGAAGCCTCTTCCGCGGCAGATGAATCCAATAAATACGATAAGGCAATGAACAAAAACACCATTGCACATTGTATTGCCGTTACAGGTGTACTGGGCGGATTGGGAATTGCCAATTATTGGGGACCCAGTATGTTAGTGGATCTGGGTATGTCAAGTTCCAATGCAGGATTAGCCTCTACCTTATTTACTGCAGTAGGTATTGTTTCCAGTCTGCTGTTCGGTGCAATTTCTGACAAAATGGGCAAGAGAAGGCCAACCATGCTTATCGGCGGCGTGGGAATGGTAGCGGGATATCTGCTTATGATCTTCGGCAACCAGGGCGGAATCGTTTCTATTGTTGTGGTCGGTATGATCTGCACAGGATTCTGCGCTTACGTTGTATATCCTATAGGGTTTGCACTTCTTTCTGATACCACGCAGTCATCCAAGATCGGACCCGCCAATGGCATTATCCAGGGTGTATCATTCCTGGTAGGTATGTTTGTCTTCCAGCAGATTGTGGGCGTTGTGAAGGACTTTACAGATTCTTACTGGATTGGTCTGGCGTTCTGTGCCGTACTGACCTTATTCACAAATGTTATTCTGGTTAGAATTTTTATCCGGGAAAAGGACGAGGTTGCAAAAGAGTTAGCAAAATAAGAAGGGATTGGAGAGAGCTATGCAAATTATTAGAAAAACTGCAGCTAAGGTCAGCCTGGATGGACCGGAAGTAGTGAGAGATTACTGCAGAACGGATAAAATCTGGTTTGGGACATCTGAACTGCTGCCCGGACAGACAGGCGGAGTGGATCCGGGTCATCCAATCTCCCATGAAACTTTTTTCGTCAGCAGAGGGCACGTAATAGTGCGGAACCCGGAGACAGGATGCTGCTATGAATTATTGGAAGGGGATTTGCTTCTTATTGAAGAAGGGGAACCTCATGAAATCACAAATATAGGGACCGAGGCTGCACTGATTTCCTGGTGCGGCGGTCCGGTTTAAACTTTTTATAAACGATTGGAGATGATCAAATGAACAAAGCAAAAATGGGTTTAGTAGGACTTTGCAGTCCCGTAGAAAGCGGCGGACAGAGATACGATGAGTTGATCAACAGTGCGGCCAAGGCAATGACAGATGCAGGGATCGATGTGGTTGTGGCGAACCGTTCCGTATGGAACTCCACGGATGCACTGAATGTCTGCGACCAGTTTAAGGCAGCAGGGATCGAATCTGTGGCCATTATGGATGTAACCTGGGTTACGGATTCTCTTAAATATCTGTTTATTCACGAGTTAAAGGTTCCGGTGGTGTTCTGGGCTGTGCCCTATCCGGAAACATTCTCTATTGGCTGTGTGCAGAACTTTGGATCCGCCTTAAAGAACCCCGGAATACATTTCGAGTATGTATATGGTCTTGCAGACGATGAAGCCCTCATCAAAAAGATTAAAAATGTGGCACGCGCCGGACAGATTATTGATAAAGTAAAATCTATGCGTCTGGCTCTGGTGGGTCCCCGCCAGACATGGAGAGTTGCAGGTCCTCAGGATATGAGTATTGAGGAGTGGGAGTTTTCCACGACTTTGGGTCCCACAATTATTCACTTTGAAATGGAAGAAATTACAGATGCCGCTGAGAAGATCTGCGATGCAGAGGCGAAAAAGACCCTGGAAGAATTAAAGGATCGCACAGGGACAGTTAAGTGCAGCGATGCGTGTATGCTTTGGATGGCAAAAGTGTATATGGCCACAAAAGCCATGATAAAGGATACCGGACTTAACGCCATTGCAGCGGAATGCTATCCAAACTATGGGGGGCTGATGAACCAGACAGCTTCCTGGCTGGCTGATGAGGATATTATTGTAGATACAGAAGGGGATATTGCCCATGCTGTGATCCAGTATATTTTAAATCTTGCTTCCGACGGCGGCACATGTGCACTTGGTGAGATTGGAGCCTTTGACGATGAAGCTGATTATATGACGATCTGTCACGAGGGCAGTTCCGCGGCCTCTCTGGCTGACAGCATTGATAAAGTTGTCACGAATCCGTCCGGAGAGATGGGAGCCTTTATCGGAGTTCCGTTAAAAGCAATGGATAAGGTTACTTTCTGTGACATGCAGGGAAGTGCCGGAAATTACCAGGTTCTGATCGCAGAGGGCGAGACCCTGCCTGTGAGCCACGAAGAGTGGGTAGACGGCGGCGAGAAGCTGGTTCTTAAGCTGAGAGCTGACGGACAGAAGCCAAGCCGGGTAATTGATCAGATGATTAAAGCAGGACTGCACCATCATGTAGTCATCAAAGAGGGCAATTATACAGACATTGTAAAGCTTGTATGTGATTATATGGGCATTCAGAAGGTGATTCTTAAATAATTACCTTTCTATAGAAATGCTTTGTGCCCTGAGGGATACAGAGGAATGGAGATATGTAAGATGAAAGCAGATATTATTGTATTAGGCGGCGGTCCCGGCGGTTATCTGGCGGCGGAGCGCGCCGCTGCGGCAGGAAAATCGGTTGTATTGATTGAAAAGCGGGCGCTGGGAGGTACCTGTCTGAATGAGGGATGCATCCCTTCAAAAGCCATGCTGAATTCTGCCAAGCTTTATCAGCATGCGCAAAACAGCAAAGGATTCGGCGTTACGGCAGATAACGTAGAGATTCATCAGGAACAGGTAATTCAGCGCAAGAATCAGGTGGTTGGCTCACTGGTAGCAGGTGTGAAGGCAATTATGGACGCCAATCAAGTAACTGTTGTTTCTGCCATGGGCTATGTGGAGGGCAGAACTTCAGACGGATTCATGGTCCGGGCAGATGATAAGACGTATATTGGAGAGAAATTAATACTCGCTTGCGGCTCGGTGCCGGTGATTCCCGGCATACCAGGACTGAAGGAAGGAATCGCTTCAGGTTACGTGATGACGAATGCCGAGGCGCTCAGCAGAACCAATCTCCCCGAAAAGCTGGTGGTGATAGGGGGCGGCGTCATTGGCCTGGAAATGGCATCTTATTATGCTATGGTTGGCGTTGAGGTGACCATCATTGAGATGCTGGATAAAATTGCAGGCCCTACAGAAGCTGAGATTTCAGAGATTTTGCTGAGAGCATATAAGAGGAAGGGCATCAAATTTAAGCTGGGCTGTAAGGTAACCGGGGTTACCGGACAAGGTGTTTTGTACGAACAAAAAGGCAGTGAAAAAATTGCCGAAGCAGATGCCGTTCTCTGTGCAATCGGCCGGCGGGCCTATACAGAAAATATGGGATTAGAAAACCTGGGGCTTGAAATGAACCGCAGTGCGGTGGTAACCGACGAACATCTCAGAACTAATGTGGAAGGCGTGTATGCGGTAGGCGATGTAAATGGAAAAATTATGCTTGCCCATACAGCCTACAGAGAGGCAGAGGTGGCGGTAAACCATATTCTTGGAATTGAAGATACTATGGATTATTCAAGGATTCCATCCGTAATCTATACGGATCCGGAAGTGGCAGGGGTTGGAGAAACTGAGGAAAGTGCAGCTGCCAAAGGAATGAAGGTAAGAAGTATCAGCGTTTCTATGAATTACTCCGGGAGATATCTTGCAGAGGTAGAAAGAGGCGACGGTATCTGTAAGCTAATCGTGAATCTGGAGGACAATACAGTGGTTGGTGTCCATATGATCGGCAGCTACGCCTCTGAAATCATCTGCGGTGCAGAGATGATGATTGCATCGAAAAAGCCGCTCGCTGAATTACAAAAACTGGTATTTCCCCATCCCACTGTGGGTGAGGTAATCAGAGAAGCATTATTTATGTAGTTTTATTGATTCATCATTAGAGTAATCCTCCGCCCCCTGTAATGAAATGGCAGTTCAATCTATAAATTACAGGGGGCATTTAATTAGAAAATCAGGTGCCGGGGTCTATGACTGCTATCATAGCGTAAGGCATAAATATATAGAAAGCGATAGGTATTTTTATGGATACTTTCAGTGAGAATGCGAAAGCAAAAAAAATCTATGAAGACAGAAAAGTCAGGTTAGCAATGCTGGGACTGGGTCTGGCCTGGATCTCTGCCCTGTCATTGGTTATTTTCCAAAACTTCAATGTGACAGCTTCGGATCGGATCAGTCAGTCCTTTCCAAATGTAATTGTCTTCACTTATGTATTAACTCTTGTGATACTATCTTTCTGTGAGCTTTGCGGAGGGATCCTAATGATACTTTTTAATACCATACGGGGAATCCCCCTTGCAGAATATCTGAGAATCTGGAGGGTGAAATCTTCAAGAACTGTATTAGGAGCTTCTATTCTTGGGGGACCGGTGGCAACCGCCTGTTCCATCGTGGGGATCAGCTTTTGCGGGTCTACTTATGGGAATTGCATCATTGGGTTAACCCCTGTAATAACGGCAATTTTAGGAACAATATTCTTGAAGGAAAAGACGGGAATCCGTGTTTTTGTTGGAATTATCCTTACAGTTGCCGGTGTGGTTATCGCAAGTATCGCCCCTCCCGAAGGGGTCAGCCATTTCTATCTGGGCCTTATCATAACAGCGGCGGCGCCGATCGGATATGCCATTGAAGCAATTATCAGCACACATGCCATTGATGTGTCAGATCCTCTTATTGTATGCCCCCTCTACCGTATGATCGGCGGTTCTCTTATAGAATTGCTGTGCGCACTTATCGTCTGTGCGGCAACCGGTCATGTAAACTGGATTACGCAGATCTATGCAGTGATTTTTTCAGAACCGATCATTTTACTGTTCTTGTTTATGTCTATTATTTTTCTGACAATCCAGTACAACGGAATTTATGTGGCGTACAGTTACTGCGGAGCGACCAGGGGGTCAGCAATTTTATTTTCCACTCCCATATGGAGTATTCCCATAGGAATTGTAATGTCTAAGATGGGAATTATTTCTTTTTCGGTGACAACTCTGGGGATTCTGGGGGCCTTTGTCATTGTTGTAGGAATATTGATTGTGCTGGCAAAACCATCGGAATTGTTTAATCTGAGAGATGTGTAGATAAGGAGATTTTATGAGACTGCCCATTAAGTCAAGAGTTTTAGAATATGCTATTTTTAAAAATAGTACCTTTTCTTCCGAGGAAGTGGCTAAAAAGCTTCAGGAGGAATATAAGGGGGAGAGAACAACCTCGGTAAAAAACATAGAAAAGATTATCAGTACCTACTGCGGAGTGGGAATTATGAAAGCTGCGGCCATTGGGATGGCCGCAGATGGCAAACTTAACATAACCTATGAAGTAACTGATTTTGGGAAGTCGTGCAGAAAGATGCTCCCGGCGTCCGATTGTGAAGAGAATTGAGAGGTGTAGTACATGGAGAATTCATACAGATTTTTTGCAAATAAAAGCTGCAAATATTATCCGTGCCACAGCGGAATCGAAGAAATGAACTGTCTGTTCTGCTATTGTCCCTTTTATATTTCTGAGAAGTGTCCTGGTAAACCGAAATATCTGAAAGCGAAAAGCGGGGGGAGGATCAAGGACTGCACGAATTGTACATTTCCCCATCAGCCTCAGAATTACGATAGTATCATAGACTGGCTGTCAAAGCAGACTATAAGATAAAACAAGAAAGAGTGTGGATAATATCGTAAGAACAGGGAAGCGCGGAACAGCATAATACGAAAGGATAAATCAGAATGAGATATCGACAATTGGGTAATACAGGCTTGTGCGTGAGTGAAATCGGTTTGGGAGCAGAGTGGCTGGAGCGGCACAATGCAGAGGAAGTGGAGGAAGTCATTGACTGCTGTGAGGCGAATGGAATTAATATTCTGGACTGCTGGATGTCGGAACCTATGGTGCGCACCAACATCGGAGCAGCACTGAAAGGAAGACGGGAACGGTGGATCATACAGGGACATTTGGGCTCTACGTGGCAGGATGGCCAATATGTGCGCACCCGTGATATGGCAAAAGTCAAAGAAGCCTTTCAGGATCTTCTGGATCGCCTGCAGACAGATTACATAGATTTGGGAATGATACATTTTGTGGATGAGGCTGCAGAATTTGACCGGATTATGACAGGGGAGTTTATAGAGTATGCCCGTAAGCTGAAAGAACGGGGGACGATCCGGCATATCGGAATGAGCACTCATAATCCGGATGTGGCAAAGATGGCGGCCCGGTGCAGTGAGATAGAGATGATTTTGTTCAGTATCAATCCTGCCTTTGATCTGATGCCTGCCACAGAGGATATGAATGAGTATTTTGCAGAGGATTACGATGAGACACTGAGGGGAATCGCTCCGGAGAGAGAGGAACTTTACCGGATCTGTGAGGAGAGAGGAGTAGGTATAACAGTAATGAAAGGTTATGCCGGAGGCCGTTTGTTTTCCGCTGAGACATCTCCCTTCGGGGTTGCACTTACGCCAGTGCAGTGCCTGCACTATGCACTCACAAGACCCGCGGTGGCAAGTGTTATGGTGGGGTATGATACGCCGGAGCATGTGGCTGAAGCAGTTGCCTATGAAACTGCCTCTGAGGAGGAGAAAGATTACGCCAGTGTGCTGGCAGGGGCACCCCGCCATGCCTATTTCGGACAGTGTACTTATTGCGGCCATTGTGCTCCATGTCCCCAGAAAATAGATATTGCTATGGTAAATAAGCTCTATGATCTGGCTGTGATGCAGGAAGAAGTTCCGAGTACGGTAAAAGCTCATTATGGGGAGCTGTCCTCCAATGCGGCAGACTGTATTGGATGCGGGCTGTGTGAAGAACGCTGTCCCTTTGGGGTTCGCGTGGCAGAGCGTATGGATAAAGCTAAATTGCTATTTCGGTAATGATATATCCTATGAAGCATAGAGAAGTGGAATTGAAAAAGTTAATAAACGCCCAAGAGACCAAAACAAAGGGCGTAAGAATTGCAGCATGCCAGATAAATAATGCCGGGGTGGTATTATTTATACATAACATAGTGATATATGCAGATCCATTTTGCCATGATAACTTGGATAGATATCAATGTGCAGATCCGAAACTGGAGGATACTGCTTTCGCGGGAAAGGCTGAATTATTACTTCTGACTCACGAGCACAGTGATCACTATCATATGGAAAAAGTCATAGCGTTTGCAGAGAAAAACAAGGATCTCATCCTATTCGCCAATGAAAAGATTACAAAGGAATTAAGGGGCCGTCTGCATAATACGATCCTGACGGTAAGCCCTGGGGACTCCGTTTCATACAAAGTAAATTCCGAACTGGAACTATATTCTTTCTGCTGCCTCCATATGGGAGAACAGTACCGGGATGTGGACAATATTTGTTATTATCTAAAAACCAAATATGGCGCCTTGCTGCTTACCGGAGATGCCGAGCCCCAGGCGCTGCTGGCACATGCAGAACGGAACAGGCTGCAGGTGGACTATCTAATCTGCCCCTTTACTTACGTCACGCTGGCCCGGGCGAGGGAACGGCTGCACCCTATCAAAACAGTAATAGCAGTACATTTTCCGGATCCGAATAAAGATGACGGCGGGTGGATCGCATGTTTTGAATCGGTGGTAAGAAAGAAGCAGGTAGTCCCCAAAGTACTATATAGCCTGAAGCTTGGGGAATATTTTGAACTATACCCGGAGGCAAGAGACTGAAAAAGAAAAGAGGAGTACTTTATGAATGATTGGGAAAATTACAAAATGGTTTATTATATAACGACGTTGCCCCTGAGCTGTTTGCGCGCCGTGTAACAGCCAAGCAGCTCTTCCGCAGCTATAACGGGACGGATGACAGCCAGGCAGCATACCGCAGGGAGCTAATGAGGAAGATGTTTCATGAGGTTGGCGATGAGGTGCTCATTGAACCAATGTTTCAGTGTGAGTTTGGTGTGAATATCACCATCGGCAGCCATGTGTATATAAATTTTGGATGCACCATACTGGACTGCGCAGAAGTAACCATAGGAAACCATGTGTTAATCGGCCCCAACGCTGGAATCTATGCGGTGAACCACTGCCTGGATCCGGAGGAACGGGCAGACGGAGGGTGCTTTTCCAAGCCGATTCATATAGAGGATTACGTATGGCTGGGAGGCAATGTGACGGTACTGCCCGGTGTTACCATAGGGGCCGGAGCGGTTATCGGAGCGGGAAGTGTTGTTGTGAAAGATATCCCTCCAAGGGTTGTTGCCGCGGGAAATCCCTGCCGGGTGATACGGGAACTTACGGATAGGGATAAAACTGGTTTTGTAAGAGAGTAGATCTGCTATGTAAAAAGGTCACCTGTGATTGCTGCTTACTCACAGGTGACCTTATCCTTTTATTTTATTTCCCATTCCTCTGCCAGGAAACGGGCTACACCGTCATGGTCACAGTCGGCCAGTACCTGGGTAACCATTTCCTTTACCTCATGCAGAGCATTTTTCGGGGCATAGCTTCTGTCAGCAATTTCTATCATTGAGATATCGTTCAGATTATCGCCAAATACAACCAGTTCGCTGCATCCGGTCATTTCCTTCAGCTTTAAAAGCGCATTTCGTTTGCTGGCTTTTTGGCTGAAAACCTCAAGGCAGTACAGACCGTTGTAGACATTGAGATAAAAAGAATACGCAATCCCTTCTACACGATCCAAATCTCTGCAGACAGGTTCCAGCAGCTTCTTTTCTCCGGTGTATGTAATATACACAGCCTTTCCGCTTCCGGCAGCCCCTTTCAAATTCTCTGTCAGCTCCACTTGTGCACACTTTTCTATGGCGCGATCACTGTAATACTGTGTCTGTTCCTCCAGCTTTTTATGTCCATAACAGATGGAAATTCCCTGAGGGCTATAAGTATAGACAAAACAGGACAGGCCGTTTTTCTGAAAGATATCTACAACAGTTTCTGCACTTTGGGCTGGGATCTCTTCCGCAGCTATGATCTTTTCAGCCTCAAAGTCATACAGGAATACGCCATTTGTCAGTATCCCTGGGGTATTGATGCGGATATCCCGGAGTCTGTAATCGCATCCATAGGGCATGCGGGCAGTGGCAACGGTGAAATTCATTCCCCGTTTGACGCATTGGTTAATCGTATCGGCGGTGTACTTCGTCACCTGCTTCTGCCGGTTCAGCAGAGTACCGTCTAAATCTGACACATATAATGTTTTACTTGTCATAAAGTGCGCTCCTTTTTAAAATAATAATCCGGGCAGGACTGTGAGCCGGAAATGGCCTGCTGTCCTGCACCGGACGTTTAGTATATCCTAATGTTCCGTGATAATACAAAACCGGAAATGGTTACATCAGCTCATTGACGATAGCGACCACATTCTTAGAACTGTTGCCGCTTTCTATCCCCTTCTGGAACAGATCCAGTATGGAGTCACCGCAGGGAGTTTTTACTCCCGCCGAATGCATGGAATCTAAGATGGTTCTCATAGCTGTAGTTTCAATTCGCAGGGTACATTCAGAAGCGTCCTCAAAACTGCCGGTATAGTTGCTGCATTCATCGGAAAATGCCCGGTAATTACCTGCCAGCATAATTGGCAGAATTTCTTTGGCCTGCTCTATAAAGGATTCTACCGAATACTTATACTTAATGCAGTAAGCAACAGACTCCGCCAAAGTAGCAATAGCACCGAAATGGACATCCAGAACCGCGATATCAATTACACTTGCGCCTATAATATCGGGTCCCAGATATACTGCCTTTCCGATTGCTTCCAGTGCATTCCTGGCAGCGTCAAATACTTGTCTGCACCCAGAATAGATTAGATAAGCTTTATCCGAGCCAATGTCGCCTGGATAGTTTTCGATTTTGGCATCGAGATGCATCATGCCCATGTCTTTGGCAAGTTGATCCATGGCAGAAACTTCTTCAGGACTAGAGGTAGTAGTATTAATTAACATTTTTCCATTCAGGCGATCTTTATTGGCATTGGATAAAACTCCAGAAGCAATCTTGTGATTTGGTAAATTGACTAAGATACAGTCGTTATCGCCGGCCTCGTCCAAACTGGCATAGTATTTAGCTCCCCGGCTGATAAATTTTTCTGCTGCATTTTTATTGATGTCAACAATTGTAACCTTAATATTGGCATTCAGCAGCGCGTTAATGATGGAACCTCCCATTACTCCACATCCGACAACAGTAATTTCTTGCATAATCTTCTCCTTTATGTTAAAATATTATTTATGATAACTCATATCGTAAGTAATATTATAATACAACAGAGACCACGATTTGTCAAGACAAAAATACGGATTTTGTTGTATAATGTCCCTATAGGAACCTTTTAATGTCTGCCCTTGGGGAGACCTGCATTTAATAAATAAAAGCATAAGGAGGAATAAAAATGGGAAGTAAGAAGTTGGTTGCATATTTTTCTGCCAGCGGTGTTACGGCTAAGCTGGCTAAGGAACTGGCAGAGGCAGCAGGAGCTGATTTGTATGAGATTCAGCCACAACAGCCTTACACAAGTGCTGATTTGGACTGGACGGACAAAAAGAGCCGCAGCAGCATAGAGATGAGTGATCCGGATTCACGCCCGGCTATTTCCGGTAATGTGGAAAACATGGAGCTGTATGATACCGTATTTGTGGGCTTTCCTATCTGGTGGTATGAGGCCCCTGGAATCATACATACATTTCTGGAGAGCTATGATTTCTCAGGAAAGACGCTGATTCCTTTTGCAACCTCGGGAAGCAGCGGAATGGGAGAGACTGACAGCATACTGAAAAAGTACTGTTCGTCAGAGACAAAGTGGAAGCCTGGCAAGCGCTTTGGCAGTGCTGACAAGGGGGCCCTGAAGTCTTGGATTGACAGCCTTGGATTATAACCTTAAAGTGTTCAGTATAAATATCCCCCGGGAGGCAGACGGAAAATGAAGTGCGGATGTCTGCCCCCGGGGGATTTTATTATTCATTTCGTTTCTTGGTCCTATAGGTCTTAGGACTTACCCCATACTGATCTTTGAATTTTTTAGAAAAATAACTGGTGTTATTGAAGCCGGTCATAAAGCAGATATCCGACATGCTTTTTTCTGTGGTTAACAGAAGCTGGGAGGCCTGCAGCAGACGGAACTTATTAACATACTCTACAGGTGTCATTTTTGACAATTCAGAAAAGCACCTGAAGCATTCACTTTTACTGATATTGGCAGCGCCGGCAACGTCCTGTATGGTGATTGGCTGTATATAATTTTGATGTATGTAATCAAGCATATCCTTCATACGCTGTTCTCTGAGCAGCTTGCCGCTGTCCTCGGGATCTTTGCTGGGTTTGGGAAGAATGCTCAGCAGATTACGCCATATTCCGATAAGATTTTCCAGTAAAAACAGTTCATACGTAAAATGCGTGCTCTCAGTATAGTACATCCTCCTCATATACTCCAGAATCCTGTGGCCCTCTTTGCGTTCCGGGGTTATCACAAGAGCTTCCGGACGGCGGGTAGTCAGAGGCAGGGTATAATTTTCACAATTGGCGCTCCTCATGAGGTTAATCAAAATCTGAGGCAGCAATACAATGTCATATCCGATGGTACCCCCGGACAACTCTCTGGCCAGATGTATGGCTTCAGGTGCAATGTATATAGCACAGCCCTCTTCCACCACGTAGGGGGTCCCGTTTACCTGATACTCCGCACTGCCTTTGAGAACAATCTGCAGTTCAAGCTCATGGTGCCAGTGGCTGGGAAAGCTCCCGTCTGCAAAGGTATCGAAATGGTCTATAAATTCTGAGATTGGGAACATCTGATTGGGGTGCGCCAATTCCTCCATCATCTTGTGATTTATAACAATACTATCCATAGAACAATCCTTTCCCTTCTGTTTATTCCAAAACATCCATAGATACATCCTTTGACAGGGTAAAAAACTGCATAAAACAGGTGCTTGTATACTTTAATATTTTACTATATCCATAAATAAAAATCTAGAAATATCTGATTGCTGAAGGAACTCTTTGTGTATATTGCTGTTTTACACACTGGTTTCATCAGTATATAAAGGCGATATCAATAAAAATGCAACAATATTCCCAGGAACCTGAGAAGATTGTTTTATTATTAGAAACGAAACTGGCTGAACTGATTTAGAAAAGATAGTACAATACCACTATAAATAAGTTGTCGACAATTTACAAGGCAGTAAATAAAAAGGAAATGGATGCGGAATAAAACAAATTTCGGATCGAAAAGAAAGGAGTTAAGAAAATGGACGACGCTTCTAAAAACCGCCGGAGCAGGGAGGATCATGTTGTCAGCTTCCGCGAAAAAATTTGTTACGGCCTGGGCGATTCGGCGTGCAACGTCGTATACGGACTATGCAGTACGCTTCTCACATTCTTTTACACCGACTATGTGGGGATTAATGCGTTTGTAGTTGGAATGATCTTTTTGATTACCCGTCTCTTTGACGGTGTCTCAGATATTATTATGGGATTTATTACGGACCGGACAAAGTCCAAATACGGAAAGGCGAGACCTTGGATTCTGTGGATGTCGGTACCTTATGCGGTTACCTTCATCCTGCTCTTCCTGGTTCCGGCAAATGCGTCACAAACGATACAGGCAATCTATATTTTTGTAACCTATAACCTGGTGAACACCATCGTTTATACCGCATTGAATCTGCCGTACTCCACCATGGCATCCCTGATAACACGGGATCAGAAATCACGGGCCTCAACCCAGGCATGGAGGATTTTCTGCGGACCAATGGGGAAGATGGTAGTAACGGTTTCCACACTTCCCCTGGTCAAGGCTCTCGGGGACACACAGAGAAGCTGGATAATTGTTTCCTGTATTTTTGCGGCTATCGCCCTGGTTCTGCTGCTGGTCTGCTTTTTTAACATTGAGGAACGGGTGGTAATCGAAGCAGCTCAGAACCAGAAGGTATCTGTGGGAAAAAATCTGAAGGCGCTGTTTTCCAACCAGTACTGGGCAATCTGTCTGGGCCTGTGGGGTATTATGGTTATGATGAGTACAGTCAGCGGAACCATAACGACCTATTACTGTAAATACATACTTGGGAATCAGGAGCTCTACAGCCCGATCTATGCGGCGGAGCTGATTGCCCAGAGCATTGTGGTTTTAATAGTACCGTATTTTGTCATGCGGTTCGGCAAACGCAATCTTACCCTTGCCGGTATCCTGCTGGTGATTGTGGCGCAGCTGGTATGGATTACCAATCCTATGAGTGTAGGCGTGGCTATGACAAGCGCTATACTTCGGGGAATTGGCGTGGCGCCTCTGTGGGCCTGCGTATTCCCTATGATTGCCGACTGTGCAGAGTTCGGCCAGTGGAAAACACATGTCAGGCAGGACGGCATGATTTTCAGCGCCGCGTCTGTGGGCTCAAAGGTGGGCGGTGGTCTGGCATCCGCAGGAATCGGGCTTTTGATGGATTCCGTCGGCTACGATGGTCTCGCTGCCGTGCAGAGTGCGGAGGCTATGGGAATGATCAAAGCTATCTGTATGTATGCGCCAATTATTTTCTCGGCAATTATTGTTGTGCTCTGTCTGCTGTATAAGCTGGATAAGCTGTATCCCCAGGTAATAGCAGATCTGAGAAAACGGGACGAGCAGGGCATTTTATAACTGCGGATGTCTTGCTCCCAGAGGCAATTAAGAATAGAAAGGAAGCAATTATGATTGATTTTGCGATTAATATCGAACCGCTGTATCCAGGCATGGATATCTGCGGGAAAATTGAGAGGGTCAGTGCGGCCGGCTTTCAGGCTGTGGAGTTCTGGAGCTGGGATGACAGGGATCTTTCCCGAATAAAAGAAACCTGCAGAAAACACGGGGTAAAGGTAAGGGCGTTCAGCGGCACAAAGTCATATTCCCTGTGTGACGGAGAACACAGCAAAGAATATATAGAGTGGATAAAGCGGTCTATAGAAGCTGCCAAGATACTGGACTGTGATACCCTGATTCTGTTTCCCAATCATTTCACTCCCTGCGGCTGTGCGGATTTCCGTGACAAGTACAGCCGCGGGGCGATGATTGCCAACATAACGCATACACTCACATGCCTGGCGCCCCTTCTGGAGGAAGAAGATATGACAGTGCTTTTGGAGCCTCTTTGCAATCTGGGGGCCGATGCGGGCATGGCTGTGACGGATACGGCGCTGGGAGCGGACATTGTGAGGGCTGTTGACTCCCCGAAGGTAAAACTTCTGTGTGATGTGTATCATATGCAGGTAATGCATGGAAATCTGCTTCAGAATATTACAGACAACATGGATGTTGTGCCTTATCTGCACCTGGCAGATGCACCGGACCGCCACGAGCCCGGGACGGGGGAGATTAATTTTAACTTTCTGTTAAGAAAGATTAAGGAGAGCGGTTTTGACGGAACGGTCTGCTTTGAATATTTTCCCGCAGGGGAGACCGAAGCAGGATTTTCTTCCATAAAAGAAGCAGGCAAATTACTGCTTTAACATACGGCAAACGCCGCGTGAATGCCGAGGGGCTTACAGTTAAAATAACATTTCAGGAGGATGAAAAAAATGGTGAAAGAATTAAAGTATGGTATGGTAGGCGGAGATTTGAAAGCACTGATTGGCGAGTGCCACCGCAAGGCGCTGGGTCTGGATCCCAGGGCAAAGCTTGTATGCGGATGCTTTTCTGCTATTGATGAGCTGAATGATGAGTGTGCAGAAGCCTACCACGTAGATAAATCAAGAGTTTACTATGATGCTGAAAAAATGGCGGAAGCAGAGGCCGGGAAGATTGATTTCGTCTCCATCTGCACCCCTAATTTTGTACACTATTCAGTGGCAAAAACATTTCTTGAGCATGGCATCAACGTAGTCTGTGAAAAGCCGCTGACCCTGAAGGTTGAGGAGGCTGAAGAATTGTCCAGACTGGCAAAAGAAAAAAATCTGGTATTTGCAGTGGATTACTGCTATTCCGGATATGTTATGTGCAAGGTTATGAAGCAGATGATTGCCAGAGGCGATATCGGCGAGATTATTTCTGTGAATGCAGATTATATGGAGGGCTGTTTTTTGGAACTTCTCTCTGAGAAGGAACAGGTTAACTCCAGAATCTGGCGTACGGATCCCAAATACAGCGGTATCTCCAATACCTGCGCGGACGACGGGACACATGTAGAGCATCTGGTGCACTATGTAACCGGACTGAAGATTAAGAGACTTTTGGCAACTGCAGATACGTTTGGCAAGAAGCTGGATCTGAATGACAATATTATTCTCGAATATGAAAACGGTGCACATGGCGCATATTGGTTCTCCCAGGTTGCGTGCGGATCCCCCAATGAGATTAATCTGCGCATATACGGAACCAAGGGATCCCTTGAATGGCATCAGACCAGACCGGATGAGGTCCGTTTTGCAAAGGCGGGTGAGGCAGCCCAGCTGCTCTGCAGGGCAGGGGATGGCATCGATGTGCCGGCCGGCAGTCTGGCGCGGGTTCCTTTCGGGCATCCGGAAGGCTATTATATTGCAATTGCCAATATTTACAGGAATGTTATTGATACAATTCTGAAGCTGAAAAACGGTGAGACACCTACCGAGGAGGATCTGGATTTCCCCGATGTGGAGACTGGCGTCAGCGGCGTAAAATTCTATTACGCAGTTATGGAAAGTGCACAGAACAATTCAAAATGGGTTGATGTAGAGTAGGAGGGAAGCAAAATGGCTGACACACAGAAAGCTATTATTTATAAAGGACCGGGAGAGTTTGCATATGAGGAGCGTCCGGTCCCGGAAGTGGAACAGGGGGATGATGTCAAAATTAAAGTATATGGCTGTGCCGTCTGCGGCACGGATGTGAATATCTTTGCTACGCCCCAGAAACATCCCTGTAAGAAGGACATAATCTTCGGTCATGAGTTTTGCGGTGAGGTTGCTGCAGTGGGGGCACAGGTTACGAAGTTGAAGCCTGGGGATAAGGTTATCATAGATCCCCACGGTCCCTGCGGCCGCTGTGACAATTGCCTGGCAGGACTTCCTGAGGCCTGCGATGAGGTATTCCTTGGTCCGGACTCCGGCTTTGACGGTCAGGCACTGACGATGGGGGTATTCGCTGACGGCGGTCTGACAAACTATGTGGTTCTGCCCCAGAAATGTGTGTACAAGGTAGGTGCGGATGCAAAGCCCGAGTTGATGGGCATGGCAGAACCTCTGGCCGGGTGCGGATATGCACTGGAAAAGCTGAATGTGCATGTGGGAGATACCGCATGTGTGCTAGGTGCGGGGCCTATCGGTCTGATGTTCACAGCACTTCTCAAGGCAAGCGGGTGCAGAAAGATTATTGTCTCAGAACCCATTGAATACCGCCGGAAGAAAGCGCTGGAAGTAGGAGCGACCTGCGTGGTGAACCCAGAGCAGGAAGACGTGGGCAAGATAGTTTTGGCAGAGACGGAGAATCTTGGAGTAGATCACTGCATTGAAGCAGTGGGGGGATTGATACCGGACTGTATTGAATACGTACGTCCCCGGGGCAAGGTTCTGCAGTACGGGCATGACGAACTGGTACGGCCTGAGATTCCGGTGGGTACGCTTCTTAAGAAGGAAGTAGAGATTCACGGCGGGTTCCTTGGGAAATATTACATGAGAAAGGTAGGCCAGATCATTGAAGACGGTGTACTTCCCCTGGAGAAGATCCTGACCCATGTAATTCCTGCATCCAGATATAAAGAGGCAATTGAGCTGGCATCCAGCTATCAGTGCGGAAAAATATTTGTTTCCATAGATTTTTAGGAAAGGAGCGTTTGAGAGAATGGCTGATAAGAAAGAAATTTTACGTTTACAGGAGCTGGCCCACCAGGCCCGGTACGATCTCTGCAATCTGTGCGGATCCTACGGCGGAAATATTCATATGGGCGGAGACATGTCAATGATTGATGTACTGACCTGTCTTTTCCAGCATACCATGCGGGTGGCTCCCGAACTGCAGGAAGATCCCGAGCGCGACCGTTTTATCCTCAGCAAAGGCCACGGCGCGGCATGCATGTACATTGTTATGGCATTGAAAGGATTTTTCGACTATAAAGAAATCTGTGAGACCTATGGCCAGATAGGCAGTAAATATGGCCAGCATCCGTGTAAAACCAGACTGCCTATGCTGGAGGCATCCACAGGTTCCCTGGGGCATGGGCTGCCCATCAGTGTAGGGCTGGCGGCATCCGCAAGGCAGCGGGGACAGAAACACCGTGTCTTCTGCATGATGGGGGACGGGGAGACTTGTGAGGGTTCTGTCTGGGAGGCGGCTATGGCAGGCAGAGCACAAAAGCTTGGAAACCTGGTGGCGGTTGTGGATCGCAACAGGCAGCTGATGACCAGTTTTTCCGAGGAGTCGGTCATAATGGAACCATATGCGGATAAGTGGCGTGCATTTGGATGGAATGTAATAGAAATAAGTGACGGGAACGATATGAGGCAGGTTGCGGAGGCATTCGACGGGCTTCCTGACAGCAGCGGGGAGACCCCAACTGTAATAATAGCGAATACTGTAAAAGGAAAGTATGTATCCTTCATGGAGCGCCAGATAAAATGGCATGCGGGAAGCCTGAATGAAACGGATTTAAAAACAGCTTTAAAAGACCTTGACACGGCTTTGGAAAAGCAGAGAAAGGAGTTATAAATGAAGCAATCATATACACTTGACGAATATAATTCAGCAAGAACTGTGGTTGGAGATACCATAGCGGAGCTTGGAGGAAAAGATAATCGGGTATGGCTGCTGACTCCGGATATCGGTTTCGGCTGCAAAGATTTCAAGGAAAAGTATCCGGACCGCTTCCTTGACACGGGGATTGCGGAACAGAATGTGGTTGGCATCTCATCTGGGCTGGCTTACGATGGGAACATACCGTTTATTATCGGGATGATGCCCTTTATGAGTATGCGTGCATTGGAACAGGTGCGCACAGATATCTGCTATCCCAACCTTCCGGTGAGAATTATTGCAAATTATGCGGGGCTGACGGGAAATGGCGGATCTACCCATTATGCTATGGAGGATATGGCGCTTTATTCTTCTCTGGTCAATATGACAGTCTGCGCCGCATCCGATCCGGTGCAGCTGCGGCAGATTATAGAGAAAAGTATGACCTATGACGGTCCTCTCTCCATCCGTATTGACCCGGGTAAAGAGAACCGTATCTTATATCCGTCGGATGCGGACTTTGAAATTGGAAAAGGCTTTACGGCCAGAGAAGGCAGGGACATTGCGGTAATTGCCTGCGGGGAAATGGTTGATTACGCACTTCAGCTGCACGATGCGGCAGAAAAAGAGGGGATCAGCGTGCGGGTGATTGATATGTTTACAGTAAAGCCTCTGGATGAAGAAATTGTACGAAAAGCTGCCTCTGAGACCGGCAGGATTATTGTCTGGGAGGATCACCTTATGAAGAATGGGCTGGCCAGTGCGGTTGCGGATGTACTGTGCGACCAGGGAATCAGCGTAAAATCCTTTAAAAGATTTGGGGTTCCCCAGGTATACCCGGGATTTGGAAGCCCAGAAGAATTATATCATCAGTATCAATACGATCTTGAGGCAGTCTTGTCCTATGTGAAAAGTCTGTTCTAAGGAAAAGGAGTAATAGTATGAGTGCTTACATGTGGAATACATTTTGTCCGACACTCTTTGGAACGGGTGCGTCCAAAGAGGCCGGAAATAAAGCCAAAGAACTTGGAATGAACAGAGTGATGGTTTGTACGGAACAAGCGTTATGTGAATTCAAAGTAGCCACCCAAGTGATTGAGGTATTAAAAGAGACGGGGCTGGAGGTTTTTATATTTGATAAATGCAGGGCGGATGCACCCAGCGATATCTGCGATGAAGGTGCTGCGTTTGTAAGAGAGCATGAAATTGACGGCATTGTGGCAGTGGGGGGAGGCAGTACCCTGGACACCGCCAAGGCCATCGGGATTATCATCAGCCAGAATGGTTCGACCATCCGTGACTACTATGGGATCGGGGAAGCAGAACATGAGATAAAGCTGATCACGCTCAGCACTACCTCCGGCACAGGCAGTGAGATTTCCCAGTGGGCGGTCATCGGAGATACGGTAACCGGGGCCAAGGAAATGCCCATATACAAGCCAGACATGGCTATCGTGGATCCGGTTCTCACCTATTCCCTCCCTGCAGGCCCCACGGCTGCAACGGGGATGGATGTGCTTGCCCACTGTGTGGAGGCAATCACCAACAGAAATTATAATCCTTACGGCTATATATTGGGTAAAGAGGGAATAAAGCTCACCCTTAAATGGCTGCCTGCTGCGGTAAGGGAGCCTAAAAATGCAGAGGCCAGGGAGATGATGTCTTTGGCGGCCAATCTCGGGGGGATGGCTATCTCGGCCTGCGGGTGCCAAATCGGGCACAGCTTCAGTCAGACCTTCGGCGCCCAAAACCATATACCCCACGGTCTGGGCTGCGCCTGGGGACTGCCCGGGGTTATGATTTATACAGCAAAATACGGTGAAAGAAAGAACCTCGAGACTGTGGCGGATGGGATGGAGATTGCATATACACAGGATATAGATACGATGCAGCTGGCTGAGGTCCTGGCGGACAGAGTTGTTAAACTGATGAAAGAACTGAAGATTCCATCCATTCGGGACTCTGGATATACGCTGGAAGACTGCCTGCTTGCAGCGGACAGATTTGCCCATGACGGTGCCTTCGGGAATTCCCCGGGCAATCCGGGTAGAAAAGAGATCGAGGCGTTTATTAAATATACCTATGATGTGTACTAATGCCGTAAAAGTCCTCTGTCACTCATAAAATTATAAAAAAACTCTTCCCACATTTTTTATATATTGCTATAATTAATCTGTCAGATACAGGTGTGTCAAGTCAGAGGAGGATTAAGCATGATTGGGTACAAAGAGTTGATACTGGAAACCGGTATTTGTTTTGACGTTTTCGACCAGATGCAGGATGAAATATTGTTTTTTGATGTGAATGCAAATTTAGTATATTTGAATCAATCTGCAGAGCGTTCAGAGGGATATACTTTAAAGGAATCGTACGGGAAATCTCTTTTTGAGCTTTATGACTTCCAGAATGATGTCAGAAAGGACACAAGCCCGGCTTATATTGCTTTGACGGAAAAACGTCCGGTCCGCGATATGATATGTGTTTATTATACCGGAGGGCTGAAAAAGACAAAAACCATTGACTCTACGCCAATCTATAAGGGCAGAGAACTTATAGGGGCTTTTAATATTCAGCGTGACTTAACCCAGCTTTCCAATATGATTGACGAGAACCTGGAGTTGCAGAGTAAAATTAACCGGCACAGGTCATGCCAGACTGGAAGAGATGCTGCTCCTTTTGCAGAGCTTATAGGTAGCAGCGAGACCTTCCGGTACAGCTTAACGCTGGCTAGAAAGGCTGCCAAAACGGACTCCTCTGTACTGCTGATTGGGGAGGATGGCTGCGGAAAAAATACGTTTGCCCGGTCTATTCATGAAAGCAGTTCCCGGTCTGACGGGCCTTTCCTTTCTATCAATTGTGCATCTATTCCTGAGAACCTGCTGGATGGCTTGCTGTTCGGCACACAGAATAAGCATTATCCCGGTCCGGATTCGGAAGGCATTCTACGTCAGGCCAGCGGCGGAACTCTTTATCTGGAAAATGTAACGTACCTGCCTCCTGCGATACAAATGAAGCTGCTGCATGTTCTTGAGGAACATATGTTTATAAGGCCGAACGGGAGTGAGGCTATTCCAGTCAATATACGTATCATCTGCAGCAGCAGTGAACCGCCTGCGGAAATGATACGCAACAACCGTCTGCGCATGGAGTTCTTTTACTGTATTTCTGTTGTGCAGATTCCCATTCCTTCTCTGGCAGAACGTACAGAAGATATTCCATTGCTGACAAATTACTTTATCAGGGAGTTTAATCGTCGGTTTCATAAAAGAATTCAGGGCGTGGACAGTGAGGTGATGTCATGGTTCAGAATCTATCACTGGCCGGGAAATGTCCGCCAGTTTCGCTCCTGTATAGAAGCAGCTATGAATTTTACAGAAGATGGTCATGAGATCCATGCAGACGATCTGCCTGCCAATGTTTTTTATGAGACCCGGACGTCCAGAACACATTTTAATTCCGGCAATGAACCGCCTGAGATACAGACAGGAGGATTTGCGGATAGCAGTGCCGTGAAGCAGGACATGTATTTCAGCAAAAGAAAGCTGTATCTGGAAGCCCAGGAAAAAGAGCAGGAGGAGATTATCAAAGCCTTAAAACAAACCAATGGGAATATTTCACAGGCTGCCCGTATCTTGGGGATCAGCAGGCAGCTGATGCATTATAGAATGAAAAAATATCATATAGAATGAATCAAACATTCAGGCCTTCTTTCAGAGGGCTTTTTTGTTTTCTATGTCTGTAGAGGCTGTACATGCCGGAGTGTGTTAGACAGCCGTAACATTCGCAGGAACACTTTGTTCCCAAGGCACAGATTTTGGTTAGAACATGTAAAAAAGTGTAAGGGAGAAAAAAAGAGAAAAAACTGTAAAAAAATAATTTTACAATGAATTTTCAGATATTTACGTTGACTGTGCCTGATATATCGTGCAATAATACATATAACAAATGAAATCTATTTATACAAGGAAGTATAGGAGGGTGTATGATTATGCAGAGATATCAAGCAGTTAATCAAACAGATCTAAACAAAATTCATGAAACGTCTCTAAAAATTTTGGAAGAAGTGGGCGTCATTATGACATACGAACCAGCATGTAATCTTCTTGCAAAGCACGGTGCAAAAATTGACGGAAAAAAGGTGTTATTTCCCAGGAGGCTGGTGGAAGAGAGTTTGAAACTAGCTCCTTCCTCCTTCACTCTGTACGCAAGGAATCCCGAAGGAAATGTTATATTCAATCTGGAGGATACACACTACTGCGGCCCCGGCGGTTCCTGCTTTGTTGCGGATCTGGATCATGGCCGCCGCCCAAGTAAAAAAGAAGATTTTATTAACCTGATAAAACTGTATCAATCCATGGATCTTATTGAAATGCATCATGTTCCCTGTGAGATGACAGATGTGGATCCGGCAATCAGAAACAAAGCGGTTGTCTACGAGACCATGAAGTACAGCGACAAACCGCTGATGCCTTTTATGTTTACCTATGAAGAAGCAAAGGAATGCATAGAGATGGCAGCGGTGCCCTTTGGCGGCCTGGAGGCCGTTAAAAATAAAAAACCGGTTCTGCTCGCGGATCCCTGTACAGTAACCCCTCTATGCTATGACGACAAATCGCTGGCTACTCTTATGGCCTTTGCAGAGTATGGTCAGATTCAGCTTATCAATTCGCTGGCAATGGCCGGGGCGACGGCACCTGTAACACTTGCCGGAAACGTTGCAGTACAGAATGCAGAGATACTGGCCGGTATTGTCTTAGCTCAGTGTGTCAATCCCGGAACACCTGTCATTTATTCGGCATCAGGATCTAACGCAAATATGCGTACCTGCTCCTTAACCATAGGTTCTCCGGAATGCGCGTTAATGTCTCTGATTAACGGACAGCTGGCTAAGTTCTATCATCTGCCATGCAGAATCAGCGGCGCAATTACTGACAGCAAATGCTTTGATCCTCAGATGGGCTATGAATCCATGATGAATCTTATGACTGCCGAAATGGCAGGGGGAAACTTTATCCTGCACGGGGGCGGCATTATGGCCACGTATGATACGGTTTCCTTTGAAAAATCAATGGTTGATTATGAGCTCATGGGACTTGTAAGACGCATACACCGGGGAATAGAAGTAAATGAGGAGACACTGGCCTATGATGTTATCAAAGAGGTAGGTCCCCGGGGCCAGTTCCTGACAGAGGAACACACCTATGAACATTTTCGTGACGCACACTATTCACCATTTATTAGTGACTCTTTGAATGTGGCCCAGTGGGAAGCCGGCGGGAAGAAGACAGTTGCGGATCGGGCAAATGAGAAGTGGAAAAAAATGTTGGAAGAGTATGTGCAGCCTGATTTTCCTTCTGAGCTTGACGCAGAGTTAAGAAAACATCTCGAACCGTAAATCATTCTGAATGGAGAGGACTGCTTATGAAATCATTAGGAAAAGAGAAACTAATTGTTTTTATTATACTCAGTGCAACGGTTGCGCTGGCCTATCAGCTCCCGTATATGAAATATACCTTCTATGATCAAATGATGGAGGCGCTGCAAATCAATGATACACAGATGGGAGTTCTGGGTACCTGCCTGACCCTGGTTAACACCTTGTGTTATCCTATCGGCGGCTTTTTTGCGGATCGTTTTCCAATGAAAAAGCTTATCTGCATTACCCTGGCTGCCTTTGCTTTTTTGACCGGACTTTTTGCATTTACAACGAATTATATTGTTTTAATTGGAATTCATGTATTATATGGTTTTTTTGGTATTGCAACCTTATGGTCAGCGTACCTTTCGGGTATTCGGAGCCTTGGAGACGAGGCGTCTCAGAGTGCAATCTTTGGAAGCAGCGAATCCACACGCGGAATTCTCCAGACTATTACGTCCTTTCTCTTTCTGGGGATCATGAATATTGCTGCAACGCCTGTTCTTGGGTTCCGGTTTGTCATGATTGCAGGTGCGGCGATTACAGGGCTTTTCCTGGTTCTTGCTCTGATTTTCCTGCCTGCGGAGACCGCGGCGGAGCAGGAAAAGGAGAAAGAAGAAAAGGTTCCGCTGAGAGAGGTGTTAACCAATAAGGGGGTATGGATCACCATTTGGGTTATTATGTGTTCTTACGTTTCCTGGACATTGGGGAATGGATATCTGACGACTTATACAGTTCGGGTTCTGGGTATTTCCTCTTCTTTAGCATCCACCATTGGAATTGTCAGAAGTTATGTCATTGTGCTGGCGGCGGGCTTTATCGGGGGATGGATATTGGATAAGTTTACCTACAAGGGAAAGGGATTCATGGTATTCCTGTCTGTTACCGTGGTCACAACGCTGGCAGTAATGTGCACAAGTAAGGTGGTTCCTATCTGTATCGGACTTACGCTGTTTCTTGCTTTAATGGCTAATATCATGAAATCAACCTATTGGAGCATAATGGGGCAGGCAGGCATACCCTTGAAAATGACCGCAATTGCCACAGGGGTGATTTCCTTTATTGCATTTATTCCTGATTTCATCGTGCCGACGATCTGCGGGATATGGCTGGATGCTGCAATAGAAGCAGGTAATATCGCATCAGGATTCAATAAAATATTTATACTGCTGATTGCATTTTCGGCGGTGGGAATTGTTGGGGCGGCATTGCTGGCGAGGCAGACAAAATCACATACCTAAGGCGCCGCCGCCTCACTATCAGGGGCAGTATAATATGCAGGAAAAGGAGGTATTACATGGCAGAGGTAAGTGTGGAGCAGATAAGAAATTACAGGCTGTGCGCCCATCATTTGGACGCTGAGTACAGGGAGGAAGACATTATCCAGCTTGCAGGTGCATGCGGGCTGCAGAATACGCCTCCCGGTGCATGGGAGACTGCTCTTTATAACCGGGCTCCGGGCTGCAGTCTCCAGAAGATGGAGTCTCTGCTGTACAAAGAGAAATCGCTTCTCCAGGCCTGGAGCCTGAGAGGAGCGCCCTTTGTATTCCCTGAGGAGGAAAGCGGTGTTTTTCTGTCTGCACTTCTTTCCGAGGGGGATGAGCCATGCATTTACAATCAGGGGATAACACTGGCCCTGGATTTTCTGCAGATGTCTTTTGAAGAGTTGTTTTCTATATTAAAAGAGGTTATGCCAAAGCTGGACAGGGAGACTATTGTGAGCAAAACAGCCTTAGATCAAATTCTCGCAGACTGGATGCTGCCACTTCTGCCCGTCAGAAAAAGAGAGCTATGGACTCAGCCGTCAATGTACGGGAATCCGGACAGGCAGACTGTGGGAGGCGCAGTGGTATCTTTCATGCTACGTCCCTGCGCCTTCAGCGGACTTGCAGTCTTTGGAGAGCGCAAGGGAATCAGCCAGGAGTTTACTTCCTATAAAAACTGGACGGGCCATGCCATGAAAGCCGGCAAAGCCCCCCAAAAGCAGCTAGTGCGCAAATTCATTCACTGCTATGGACCTGCAACTGCAGACAGGCTTACGTGCTGGCTTGGGTGCTCTGGAAAACAGGGCAGACGTATGTGGAATTTAATTGCAGAGGAATTAGAACCAGTTACCGTATCCGGGAAAAAAGCCTTTATTCTATCTGGTGACAGAGAACGGCTCTTCTCACCGGCGGCCTGTAAAAGAGAGCTGCTTCTTCTGGGAGGTCATGATCCATTTCTGGACCAGCGTGACCGAAGTGTATTGCTGGAGGATAACTCCCTGCACAGGGAAATATGGAAAACTACAACAAATCCCGGGGCTATTTTGTACAGGGGAGAAATTATTGGCATCTGGACCAGTAAGAAGAAGAGCAAGGGAATGGAGATTGCAATAAACCTGTGGAAGAATTCTCAGGAAAAACAAAAACTTTCCACTCTCGCAGAACAATATGCTGCCTTCCGGCAGCAGAAACTGGTGAGCGTTCATATTAATAGCTGACATACCACATGTTACTTCTGTACTTTCCCCAATCCTCCATAGTATTGACGGTTTCTGCTGATTTTGTTATGTTTTAATTGTATTTATCTGGGGCCTAACTGTCCCAATGTTTATCAAGTATGTAAGCGATAAATCGGAATATAAGGAGGTAACTATGGAACAGGAATATATTATAAACGCTTGCAGCGGTCAGGCGATTGACGTGGTAAAAGAGCAGACCATAACCGTCATTGATATGGAAAAGAAACCAGGCAGATTATTTACCCTGTAAATCTATTTATGTACACAAAGATAGATAAGAATGGAGATATAGAGGTCAAAAGGCCTCTATCAAAAGCGGGAGATAAAGTGGTTTTGCAGGCAGAAATGAATATGCGTTTAGGGATTGCTGCCTGTAGTGTATCTGAAAGTGACTGCAATAGTAGAAAATGTACGCCAATAAGGATTGTTGTTGCTGATTGATTAACTTTAGTATACCGATGTACCTATCTGGGTGAGGACCCTTGAGGGTGTTTGGGAAAATAGATAGCTGTAAATGTGTCTATCGAAGATACATACACTATGTATTTATATCTTGACGGTTTACTTATTACATGGTAGTATAAACATACAAAGTGTATGTAAGAGGTGATTGTATGCCAAGAAATAAATATCCTGAGGAAACAGTTCAGACAATTTTAGATGCTGCTTTAAAACTTTTCACGGAAAAGGGATATGAAAATACTACTGTACTGGATATTGTGGATCAGATGGGGGGTCTGACTCGGGGCGCCTTCTATCATCATTTTAAATCCAAAGAAGAAGTGATGAGTGCTCTCACAGAGCATATGTTCTATAAGGACAACCCATTTGAGAAAGTAAAAGGGGAAGAGGCGTTGACCGGTCTGGAGAAACTCCGGCAGATTATGAAGAATTCACTGGTGGATTCTGATTCCAGAAGGATTAGTATCCAGGCGATTCCTCTCCTGAAGAATCCCAAATTCCTGGCAGAGCTTGTTGAGAGTAACCGGGATATGATAGTGCCTGCCTACCAGGAGTTAATAGAAGAGGGGATTGCTGATGGCTCGGTCCATACCAGTTATCCAAAGCAGGCGGCTGAG
>OLQH01000596.1_pt1 | contig 37426 bp, 35 predicted proteins | sample 1672671 | NCBI WGS metagenome assembly OLQH01 (sample SAMEA3136712, study PRJEB25190) | human gut metagenome
AGTAAATTCTGAAAGCAGCTCACAGGACGGTCCGCAAAACAGTACTGAGAGCAGCCAGTCAGCAACAGAAAAACAGGAAGAGGTCACTATCAATTTCTGGCATCATTACAGTGCGCAGTCGGCGGAAAATGATACGCTGATGAACGTACTGATTCCGGCCTTTGAAAGTGAGAACCCGGGTATTAAGGTAAATGCGGTTTCCCATGAATGGGCGGACCTGCATGAAAAAATACTGATTAATGCCAAAGCGGATACACTTCCGGATGTGGCGCGTCTTGACAGCGCATGGATACCGGAGTTCCAAAAAATGGGGATACTGGTTCCGCTGGACGAAGAAATTGCGGGTTTCAGCGATGTCTCCGGCGGGCTTCTGGAAAGTGCTATGAGCACAGCCCAGATAGGCGGACATTCCTATGGACTTGCATTGAATACAAATACGAAAATTCTGTTCTACAATCAGAAAGCACTTGAGGATGCAGGACTTTCCGTGCCGTCTGACATGGATGAATTCGTGGAAGCGGTAAAACAGCTTTCCGGCAGCAATAAAAACGGGCAGCAGGTATGGGGCTATGATGAACCTGCCCTTGCAGGCTGGAACCTCTGTCCTTTTATCTGGAGCTGCGGAGGAGAGCTTACCAGTCCTGACCAGAAAACGGCCACCGGTTATATCAACAGTCCCGAAACGGTGGCAGCGGTTCAGCTGCTGGCGGATCTCTACGGAGAGGGATGTATCACCGGATGGAACAGCGGAGATATTCCCATGACAGATGGCTTCGGAACCGGACGGTATATGATGCTGCTTGAGGGCCCATGGAAAATAGCGGAAATGCAGGGTGCATATCCTGATTTTGCCTATGGTACCGCTCCTATGCCTGCAGGCAAGGGCGGAAGCGTATCCGTTTTGGGTGGCGAAGATATTTCAATGTTCCGTTCTGCCAACCAGGATGCCGCCTGGAAGTTTATGGAGTTTATGACATTTCCTTATGCGCAGGAGGAAATGGCAAAGTGCGGTCAGATTCCGGTAAATAAGGAAGCGCTGGAGAGTGATACCGTGAAGAAAGCTGATTTCGCTCCTTTTATTGAAGCGATCAAAACAGCAAAAAGCCGCCCAACGGTAGCAAGCTGGTCAGAAATTGACAGTGAACTTGCCACTGCGGTAACCGCAGTAATGAACGGGGAAAAAACCGCTCAGGAAGCCATGGATGAGCTTGCAGTGAAGATGGATAAACTGCTTGCCGAATAAGGCTTACACTACTTTATTATAGCCCAGGAGCGTCCGCTTCGTCAATGGCGCGGACGTTTTCCTGAGCCGGTTTATGTTAATGGATTAGGCGGGCGGTATAACAGCGGCCGGGCAGCAAAGGAGGCATATATGAACAGAAAAACATGGGGCAGCAGGATGCAGATAGGCTTACTTTTGCTGCCGGGTGTGCTGATATTCGGAATATTTACACTTTATCCCATTGCCAAGCTGTTTCTTATGAGTTTTTTTAAATGGGATTTCGGATCCATACTGAGCCAGGAGTTTTTCGGGCTGGGAAATTACGGAGAGGTTTTTGGGGATCCCTATTTCCATACAGTGTTTGTAAATTCAATAGTATATACGCTGGTGACGGTACCGGCGCAGATGCTGCTGGGGCTTTTAACCGCGCTTTTTATCAACAGCATCTGCCATTTCAGGATAGGCTTCCGCGTGCTGTATTATCTGCCTGTAATTACCTCTTGGGTTATTGCATCGCTTGTTTTTAAGTATGTATTTAATACGGAAGGAATGCTGAATTATTTCCTTACAAGCGTCATACATGTGACAGGACAGAATATCCGCTGGCTGGATACCCGTTGGGGCGGGCTTACAATTGCAATGCTTCTGGGAATCTGGAAGGGAATTGGATGGAATATGGTAGTGTTTCTGGCCGCGCTGCAGACTGTTCCCCAGGAATTATACGAGGTGGCATCGCTGGACGGCGCCGGAAGTGTGAGAAAGTTTTTCTCCGTAACCCTGCCAGCCATCCGGGGAACCGTTTTATTTGCTCTGGTCATGCTGACCATTGGCGGCTTCAATGTATTTACCTCTATTAAAATGATCACAGACGGCGCGCCGGGGCACCAGACGGATACGATTTTGACATGGATGTATTATAAAGCCTTCAGTACAGGCAAGTTCGGTTATTCTGCAGCGCTTTCCTTTATTACCGCTGTGGTGCTTGCCTTTTTGGCACTGGTACAGTTCCGGTTGATGAAGGAGGGGGAGAATTGAAGGTGAAACTGACAAAAAGAAATATGGTTCATTTTTTATTATATCTGCTTCTGTTGGCCGGGCTGATCATTGTGGTACTGCCATTTTGCTATATGCTGAGCACCTCGCTGAAGCCGAATGGGGCTCTGTATGAGTTCCCGCCCCGTTTTTTCCCTTCACTGGAGGAAATTACGCTGGAAAATTATGATTATATACTTCACCAGGGAAAATTCTATATGAATTTTATTAACAGCGTTCTCGTGTCGGGTATTACCGTTTTGATTGCCGCTTTTGTGGCTGCCGCCCTTGGCTTCTGTATTGCAAGATTCCATTTTCCGGGGAGAAGGTTTCTTTTTCTGTTTATTATGCTGACCATGATTATTCCGGGGACTACGCTGATAGTTCCCCAGTATGAGCTGGCGGTTAAGCTGAAGGTGATCAATAATCTCTGGGGGCTGATCCCCTTTTATGTGGCCTGGGTCATACCATATTCAACATTTATGATAAAAGGGTTCGTGGAAAATGTGCCCAGGGAGCTGGATGAAGCGATTTATATGGATGGGGGAGGCGTGTTTACCGTATTTTTCCGCATTATATTTCCACTTGCGAAGCCAGGCATTGCCTCCGTATCTATTTTTAACTTCCTTACAGCATGGGAGGAATTCCCATGGGCAAATACGGTAATAAATGATAATCTGAAGCGGACTCTTCCCATAGCCATCTCCGGTTTTTTCGGTCAGCACCAGTTTACGCAGTGGGGATATGTTTTTGCACTGTCTGTCCTGAGTCTGGTGCCTATCCTGGTAATATTTATTTTCTGCCAGAAATTCTTTGTGGCGGGGCTGACTGCGGGAAGCGTTAAGGGATAGGCTCAGCAGAAAAGTAAACAACCCACATAATCAACGAAAGCTCCTAAAAAGCACCTCCATCTGCCATATTTTGTGCATTGTTCCTTTCCGTGCGTTTACTTTATAATGAAAAAAAGATACTGCCCGGAGCAGGTCTTTTTACATAAAACGCAAAGAAAGGAAAAGTACATTGAAAAAAAATATTTTATTTTCTCTTATCACATCTATGGTTGTTTCCGCGTTTGTAGGAATTATGGGCCTTTCTGCGCAGGCCGCGCCGGTGAGTGAGTCCCGGGAAAAGACGGTTGTGGGCTATTATACCTCCTGGGCTTCGGCTAAGGGCTATACGCCGCTGCACGTTCCGGCACAGAAGCTGACCCACCTGAATTACGCATTTGCCGGAATTGATCCGGCTGCCAACAGCATTGCCCTTGCCAATCCACAAAGGGATCTTAAGAATTTTGAGCAGCTCCGCAGCTTAAAGGCGGCAAATCCCGGACTGAAAACCCTGATATCCGTAGGGGGCTGGGATGATTCTGCTTATTTCAGCGCTGTCGCTGCCACTGAGGAGAGCAGGAACAGCTTCGCCGAAAGCTGCCGGGCCTTTCTTGTGGCCCACGGTTTTGACGGGGTTGATCTGGACTGGGAATATCCGGTGTCCGGCGGAAAGGCCGGGAATCTGTCCAGCCCCGGAGATACAGGGAACTTTACGCTGCTTCTTTCCGCAATCCGGCAGAAGCTGAATGAACAGAGCCTGATTGACGGCAAACAATATTATCTGACAATTGCCGGGGCAGCCAATCCCAACTATCTGAAGAAAATTGAAGCGGGCAAGGTGGCGGAGCTGGTGGATCATATTTTTGTTATGACCTATGATATGCATGGGCCGTGGGACAGCCGGTCGGATTTCGGCGCGCCCCTATACAGTCCGTCAGAATACACCCCTCAGTATAAAAACAGTGTATTTGAGGGGATATCCGCGTACCTGAATGCAGGAATCCCCGCAGGCAAGCTGGTTCTGGGAATCCCTTTTTACGGCTATCTTTATGAGGGTGTTTCGGAAAATAACAACGGCAGGTACAGCGCCTTTTCTTCCGCCCGTGCGGTCATCTACGATGCGGTAAAAAATAATTACCTGAACCGCCCCGGTTTTCGCTCCTTCTTTCATGAAGAAGCATTTGTACCATATTTATATGGAAACGCAGCCTTCCTTTCCTACGAGGATACCCGGTCTGTGGGCGCTAAAGCCATGCTGGCCCGGAATCTGGGACTGGCAGGCGCCGGGATCTGGGAGCTGTCGCAGGATACGGGAGGGGAACTGTTGGAGAGCGTTTATGCAGGAGTGAACGGGAAGTAATTATCAGGAACTGACAACGGTATATGTTATGTTAAAGCACTTGCAAAACATCGTCCCATTACGTATAGTAAGAAGCAGCAGGAAAGGAACGGACGATGAAAAAAGAGGAAGCGGATTACATAAAAATCATGTCGGACTGTACGCTGTGCCCAAGAAACTGCCATGCCGACAGGCTTGGCGGAAAAACGGGCTATTGCGGGCAGACCGCAGAAATAAAAGCCGCCAGGGCGGCGCTGCATTTTTGGGAGGAGCCGTGTATTTCAGGAGATAACGGTTCAGGTACTGTTTTTTTCAGCGGCTGTGTGCTCCGGTGTGTGTTCTGTCAGAACAGGAATATTGCCGAGAGCAGGGCCGGCAGGGAAATTACGGTGGAAAGGCTTGCGGACATTTTCCTGGAGCTGCAGGAGAAGAAAGCCAATAATATCAATCTGGTGACGCCCACCCATTTCGTCCCGCAGATTGCGTTGGCGCTGGAGCGGGCGAAGGAGGCGGGGCTGTGTATCCCGGTGGTTTACAATACCGGAAGCTATGAGAAGGCGGATACGCTGAAACGGATGGACGGTCTGGTGGATATTTATCTGCCGGACATGAAATATGTCTCCCCTGCGCTGGCGCAGAGATATTCCCACGCACCCGATTATTTCGAAACGGCCTCCCTGGCGGTGGCGGAAATGGTAAGGCAGGTGGGAGAGCCGGTTTTTGACGGCAATACGGGGCTGATGAAAAAGGGAGTCATTGTGCGGCATCTGGTGCTGCCCGGCTGTACGGTGGATTCCAAAAAGGTGATCCGGTATCTGTATCAGACCTATGGGGAGCGCATTTTTATCAGCATTATGAACCAGTATACCCCGATTGGTGAATTTCCAGAGTTCCCGGAGCTGAACAGGCGTGTGAGCAGAAGGGAGTACGACAGGGTGGTGGACTTCGCCCTTGAGCTGGGTGTGGAAAACGGTTTTATCCAGGAAGGGGAAACCGCGGAGGAAAGCTTTATACCGGAATTTGATGGAGAAGGCCTGTGAGCGTGTCACAGACCTTTTTTCTAAATGATGGGAATGGCCGGTTTTTAAAGAAAAACATGGAACTTACATGTTACGGTTCAGACAGGTCCGTCCATTTTCTGCGCAGACCGTGAGAAAACGTGCCGGCGGCCTGAAAAAAAGAATTGTATCATGGCTCAGGGTGGGTTATGATGAAGGTATGTAACAACGGAAAAATACACAGAGAGGAAAAGTCTATGGGGGAAACAAAAGCTTATACATTTAAGGTAAAACCGCAGGAGGATTCCAATATATACAGGCTGATTCAGATTGACAGCGGCAAGACGCTGGATGATCTGCACAGCGCCATACTCCGGGCCTTTGATTTTACGGCAGAGCATCTGTATATGTTCAGCAGAAACAGGAAGCCATATGACAAAGACGGTTATTATTCGCCCTATGATGATGAAAGAAGGAGGGCGGATCAGGAAACCCTTTCAGGGCTGGGCTGGAAGCTGAAGGAAACCTGGCTTTATTTGTATGATTTCGGCGATGACTGGATGTTTGATGTGACGTTAGTAAAGATGGAGGATACGGAGAAAAAAGCGAGGACGCGCCAGCTGGAGGGAAAAGGCGTACTGGAACAGTACCCTGCTTATGAAGAAGACGGTTGGGATGAAGAGGATGACTGGAAAGACGCTCCGGAGGATTTTGCGGAGGAGGCGGAAGATGCGTCCTTTGAGGATAATATCCTGCGGGATTTTTTCCTTGGAGAGGACTGGGACGAGGAAGACGATCTGGATATTATGTCTCCGGTAGAAGTGCTGCCCACGAACAAAACCATGGAAAAGCTGCTGAAGCAGAAGAGCAAGGAGGAGCTGGAGGCTCTGATGGGCAGGATGGGGATAGCGCTGCCCCCGGTCCCCAAGGGAAAACGCAAGGTCCCTGTTTATGCGGCGGCCCTGGCAGAGGAGCTGAATAAGGATATGGAGCCGTTACTTGGGCTGCTTACCGGAGAAAGTATGGAATTCCTGGTCCAACTTACGGAGGGAAAGAAGGTTACGCTGGCAGACTGCCTGGGTATGCTGAGGGAACTGGATGTTTATTTTGCCTGCGGGCTTGCGGATTTGGAGGATTTTGATGAGGGAGTTATCAGACTGACGCCGGAAGCCGGAAAATGTGCGGAAATTTGTTCGCAAAAGGATAGAAGGCAGCAGATCGAAGTGATTGTAAAGCTGGAGTCCAACATGAAAAGGTTCCTGAATATGTATGGGGTGATGGAAGCGGAGAAGCTTCTGCCGCTGCTCAATTCCTATACCGGCTGCAGCATGGAGATGGAAGAGTTCTATGACAAAGTTTTGGTGCCAAATGCTTATTGGGACAACATCACTGTGCTGAAGATGGAGGAAGATGAAATTATTTATGTCTCCATCCTGGAGGAAGAGGACGCCGAATGGGTGCTGTCGCAGAGAGCGGAATTCGATGAAATTGAGGATTACAGGGAGTTCACCACGCAGGAGAGGAAGGCGCTTGAACAGGGAGGAATTATATCCTTGATTCCATCTATGAAGGAGTTGATGGACTATCTTCTGGATGTAAAAGAAGTGGAAGAAGAGGAATGTATGTTCCTGGTATCCGAGCTTTTGCATGAAGGTATGCTGGGCGTTGATATTGAGAATTTTATCGCTGAGTGCGGAGATATGCTCAGGGATAATGATATCCGGATGACACACAGATTCAGGGAAATGGTGGAAGCGGTGCTGGAGGAATGCCCGTCGGCGGTTCTGAAGGGTTACTCTATGAAGGAATATGGAAAAATGATGGAGGAATAGAGAGCATGACTCGGCATGAGGAAATAATCATGGATGTTTTTCTCTGTACAAGGTTCAATGAACGGGCGGAGCTTGTACAGAGGATGAGAGTAAAAAGGTAATTCTGCCCTCATTGGATTTTGTACTTATAGGAAGAAAAAAACTATAAGGAGAAAAACCAATGAAACAGCTCACAAATAATAAATCGGGATTTACGTACTATATTATATTCTGGCTCAGCCAGTCCGTTTCCCAGCTGGGAAGCGCCATGATGGGTTTTGCCCTGATAATCTGGGCTTATAAACAGACGGATTCCGCAATGGCGGTATCCCTGATGACCTTTTGTTCTTATGTGCCTTACATTCTTGTCAGTCTTTTTGCAGGTTCATTTATTGACCGGCACCGGAAAAAGACGATTATGCTGGCAGCGGATTCCGCCGCGGCTGTGTGCACTGTTTTTGTCTGGATGCTGCTGATTAACGGCAGGCTGGATATCCGTTATATTTACGTGGTGAATGCGGTAACTGGCTTTATGAATGCGTTTCAGTTTCCGGCGCAGTCCGTGGCTGTCGGGATGCTGGTGCCCAAGGAGCTGTATGCGAGGGCAAGCGGGATGGATTCCTTTTCTTCCAACCTGCTGACGGTGGTGACACCGGTGCTGGCGGCTTCCGTCAGCGCCTTCTGGGGGTTGGAGGGCGTAATTCTCGCGGATCTTGGCTCTTTTGTTTTTGCGTTCTGTGTCCTGCTCTTTTTCGTCCGGATTCCGGAGGAATGCAGCAGGGAAAAGAAGAAAGAGAAGCCCTTTGCCGGCCTGAAGGAAGGGATTGGTTTTCTGAAAAAGGAAAAGGGCCTGGGATTTATGATTTTCAGCATGGCGTTAATTAATTTCTTTTCCCGGCTGACCTATGAAAATATTCTGTCGCCCATGCTTCTTGCAAGGAGCGGGGGAAATGAGCAGGTTATGGGGCTGGTGAGCAGTGTGATGGGCATGGGAGGGATCGCGGGCGGCCTTTTGGTTGCAACTGGGAAGATAAAGAGAAGACCGGTGAGGATGATCTATCTGTCCGCCGCTTTTTCCTTCCTGTTCGGGGATTTGGGGATCGGCATGGGCAGGGGTGCCTGGAGCTGGTGCCTGGCAGGGCTTGCGGCAAGCGTTCCTATTCCCTTTGTAGCCGCGGGACAGCGTATTATTCTGTATCACCGGGTTCCCCGGGAGATACAGGGAAGAATTTTTGCAGCAAGAAATGCGCTGCAGTATTGCAGTATCCCGGCGGGCCTTCTGCTGGGAGGCTGGCTGGCCGACTATGTATTTGAACCGTTCATGCAAGGGGGTTCGGCTGCGGCACAGCTGCTTGGCAGGCTGATTGGGACAGGGAGCGGAAGCGGAATGGCGCTGATGTTCCTGTGTACCGGCGTGCTTGGGGCAACGTCAAGCCTTTACTGGTATTGCAACAGGGAAATACGGAAGCTGGAGGAAGGGCTGGAGTGACAGCGCTTTATAAGATGCAGGGGGAAAACAGTATCTGTTTTCTTCCCTGCTTTTTTGTATAAAAAGGGATATTCAATCAATGCGTTTTTATGAATGTGGTTTTTGTGCCGGGGTTATAAAAGCAGGGAAGGAATTTCGGACAAGTTGAACTATATTTCCTGTTTCACAAACACCCTGCAGCTGTTGGGCTTGCTGAAAACGATTTTTCCCTGGTGGATAAAGGTGATGTAGTCGGCAACCTTTTCCAGATCCGTTGTGATGTGGGAGGACATCAGGATGGAATGTGTCTCATCCTGGATAAAATCCAGGAAAACATCCAGGATATCGTCGCGCATTACCGGATCCAGTCCGCTGGTGGCTTCGTCCAGGATAAGCAGCTTCGGATGGTGGGAAAGGGCGGCTGCAATGGAAAGCTTCATTTTCATGCCCTTGGAAAAGGTTTTGATTTCCTTGTCTGCAGGCAGCTGGAACTGTTCCAGAAAGCCTTTGTAGGCAGACGGATCCCACTGGCGGTAAGCGGCAGCAGAGATCTTACCCACCTTGACGGGGTGAGGGTTTCATAAAAGTTAATGCCGTCAAACACAACACCGATATCTTCCTTCAGCTGCCTGGGATTGTGGGAAAGCTCTTTGCCCCAGAATAAAATATTTCCGTCATCCTTCCGGATCAGGTCGAGCACGGCATTGATGGTGGTACTTTTGCCCGCGCCGTTCTCCCCGATCAGTCCCATGATGGTTCCGCAGGGCAGTGTGAAGGATACATGATCCAGCGTAAAGCCGGGATATTCTTTTGTCAGGCCATTGATTTGTAATGCAGGTTCCATATAAACTCCCGTCCGCGTACTTTAAGACGCAAATATAATCAGGAAGAGACTTTGCCTGCCCGTCCCAGACGGCATGCTGCCGCAGAGGGAAGGCCGGTGTCCGCTTTCTGTCTCCTTAAAACAAAGTCAGTTTTCTGTGTCCTCATAGAACAGAGCGATCAGCTCTGTCAGCTTATCCAGGGAAATTCCGCAGCCGCGTGCCATTTCAACGGCCTCCTGCAGGTGTTCTTCTATTTTGCGCTGCTGTTCCTCCTGGAACAAATCCCTGTTTGCAGCGGATACGAAGCTGCCGCGTCCGACAGTTGTTTCGATAAATCCGTCTCTCTGCAGATCCTCATAAGCCTTCTGAACAGTGATTACACTGATATGCAGCGATTTTGCCAGCGCCCGCATGGAAGGGATCGGCTCCCCTGCCTGCAGCTGGCCGGTGATAATCATTGCCTTTATCTGTGTGGTAATCTGTTCGTATATGGGCTTGCTGGAGTTATTACTGATTATTATTTCCACAAAACCCCTCCAGAGTGTTTTATAGTGTACTTACCGTACAAGTACACTATAAAACACTATATGCGGGATGTCAATAGGGTTTTTACAATATAAGAAGATAAATGATTGGATTATAGAAGGCGTGTTTTATGATTGGCTTGATGGCAGCTTCCGTGATGCGGATGTAATTATTCTTTTAGATATTCCGAAAAGAGTTTACCGTTTTCGCATAATCCGCCGTTTTGTTAAGAGAAAGCTTGGAATGGAGCGGGCGAAGAAAGAAACGCTTTCTTCGCTCGTGGCCCTGCTGAAGTGGACAGATAAATTCCAGGATAAAAATCTTCCCCGGATATATGAAAAGTTAGGGAAATATCCGGATAAGACCATAATTTTACACAGCAGAAGAGAAGTGAATGACTATATAAAATAAGCGGATTACGGACTGCAAACTACAACGATAACATTTTCCCGACATGACAATATAAATGCAGCAGCCTGCGCCATGCCGTTTTTAATCATCATCTTCCTCTGAAAGCGGCAGGCTGAAAATAAATTCCGTTCCCACTCCTTCAGTGCTGATAACATTGATATTTTCATTATGCGCCTGGATAATTTCCCTTGTGATTGAAAGTCCAAGGCCGGTGCCCTTCTTATCCTTGCCCCGGGAAAGATCCGTTTTATAGAAACGGTCCCAGATCAGCTTCAGGCTGTCCTTGGGAATGCCGATGCCGCTGTCCTTTACGGAGACGAATACCTTGTTCCTTTTTTCTGTGGTTTCAATCTTGATAACGGAATCGGAGTGGGAAAATTTGATGGCATTGTCCATCAGGTTGTAGAGTACCTGCTGTATTTTGCCCATATCCGCGTGCACGGGAAGCTGTTCGCCGGTAAGGACAAGCTCAATGGCGATATGCTTCTGCTGGCAGGTGCCCTCAAAGGAAGCCGCTGTATTGCGGATGATGGAGTTAACATCAAAATCCGATTTTTCCAGAACCATGCCCTTGGTGTTCAGGTTGTTTAAGGTGAGCAGGCTGTTGGTGAGCTTGGTGAGCCGTTCAGTTTCGTTTAGCACGATGTTCAGGTATTTTTCATGAAGCTCAGGCGGGATGGTCCCGTCCAGCATGGCTTCCAGATAGCCCTTGATTGAGGTCAGGGGAGAGCGGAAGTCGTGGGAAACGTTGGCAATGAATTTTTTCTGGTTGTCCTCTCCGCGGGCGATTTCACTGGCCATGTAGGAAAGGGAGGCCGCCAGATAGCCGATTTCGTCTTCACTGTCCACCTGGAATTCATAGTGCAGGTTGCCTGCGGCATACTGTTCTGTCGCCTCCGTAATTTTGCGCAGCGGCAGGTAAACCATTTCCGTAAAAAAGATAAGGATGATCAGGGACAGCAGGAACAGGATGACCAGGATAATATAGGAAATACTGAGCAGACTTTCACTGGTGGAACGCAGCGACGCCATGGCGGTATGGATGACCACATAGCCCCGGACCTTGAAATTGGAGGTGATGGGCGCATAAACGCTCAGCATTTCCCCTTCAAAGCTGTCATAAAAGGTTCCGATGGTATAGTAAGAGCCGGCGGTTTCCGTAGCGTTGAAGCCCTCGATGATGCGTGGGTGATCCAAATCCACCGGAGTGGCGGTGTCCATAATCATACGGCCGGAGGGATTGATAATCCATATGGTGGAATCCAGGTAGACGGACAGGGAATCCAGCTGTGTTTTTACCGTTTCCAGGGATGCTTCATTATTGTACAGATCCGATGCGTAGGTGTTGGCAATGAGTGTTGCTTCCTTATACAGCGTATCCGCTTTTTCTCTTTTCATATGCTCCAGGGTCATGCTGGATCCGAAGGAGGCGACGACGATGAAGCCGAAGAAGCCGAAAATCAGATATGCCAGCAGGAATTTTAAATAGAGGGTCTTTCTCATTGGTCCACCTCAGTTTTCATAATGTGATTTCTATTATACAGACCTGGTAATTGTTCAGCAGTCTCGCAATTACCAAACCTTATACTATCTTACCATATTTGCCCTGCCTTGTAATCCCCTTTGCGGGATTTGCGGATTTGCCCATAATTTATGGTATTAAAAAGTATTCTATTCTATAATATAGGTATACAAATCAACATCTAAATTGGAGGAGGGAAAAAATGAAAGTCAAATTTCCGGATTACAATAATTGCATTACAAACATCCCAAATTCTATACTGAAATATTTTGGATATGAGGAAGGACGAAAAACAAGCAGCTTGTTAGATTCTTATCTGAAAAAAGAATATGATAATGTAGTTGTTCTTTTATTAGATGGCATGGGAAAATGTATAATTGACGGGAATCTGGATAAGGAAGGTTTCTTTCAAAGTCATTTGGAAGCGGTATATAGTTCTACATTTCCGCCGACGACAGTGGCGGCAACGACTTCTATGCTTAGTGGAATGAATCCATGTGAACACGGCTGGCTTGGCTGGGATTGTTATTTCCCGCAGATAAACAAGAATGTAACTGTTTTTTTGAACAAGGAGATGGAAACAGGTCTGTCTGCGGCTGATTATAATGTTGCATTCAGATATTGCGGATATGAAGACATTGTTCAAAAAATCAATCGGATATGCGGAAAAGAAACAGCGTATTACGTTCTCCCTTTTCTTGCTCCATATCCGCGGACATTTGAAGATATCACCAACCGCATTGCTGATTTGTGCAGTCAGCCCGGCAAAAAATTTATCTATGGTTATTGGAGTGAGCCGGATACTACGATGCATAGAAAGGGATGCTATAGCGAAGAATCAAAGCAACTCCTTCAAGATATTGAGTCCAGGGTAGAAAAAATGTGCAGCGGGCTTGATAAAACACTGTTTATAATTACTGCGGATCATGGACATATGGATTCGAAATGTGTTGCAATCGGAGATTACCCAAAGATTCAGGAATGCCTTGTCAGGTTGCCATCGATTGAACCGAGAGCCTTGAATCTCTTTGTCAGACCGGAGAAAAAAGAACAATTTCTCAGTGAGTTTCAAAAAGAGTTTGGGGAGAAATTTTTATTGATGTCAAAGGAAGAAGTAATTCAAAGGCAATTGTTCGGACCAGATACAGAGCATCCTTCTTTTAGGGACATGTTAGGGGATTACCTTGCGATTGCAGTAAGTGACTTAACCATTTGCTGTACAAAGGAAGAGGCTGATATTTTAATCGGCGTACATGCCGGAATGACAGATGAGGAGATGGAAATTCCGTTGATTATCATTGAGAAATGAAGCTTCTCTTAATTGGGGATAAGGCGCGGCTGATGGAACGTATGATAAGCCATTTTATGCCCCATGTGCTGCCATAAAAAACAGCGGTAAAAAAACGGCGGAGGATGATATGGTACTTGTCTGCTTGACAAGAGCCATATCAGCCTCCGCCGGTTTTTGTTATCTTACCTCAAATTTATATCCAATCCCCCAAATCGTAGCGATTCTCCAGAACTCATGGTCTTTGATTTTCTCTCTCAGACGCTTGATATGTACATCCACGGTACGGGTATCACCGATATATTCATAGCCCCAGATCTGATCCAGAAGCTGTTCCCTGGTAAAAACATGATTGGGAGAGGAAGCGAGGAAATAAAGAAGCTCCAGCTCCTTGGGCGGCATTTCCACGGATTTTCCCATGTAGATGACGGAATAGTTGGTCTGGTTGATGGTGAGATCCGGGTATTCCACACACTTGATACCTGTGGGCTCCGCAGCTGCGGGAGCCGCCTTATAACGGCGCAGCACGGCTTTGACGCGTGCCACCAGCTCCTTGGAGTCGAAGGGCTTTTCCATGTAATCGTCGGCGCCCAGCTCCAGCCCCAGCACCTTGTCAAAAATCTCGCCCTTGGCGGAAAGCATGATGATGGGAATATTGGATTTGCTCCGTACCTCGCGGCATACCTGATAGCCGTCGATGCCGGGGAGCATCAGATCCAGCAGGATCAGGTTGGGGGTAAAGCTGTCCACTGCGGAAAGGGCGGATTCCCCATCCCCCACAATCATGGTTTCAAAGCATTCCTTAGTGAGGTACAAAGAGATCAGCTCCGCAATATTGTTGTCGTCGTCCACAATCAGAATTTTCTGTTTATTTACCATGTGGTTAGTCTCCTTTGCTGTGACAAGTGGGCATGCTTTCACAGGCTCCGGCGGCCGGGCCGCCGGAATCCTTATGAAATCAGGCTCAGGATTTAAATTCTACTATGGTGACACCTGCGTCTCCTTCGCCGTATTCACCCAGGCGGTAGGATTTCACATATTTCACCCTGCGCAGGTGGTTCTGTACTGCGCTTCTTAACGCGCCCGTCCCCTTGCCGTGTACGATACGCACACTGGGCAGGTGGGCCAGATAGGCGTCATCCAGATATTTGTCGAGAACGGACATGGCTTCGTCCACTGTTTTGCCCAGAAGGTTAATCTCCGCGGAAACGGAGAGGGATTTGGACATGCGGATTTTGCCGGAGCCGGTACGCGCGCCTTTGGCTGTGGTCGCGGCATCCTTTTCCTGGACAAGGACCAGATCGCGTATATTTGTCTGGGTACGGATAATGCCGCACTGTACGAACAGGTTGCCTTTATTGTCGGGAAGCGTGCTCACGGTTCCCTTCAGCCCCATGGATACGATGCGCACGGTTTCACCCAGCTTAAGCTGGGAGGGCTTCAGGCCGGCTGTTGCGGGCTGATCGTTTTTAACGGCCAGCTTTTCATTTTTGTCAGAGATTTTCCCGCGCAGCTTTTCTCTTGCTTTTTCCAGATCCTTCATGGAAGCGCCGGGACCGGCTTTCTGGAAGGCGCGGATGGTTTCGTCCGCTGTATTTTTGGCATCCTGGAGGATTTCGCGGGCCTGTTCATTGGCTTCTCGCAGAATCCGTTCCTTAGCCTGGTCGATTTTTTCCTGTTTGGCTTCCAGCTGCTTCTTCAGCGTTTCTACTTCCCTCTTGTAAGCGGCGATTTCCTGCTGTTCCTTCTCTATTGTAACACGGCTTTGCTCCAAATCGGTAAGCAAATCTTCAAAGCTTTTATCCTCCGCGCTGATCTGTGTGCGCGCGGCATCGATAATTTCGTCGGAAAGCCCCAGCCTGGAAGAGATGGCAAAGGCGTTGCTCTTACCGGGGATGCCGATGAGCAGCCGGTAGGTAGGACGCAGGGACTCCACGTCGAACTCGCAGCAGGCGTTTTCCACAAAGGAGGTGGAAAGGGCATAGACCTTCAGCTCGCTGTAGTGTGTGGTGGCCATGGTGCGGATGCCCCTGTCGTGCAGGTAATTCAGGATGGCGATAGCCAGCGCCGCTCCCTCGGTGGGGTCAGTGCCGGCGCCCAGCTCATCAAAAAGACAGAGGGAATCGGCATCCGCATTTTTCAGTATGGAGACGATGGAGGTCATATGAGAGGAGAAGGTACTCAGGCTCTGCTCAATGCTCTGCTCATCCCCGATGTCCGCATAGACCTCATGGAAAATGGAAAGCTCCGAACGGTCCAGGGCGGGAATATGAAGGCCGGCCTGCCCCATCAGGCAGAAAAGCCCCGTTGTTTTCAGGGATACCGTCTTACCGCCGGTATTGGGGCCGGTGATGATGAGCAGGTCATAATCCCTTCCCAGGCGGATATCGATGGGCACCGTGGTTTTCTTATCCAGGAGGGGATGTCTTGCCCCCCTGATATTGATAATGTGTTCGTTGTTAAAGACAGGCTCCGTGGCATTCTGCTCCAGGGCAAGGGATGCCTTGGCAAAAACAAAGTCCAGGCGCGTAAGGATTTTCTGGTTTTCCGCAATATCCTCTGCGTGGTCGGCAACCTGGGCGCTGAGAGCGGCCAGAACCTTTTCTATTTCTTCCTGTTCTTTGATTTCCAGCTCGCGCATCTGGTTGTTCAGGTTAACCACCGTGGCGGGCTCAATGAAAAGCGTGCTTCCGGTGGAGGACTGATCGTGGATCATGCCCGGCACCTGGCTCCGGTATTCGGCCTTGACCGGGATACAGTAGCGTCCGTTTCTGGAAGTAATCAGGGCATCCTGCAGGTAGGAATGCAGGGAGCCGTTAACCATGCCGGACAGCTGGGAATGGATGCGGTCCGTGGTAACCGCCATGCTGCGGCGCACATGCTTCAGGCCGGGGCTGGCGTCGTCGCTGATTTCCTCTTCGGAAAGGATGCAGCGGTAGATTTCGTTGGAAACGGGGGTCAGCGGCTCAATCCCCTGAAAAAGAGGGGTAAGGGAATCCTCCTCCATGTCCTCCCTTTCCTGCCGCCCGTAGGCCTTAACCCGTCCTGCATTCTCCAGAAGCCCTGCGATGCGCAGAAGCTCCGGCGCGGAAAGCGTAGCTCCGATTTCCAGTGATTTCAGGCTCATGCCTAGCTCCCGGTTGTTACCGAAGGAGATGCTGCCTTTTTTGAAAAGACGGGTGAGGGCGTCTCCTGTTTCCCTCTGGGCGGCACGGATGTCGTCCAGCTCCGTCATAGGTGTCAGCTCGCGGCAAAGCTTGCGTCCCGGGTCAGAGGTCGCATGCTCGGTGAGGCGGGCGATAATTTTGTTATATTCAAGCGTTTTTAATACTTTTGCGTTCATTTTCTGGTAATATTACTCCTTTTTCATGAAAGAGGGCAGCGGCGGGTCATCGCTGCCGATAGTAGGTATGCATTGGCAATGGTGCCTTGTGGGAACCGGTATGGCGCAGCCCTGCTGTCTGCGGCATTTAACGGGTTACCGACATTATAGCATGGCGGGGGGAGAGATCCAATAGCGGAAAAGTGCAGACAATCCTGAACTGTGCCTTTTTTTCTGCTTTTTGTGACCAAAAAGCTGCATTTTAGGGTCAGATGTAACAAATATGATGCATTTTACTGTTAAAATGTAGAAAACTATAATCGTGAAAGCGCCGGACAGCTGTGAAAAGGAGCGGTACGGCGCAGATACAGACCGCAAAAGAGGGGAAAGAGAATTTGATAAGGATAGCCCTGGTTGATGATGATACTAATTTTCATATTATATGCAGCAGATATGTGAGAGAGTTTTTCCATGCAAATAACAGAATGCATGAGCTGCGGCTTTACAGCAGTCCGGAAATGGTAATATATGATTTAAAAGAGGGAAGGGATTCGGACGTTTATTTTCTGGATGTGGAAATGCCGGGAATGAACGGCTTTGAACTGGCGGAGTAAATACGGGAGCATTCCCCGGAGGCCTGCCTTATTTTTCTGACCTCCCATACAGAGCTGGCAATGGAGGGACGTGTGGAGTATGATGAGATTATCTATCTGTACAGAGAGAAAAAGTATGCCGTCCTCGTACTGCAGGACAGGCAGGTGCATGTGAGAAAACCGCTTCGGGTTGTTTTCGAGGAACTGGATTCGGAAAATTTTATGTTTATTGAAAGAGGATTTGTTGTTAATATAGAACATATCCTCAGGCTGGCGGATCGGGATCTTACCATGAGAAACGGTGATGTGCTGCCTGTGGGGAGGACCTATTTGAAAACGGTGAAGAGGATGCTTCTTCATTTTTGGAAGGACAGGATATAAGGGCTATGATAGGAATGAGGCTTGCACAGTGGCTGCTTACTGCCGCTGAAATGTGCGGTGTGTTTTATATTTTTCTTATGTTTTTCGAGAGACGCAGCGAGAAAATGTGGAACAGCGTGCTGCTTGGCATAATGATAGTGGTATTGTCGGGACTGACGGTATGGCAGCGGGAGGATACCGCCATGTATTCCCGTTATTTTATGCTTGCATGTATCCTGGCAGTAACGGTTGCGGCGCTGGCTTTTTTCAGGATGGGATTCTGGAAGGGGTTACTGGCGACGGCACTATATTTTGAGACGGTTTATTTCCTGGATGTATTATCCGGTTACCTGGGGCAGCTGGCGACAGGGGATGAGGATTTTGTCGCCGTTATCCAGAAGGTCCTGAACCCGGAGAGACTGTTTGTGATGACGGTGAGCAGGCTGCTGGTACTGGGGGCTGTGCTGGCAGCCGTCCATTATAAAGGGATTGTCAAGAATATATTTGTGCGGTACAAGCTGGTGGTCGCTGTGTTTGTTTTGTTGGAGCATATCGGACTGCTTTATTGCGATCAGGTTTTCTATTCTTCTGTAGTGAAAAAGAGGCGGATTGATATTTATTTTGTGTTTTTCCCTTTACTGATTTTGTTTGTTCTTATTCTGACGATTGTTTTTTGTATATGGAAAAGAAGAATGAACTGGAGAATTTCAGTATCCGGAACGAGATGGCGGAGAAAAGCTATCAGGAAATGATCATGCTTTATCAGCAGAGGGATCGGATTTATCATGACATGAAAAACCACATTGCCGTGCTTTCGGCACTGAATATAATATATCAATTGCCGGTATATTCCATTGATAAGATTGGGAGAGTTATTGACATATGCCATAAACAAGAGTAGACTACAGTTAGCATAAAAAATAACGGAGGCGTATTCATCATGAAAATTGCAGTAACCTATGAAAACGGACAGGTATTCCAGCATTTCGGGCATTGTGAGAATTTTAAAATTTATAATGTGGAAGACGGGAAGGTAACGGATTTCCAGGTAGTAAGCGCAGTTGGCAGCGGACATGGCGCGCTGGCAGGCTTCCTGAAGCAAAGGGATGTGGATACCCTGATCTGCGGCGGTATCGGCGGAGGCGCCAGAACAGCGCTGGCTGAGATTGGGATTACGCTTTATCCGGGAGCTTCCGGAGATGCGGATGCCAATGTTGCTGCACTTCTTGCAGGGCAGCTTGTTTATGATCCGGATACCATGTGCAGCCATCATCATGAAGGCGGACATAATTGCGGAGAGCATTCCTGCGGCGAGGACAAGCATGGCTGCGGAGGAAATCACTGATATCGGAGAGAAATAAAGAAGGTTTTGCGGGCAGCCGGATTGAAGCTGCCCGTTTTTCATATTTTATGAATAATTATTTATACCCGCGGGCAACGGGGCAGGCATTCATACATGGATATTTTACTGTTGCCACCACGTTTTCTCACGGTTTGCGCAGTGAATGCGCTAACCTGCCTGAACCGTTACGGAATTGCTTCAGAAACAGCAGAAGAAGGGAAAAATAGTGTTGAAAAAACCGCGCCTTTTTGCTACCATTAGGGGTACGTATGAAAGCCTTGCGGAATTTTACATTGTGGAAGAGACAGCAGCCAGGGACTTGACACATTTTCAAACATAATTCGGGACAGACAATGATTTGCCGGAGGCGGCATATTTCTATAACGAAGGATAAGACTGACTGCAGGGATACGGCCCGCCGGAAGGACAGAGGCGGAAGCCGGGTCCCGGCTGCAGGGAAAGGCAGCATCAATGAAAGTAATGGAATTTATCAATGCGCACCGGGAGGATGAGGACTACTGCGAATGCTTGATCCATCCCAACGGTGAGGTGGATGAGCCTCTTCCTTCCCACATCGGCAGGCTCATTGAAATCGCGGGAGAGGACTCCGCCACGCTTAACGGACAGATGGAAAAAAACATGGAGCCTTTGTTCTGGATGGTGGAATATACCCGCTGCATGTCCGTATGGCAGACGCGCGTGGTAGCGCCCTCCCATCCGGACCAGGAGCAGCAGGATGCGCTGGAAATGCTTTATGACGCCGCATTCCTGGCCCCGAAATATCTGTATGAAACGCCGGATGCTGCTTACGTGGAAAGCGTGCGTAAGGCCAGAGAGGTCATTGCGGAAAAAAACAGGCGGAAAGCGGAAACAGAATAGAACAGCGGCCGTGCGGAAGGGCAGAAAAAAGATGGAAAATGCTGCTTTCCGCACGTTTTTTTATTCCGGCTGACGCCTACTTAACAATTAATGTTTTATTAAGGAATGCCAGAATTCTCTGTGACATTTCATCCTGATAAAACTCCATGCCCATATGTGCGGCATTTTTAATGCGGTAATATTCCACCGGCACATTGTTCTGCGTCAGAATGTCGCAGAATTCATCACTGCCTGAAATATCCACCAGCGTATCACCTGTTCCATGGGCCAGGAAAAAGGGAATTGTATTTTTATTAATATAGTATTGAGCGGCTGTCCTTGCCGCTCGATCAGGTTCTTTTTCAGGATCGAAGCCCAGTAGTCGGATGGTACGGGAATATCCTGTCGTTTCCGGCAGAGGGACTCCGTTCATGGATTGCGTCCCATGCTTCTGTTTCAGGACAGCCGGGCCGTAATAGTTGATGACGGCAGAAACCTGGCTGGATTGCTCCGGATATTCGCCTATATCAAATTCACGGCTACCATTGGTAACACCCACCATGGTAGCCAGGTTTCCTCCTGCAGATTCGCCGCCTATGGCTACTCTGTTCGGATCAATACCATATTCATCAGCATGCGCCCTTAAAAAACGAAATGCCTTTTTAACATCCTCAATCTGTGCCGGGAAATGAACGCTATTGGAAAGGCGGTATTCAATGCTTGCAGCAACATGGGCCTCCAAATGAACCCAGAATATCCATTTTTAAATCCTTATAATTATAAAAAGGAAACCAATATGGAACCTGTGCAAAGGTCACACTGGGAATCAGGGTGACCACCTGTTCTTTTACAGGGATATCAATATTATTTCTCATAGCCTTTTCCTCTCTTTTTAGTATTACCTGGGTGGAGATATCATTCCATGCCCTTTTCGCGCTTCAATACTCTTTCCAGGAAATCCATGATTCTGTCAGCCATTTCTTTCTGATAAAATCGGGAGTCGGCATGTCCCGCCCCCTGAATTGTCCAGAATTCTGCCGGTACCTTGTTTTTTTCAAGCGCGGTGCAGAGTGCATCGCTGTTTTCTATGGGTACAATGATATCCTGCGTGCCATGAGCGATAAAGAAAGGAGGCGTAGAGGGATTGATATAGGAAAGAGGAGCAGCAGTATCTGCTTTTTCCGGATCATTAGCAGGCTCATATCCTAGAAGCATTGCTACAGGAGACGGCCCTTTTAGAAAGTCCGGTTGCTCCGATTCATTTATTTCCGGCGCATCCTTTGCCTTCAGCGTGAAGGATGCGGGGCCGTAGTAGTCGATAACCGCCTGAACCCGGCTGGAATATTCCAAATATTCTCCTTTATCGAATTCTCTTTTGTCATTGGTAACACCGGCCATTGCCGCCAGGTGAGCACCGGCGGATTCGCCTCCAACGATTATCCTGTCGGCATCAATTCCAAATTCTCCGGCATGAGCCCTCAGATAACGGATTGCTTTTTTTATATCCTCCAACTGTCCCGGAAAATGACAGCTGTTGGACATACGATATTCCACACTGGCAACAGAATAGCCCCGGCGTGCAAAATTCATGAGCCACGGGAGATGGGCACTGCGCTCCATAGTCATCCATGCGCCGCCGCAGATCCATACAAGAAGCGGCCTTTTTCCCTCCTCATCAGGTCGAAAGGGTAATATGATGTCCATTTTCAAATCCCTATAATCAAAAAAAGGAAACCAATAAGGAACTCTTGCAAAGGTAATTCCAGAAAGCAATGTAAGCGGAGTATCAATTAATGGGACAAAAATATCTTTTTTCATTTAAAACCTCCTTATTTTCATGTGATAATATAATTATAAAAATTTCGCTGCCTTGAAAACATAACAAAGCTGTTCCTTTTTGACAGTATTGTGTCAATTGTCAGCAGAATCGTTCTTTTTTCAAACGAAGGCTTCACATAAAATGAACTTACCATCAGAGGAACGGTTTCCACCGGACCATTAAGAAAGAGAGGAAAATAATATGAAAAAGAAAGTGTTAGCGCTTATTCTCGCTGCTTCAATGGCAATCAGCTTTACAGCCTGCGGCGGCAGTAACAGCAGCTCTGCCGGATCAGACAATACCGCCGCTGCATCGGAACAAGACGAGGCAGCGGATTCCGCCAGTTCTGATTCCGTAAGTACAGATGTGGGATCGGAAGCGGCAACAGAGGAGATTTTTTTTGATGAGCTGCAGCATTTGGTGGTAGCATTCCCTACCTGGACAGGAGCTCCTGCGGATACGGAAATGGTCACGGAAAAGGTAAATGAGATTCTCCGGCAGAAATATAATATAGAAGTAGAATTCCAGATCAGTGATTCAGGTTCTTATAAGCAGAATATGACACTTGCACTTTCCAGCGGCGAACAGATTGATGTATTGAGTACCCTGTTTGCAAGCTACTCCAATATGGTAAATCAGGGCTATCTTATGGATTTGGAGGAAGATGATCTGCTTCAGAACTATGGACAGGGAATCATCAGTGTGCTCGGGCAGGAATATATTGATGCCTGCCGTGTGGGTGGAATCCTTTACGGGCTGACCAATACCCGTGATTATGCATCAGGACGCGGCTGTATTGCAGTAGGTACTGAATATTTGGATGCCATTGGCTATGAAGCCCCTGCAGATGCCGGAGAAATTATTAAAATAACAGAAGAGGAATTGAATGATATTTTTGTAAAACTGCATGAGCAATTCCCGAACCTGGAGGTATACCGTCCTGCAGCGAATGATTTGGTTCAGCAGACGATGATAGATCAGATTGGCGGCAATAATTTCGGAGTTCTTCTGGGAACGAGTGATGAACTGAAGATTATAAACCTGTTTGAGTCCGATGAGTATAAAAATTTCTGCAAGAGAGTATATAATTGGAATCAACTGGGTTATATCAGCAAGGATGCCGCAGCCGACACCACAAATGTTATTACTTTAATAAAAGAAAATGTCCTGATGGCATACGGCACCGGCGGCAAACCGGGCAGCAAGGTTCAGGAATCCACCGGAGGTGGACGGGATATGACTATATTCCAGACCAGAGAGGATTATATCTCTTCCTCTTCTATATCAAGCTATCCCTGGGTTATGCCGATAACTACGGCAAATCCGGAGGCATCTATGGTTCTGCTGAATGAGCTGTATACCAATCCGGAGTTGGCGGATCTTATTATTTATGGCATTGAGGGAACACATTATGAAATCACGGAAGACGGTTTTCTGGATGCCAATGCTGGTACCAGCCCGGATACCTATTCCACTTTGAACTGGCTGTATCCCAATCAGTTTGCCAGCACGGTTATTGTGGGAAATACCGCAGACCTGTGGGAACGGACAATTGCTTTTAATGAGGAAGCAGTGAAATCCCCTGCGATGGGGTTTGCCTTTGACAGTACGACTGTTACAACGGAACTGACCGCGGTTACCAATGTGTACGAGGAATACCAGAAGAGCCTGGAATACGGTTTTGTGGATCCTGATGTTGGAATCCCTGAAATGCTGGAAAAAATGAACAATGCGGGACTCCAGAAAATAATCGACGAAAAACAGGCGCAGCTGGATGCCTGGGCTGCAGCAAGATAAAGAATGTACAAAAAAAGAGAACCGATGGGACGAAAGCTTCCCTGGTTCTCTTTTTTATCAATAATATTGAAATGGAAAAATTAACTCCGAAATTCCCTTGGGGTCACTCCTGTAAAGCGTCTGAACTGTCTGGAAAAATAAGAAATATTCTGAAAGCCGCATCTGGTGGCAATCTCACTGATGCTCCGGTCTGTTCCCGCCAGCATTCGTTTGGCTTCCTCAATCCGTTCATAGATAATGTAGTTGGTCAATGAAAATCCTGTTTCACGTTTAAATAAATGGGAAAGGTAATCCGGTGTCAGATATACCATTGCCGCCAGGGATTCTCTGGTCAGATCCTGTTCCAGATGTGCATGGATATAGTTTTTAACCATTGTTATGGCGGCATCCTGATTTGAAACATTTGTTACGTATTCCTCATACAGCTTCAGCACTGTGCCGACCCACTCCCTGAGATTCTGGATAGAGGAGCATGCCTGTTCAACGGAGAAACGGGCGATCTGTTGCTGGAACAGAGGCAGAGAATCTGCATTGGAGGTCTCCATACAGCTGAACAGCGTCTGCAGGAAACGATAATAAAAATTCGACAGGGTATCCCTAGTTATACTATGGGAATGCTGCAGCGTATTCAGGAACATATCCATTTCCGGCAGAAGCTTTTGGATTTTCCGGGAAAGCAGCAGATCACTCCAACGCTTTGAAGAAAATGTGACATCCGTCTCGACAGCCTCCGCTTGAGTCAGCTGTGCCAGATCAAACACATGGTTTTCCAGAGACACATTTTTCACTGCTGTTTCCTGCAGTTTTTTCAGAGTCTCCTGAACCTCCGAAATTTCGCAGCCAGAAGCGGCGATATAAAAGTTAAACGTGTTGGGAAAGCGGGGAACAAAGTCTGTCAGCGCCTGGGTACACCGGGAAAGCAGGGCCTCTCTGCTCCGGCCTGCCTCAGCCAGGGGCAGGAAATAAAACTGCCTGTTTTGGCGTACGGCAACCGGGATTTCTTCTCTGTTATAAAAATACTCCCTCACAATATTTTTCAGCAGGAATTCATGAAGATCCTTTTCCACCGGCAGCTTATCCATGCCGTTGCACTGGATTAACAAAACCAGATAGGAAAGCCCGGCTGCAGCGGGGTTCAGGTTGCGATGATTGAGTTCGCTGATGATATCCTCCTTCCGGCTGGATATCGCGCCCTCGGATAAGTCCAGCCAGAACAGCTCCCACAAATACAGCTCGCTTTCCTTCCAGTAATTTGCCTGCTGCGTGTCCAGCTTCGCATTGGTCTGCTGCCGGTACTGGTTCACCGCCTTTGTGACGGCCCCCAGAAGATCCTCCTCGGCTACCGGCTTTAACAGATAATCAATGCTGGTGAGCCGCATGGCTTTTGAAATATATTCAAATTTGGCATAGGCGGTCAGAAAAATACAAATAGTATCCAGCCCCTGCTGTCTGATATGGTCCAGCAGCTCCAGCCCGCTTCCGCCCGGCATTTCTATATCCAGAATCATGATGGTGACATTATGGCCGGCAAAATACTCCAACGCCTGAGTCATATTGTAGGCGCAGAATATTTCGTCAAATACCGGTCCTTTCTGCGCTATTTTTTTCTTAGTGCCCTCCGCACTGTAGTATTCATCATCTACAATCAGTAAATTCATATATCCCCCTTTTCTACAGGCTCTGTATCGCCGCTGCATCATATGGCTGATAAGGAAATTCAATGTCTATCTGTGCACCCGCACCTGGACGGTTGCTGAAATGAAACTGAGTATCCGGAAAAATATGACGCATTCTGAAAATTACATTTGTCATTCCGATATGCGAGGTATCTCCGACAGATGGATAGGAGGGATCCGTTATTCGGGCAAGCATTTTTAGGGAGAAGCCCTTTCCAGTGTCCCAGATGCAGATATGAAGCCGGATTTCATCCTCTGTTTCATAGGATGTAACGTCAATGTGCATTTCCAGGACATTTCCCATAACAACCTCGTATTTGATCGTATTTTCAATGAAATTCAAAATGAGCAGAGGCACGATGGTTGCCTGCCGGAAGGCATCAGGACAGTTTGAAAAAAGCGCCAGGCAGCCCGGATACCGGATGCCCGACATCTCCACATAGTTTTTTACCAGCTGCAGATCCTCATAAAGGGGGACTGTCTGGCCGGAGGACAGTGTGTAGCGCAGGTGCCTGCTGAGATCCATGAGCATGGAGCGCGACAGCTCCAGATGCTCCGGCTCCGAAAGCTGATAGGCCGTATTCAGGCAGTTTATCATAAAATGCGGGGTAACCTGTTGCTTTAAATACTGGTTTTCCAGTTCCTGGTACTGGAGCTTTTCTTCATAAACATTGATTTTCAGATTTTTAATTTCTATAACCATTTCATTAAAGGTATTTGACATCTGCCGGTATTCCTTCAGCTGTCCGGAGGTGGAAATATGATTTTCCAGATTGCCGCCCGAAACATCCTCCAGGGCTTTTGTCAAATTTGTAACCGGACGGATGATCTGCCTTTTTACAAAAAAGACAAGAGAGGAACAAATGATTAAAAAAAGAGCGGTGGTAATGAAGGCATCGTGATATAAAGCGGCATTCAACGCCTGGACCTCAGAATATGGGAGCATTCTTGTCAAATAAAGCTCTCCGTTGGACAGAGGCTGTTGTACAATCAGCATTTTTTTACCATCTATTCTTTTAATTGCATAAGTATCGGTAAGAACATCAAATTTAAGTGTCACAGGCTCCGTTCCCAGGCCAAATAAACGATTTTCAGGTGTGGTGATATATAAATCCACCCCATCGGAATTCTTTCCCGTGAGAGAGCCAAGCAGGGAATTTATACGGATCAGCGCACCCAGGCGTGCACCTCCTATATTAATGAACCGGACCAAATAGCAGGAACCATCTATCTCCATGATTTCCCAGTCCCGTGTTTTTTCTGCTCCTGCAATCGCGGTTCTGAGGGTACTCTGAAGAACCACGCTGAGATTTGCGATTTGATTGGAAAATAAAAAGGTATCATTTTCAGGGAGATAAAACAGAAAACCATCCGCCGTATATACGGATAAAGCGCTGGTAAAATCTTTGTTTAAATAATGCAGTGAGCTGTACCAGGAGGTAGAGCTGCTGTCCTTGTAAATCAGATTCGTGTAATTCGCATTATCGATTGCAACCGTATACAGATAGGTTTCTATCCGATCCAGCTCGGTACTAATCTGCTTTTGATACAAAACTACGGTATCCTGGGTATTATGATATACATGGCTAAGCAGTACGGAAATGGCTCGTTGATTATTAAATACAATGAGTGCAAGAAAAAACAACAGCACAATAAATAATAAAATTAGAGTATAAGTATTTAAGGATAATTGCTGTAACTTCTTCAACATCGGAACCTCCGTTTGTGCAGATTGCTAGTATCAGTGTAGTCATTCCCTATTATAATGTCAAGAATATGCAAGGCACAATGTCCAGATAATGTCAATACAGGTCAGGATTGTTGTTTTTTGTGCCCGGACAGGAAGGGTATAATCAGAATACAGTGAACGGCAATGTGTTTTGCTGCGGCGTTTGAAGCAAAACGGCAGCATATTCAAAAGGATGCCTTATTGTAACGAAAGGAGCTTATCGATGACGATGTCTAAAGCGCAGAAAATTACGGCGGACCGGGCAGGCCGCACCTCTCAAATGACGTGGCGGAGATTCCGCCGTTATATCCCCATTTACCTCATCATGCTTCCGGGGCTGGTTTATCTGTTCATAAATAACTATATGCCTCTTCCGGGCCTGATTGTAGCGTTTAAGCAGTACAATGCAAGAAAGGGAATCTATAAAAGCGACTGGATCGGCTTCAAAAACTTTGAATACCTTTTTACCACAAATGATGCCTGGGTGATTACACGGAATACCATCTGCTATAATATTGCCTTTATTGTAATAAATACGATACTTGCAATTATTGTTGCAATCCTCTTAAGCGAAATGTGGGGCAAGGCAAAAAAAGCCTACCAGAGCGTGATACTGCTCCCTTACCTTATTTCCTCCGTTATTATCGGATATCTGGTATTCGCATTTCTTTCCGTGGAAAACGGCTTTGTGAACAATGCGATTCTTCCTCTGTTTGGAAAAGAGGGAATCAGCTGGTATTCCCAGCCGAAATATTGGCCGTTCATCCTTATTTTTGTCAGTGCATGGAAATCAATTGGTTATAACTGTATTATTTATCTTTCCACCCTGATGGGCTTTGACCGTTCCTATTATGAATCGGCCCAGATAGATGGCGCCTCCAAAATGCAGCAGATCCGCTTTATTACGCTTCCCATGCTCAAGCCTACCATAATCATGCTGACACTGATGGCGATTGGACGCATTTTTTATTCTGATTTCGGCCTGTTCTACCAGGTACCAATGAACCAGGGAGCGTTGTATTCCACGACACAGACCATTGACACTTATGTTTATAGAGGATTGCTGCAGTTGGGTAACATTTCTATGTCGGCTGCTGCCGGTGTATATCAGTCCATCGTCGGCTTCCTTTTGATTCTGGCTGCAAATTTAGTAGTGCGCAGGCTCGATAACGAAAGCGCACTCTGGTGATAATTGGAGGATATGGATTATGAAAACAAGAGAAGATAAAATATTTAATGCAGTCGGCCATGCAGTTATGATTCTGTTATCTGCAGCGGCCATCATCCCAATTGTCCTGATGGTCATTTCCTCCCTGACTTCAAACGGGGCGCTATTGCGTGATGGATATTCCTTTTTCCCGAAGGAGTGGAGTGCTTACGCCTATAAATGGGTGTTTGCATCCAATGGCGGGATGGTGCTTAAAGCTTATGGAATCTCGTTTTTAATCACGGCGGCGGGAACCGCCTGCAGCCTTCTTCTGACCATTGGCCTCGCCTATGGCCTTGCTAAAAAGAATCTGCCCGGACGGAAGATCCTGACATTTCTTGTCGTGTTCACGATGCTGTTTAACGGAGGCCTTGTACCGACTTACATAAATTATACGAATGTGTTTCACATCAAGGATACGCTCTATGCCCTGTTGATTCCATCCTTGCTAATGAACGCGTTCAACGTCCTGCTGATGAAAAGCTATTTTGTGAGCAGTGTGCCGGATGAAATTCTCGAGGCTGCTTATATTGACGGGGCAAGCGAATTTCAGACAATGAGAAAAATAGCGGTCCCTTTGTCAAAACCAATCATCGCCACAATTGGAATGTTCGCTGGAATCGCTTATTGGAATGACTGGAACAACGGTTATATTTATCTGGTGAAAAGAACTGATTTTTACAGTATTCAGAATCTGTTAAACCGCCTAATGCAGAACATTAACGCGCTGACCCAGAATGCAAGTCAGGTTGGAAATGTCAATCAGGGACTCTCTGAAATACCTTCTGTTTCCGTGCGTATGGCGATGGCGACGTTGGGTATCCTGCCTATCGTCATTATTTTTCCATTTATTCAGAAGAATTTTGTAAAGGGAATTACGCTGGGGGGCGTGAAAGGGTAAGGATTTTAACCCTATGCAAATAATGAAACATAAAGAGGAGAAAAAAAGTGGGCAGAAAATATGTAACTATAACAGAGGTATTTGATTTTGGACCTCATGTCAGCAAGGTTATCCTGAATGTGGGAGCCGGCCTGAAAGGGGCGAAGCTTTCCGAGGATCAGTTTCGTGTTTCAGTGAAACGCACCGCAGTGTCAGGAGAGGATTTTGTCTGGCCTGTATTTATGGGGCAAAAACCTGATGATTCTATGAAGGGAACGAGGCGGATTACGGATTTGTATGTGTCCGATGCTGATGGCAGCCGTGACGATGAGGGGAAATATATTACTCTTTGCATGTACTGTGATCCTAGAGAAGGGATTGGCTCCACCATTCGTTTTGACGGAAGGTTTAACGTAACCGTGGATATAGCTTATACAATTGAACAGTTGACTCACATCGAAACCGAAGAGGGTATGCTGGAGGGGCTTGTGTTCGACAAAAATGATGGGAACCGTTTTATCTATGGGGAGCTTTTGCAGACTGCAGTGCATGAGGATCCGGAAGCTTCGCTGTCCTATTGCTTTTATCGTCCGGAGGAAGCGGATGAGCATAAGGTCCCTCTGCTGATATGGCTGCATGGTGCAGGAGAAGGTGGAATGGAGCCCTTGATTGCGGCCACGGGCAACAAGGTGGTGAACCTGATTTCCCCGGATATCCAGGAGCTGTTTGGCGGTGCATATCTGCTGGCGCCCCAGACCCCTACCATGTGGATGGATAACGGAAGCGGTGAATACACTCTTGACGGCGTTTCCATATATGTGGAACCCCTGGAACGGCTGATTGCTGATTTTATCGGGGCACATGAGGAAATTGATACAAGCAGGATTTATCTGGGAGGGGATTCCAACGGCGGCTTCATGACCATGAAGATGCTGATTCGTAATCCCGACAGATACGCGGCTGTATTCCCTGTGTGCGAAGCCCTGGGGGATAACTTTATCACGGAGGAGGATATAGCCAATATTGCGGCAAAACCAATTTGGTTTACCCATGCCAAGGATGACCCGGTGGTGGCGCCGGACCAGTACGTGGTTCCTACCTATAAGAGACTGATCGCGGCGGGCGGGGAGAATATTCATTTTACTTTCTGGGATCATATTACGGATCAGACCGGCCTGTATTATAATGAAGACGGCACGCCTTATGCTTATAGCGGGCATTGGTCCTGGATCCCCATGTTAAACAACCAGTGTACTGTAGATTTTGATGGGAAACCGGTTATTTATGGCGGAAGGCCGGTGGCTATTATAGACTGGATTGCGGCGCAGAGGTTGGAAAAATAAACACGGAATAGTGATAAGCAACTGTGAAAAAACGGGAGAGTTACTTAAATACAGGTATATTAAAATGGCGGTGGATAATTCCATGGCCATTTTAATATTTACAATGCAAAAGGGAGGCAAAAATAGAGTTGAAAAACCTATGTCTATTTGCTACTATTAGTGGTACGAAACTGGAAGAGATGCTGCTTTCCGTACATTTTTTATTACGATAGGCAGCAGGCTGAACCAGAGCAGACTGCCTGTGTGGAGGTTTGCCTTCATACGAAGTTTACCTCTGAGAAACCAAAAAAGGAGAAAAAATATGAATCATAAAGGAACCATAACCCTGGAGACCAACCGTCTCATCCTTCGCCGCTTCCGTTTGGATGACGCACAGGCCATGTATGACAACTGGGCCAACGATCCGGAGGTGACAAAATTCCTCACCTGGCCCGTCCACGGAAATGTGGAAATCAGCAGATTTATCCTGCAAAGCTGGATCGACGCATATGCAGACAATGATGCATACCAGTGGGCCATTGTCCTGAAGGAAAACGGGGATTTCCCCATCGGCAGCATTGCAGTGGTACACCAGCAGGAAGATATTAATATGGTACATATCGGTTACTGCATCGGGCGAAGCTGGTGGCATCAGGGAATCACATCGGAAGCTCTGGCAGAAATTATCCGCTTCTTTATGGAAGAAGTGGGTGCAAACAGAGTGGAATGCAGACATGATTCCAATAATCCCAACTCCGGGAAAGTGATGGCGAAATGCGGCATGAAACCGGAAGGAATCCTCCGCCAGGCCGACCGGAATAATCAGGGCATCTGCGACAGCTGTATGTACGGCATCCTGGCGCAGGACTATTTTCAAAACAGATAAAAATTAGGAAATGACTCCGGCTGCCCATCCGGCCAACCGTCGAAAAACGGCTCATTTCCGGCCCGGAAAGCCTAGCCAAGCCTTTACAAGCCACGGCCAATCGGATATACTGTTAAAGAAAAGCCAGCAGGTTTTTCTTCTTTTCCAACGGAAAGGAACATAAACTGTAACTGATCAGTTTCTTGGGTAGTGACGGATATCCGCCCGTTAAGAAGCGGTTTGCGAGGGCATGGATATTTGCATCCAACGAAAACCAGCATGTATTTACCCTTCGCGGCCGCCGCCGGACGGACAGAAGGACTTCCGGTTTTCTGCGGGCAAGTCCGCTGGTCTCGTTGTCTGCGGGATAAAAAGTTTCAGGCAAAAATAAGAGGATAGTAAAAAGAATGTCAGATAATGAACGGGATAAAACATCCGTCCCCGAACCGGAATCCGGCGGAGGCTCAAACCTGTCGGAGCCTGCCTCCGGGGCCTCCAGCAGGGACATTGATTTTATCAAGGAAAAAGTAAAGGAACGCCCCATCAACAAGAGAAAGCTGCTGAAAAGAACCATGATCACCGCCTCCATGGCAGTGATTTTCGGCCTTATCGCATGCTTTACTTTTCTTGTGCTGGAGCCTGTTTTCAGCAACTGGCTGTACCCCGAGGAGGAACCCGCCCCCGTGCAGCTCCAGGAGGAAGCGGAAAATGAAGAAATGCTTCCCGAGGACATGGTTCTGGAAACTGAAACCGAAGAAGAAAAGGAATCCGCGCCCATCGCCTCCACCGTTGTCCAGAAGGTGGATATGAGCGTGTCCGATTACCAGAAGCTGTACAGCAACCTCTACAAGCTGGCCCAGGACGGCGCCAAATCCATGGTCACCGTAACCGGCGTTGTTTCCGATGTGGATTGGCTGAACAACACCTATGAAAACAAAGGCCAGACAGCAGGCCTGATCGTGGCCGATAACGGCAAGGAGCTCATGATCCTCACCGAAAAAGAAATCGTGGAACAGGCGGAAAAGGTACACGTCACCTTCTGCGACAACACCCAGGCCACAGCCACCGTAAAACAGTCCGATCCGACCACCGGATTGGCAGTCATCTGTGTCAGCCTGAGCGACATCAGCGACGAGACAAAAGAAGCGATTAAAGCGGCAAAGCTCGGCAGCTCCAACAGCGGCAGCGGCCTCCTTGCCACGCCGGTCATCGCCCTGGGCCGTCCCATGGGAACCGCCAACTCCGTGGCCTACGGCATCATAACCTCCATGGATACCGTTCTTAACCTCACCGACGGCAACTACCACCTGCTCACTACCGATATTTACGGGAGCACAAACGGCAGCGGTGTTATCATCAACTTAAACGGCCAGGTGCTGGGCATTATCAGCCAGCGCAATAACAGCAGCGACGCCAAAAACCTGATATCCGCCCTGGGCATCAGCGACCTGAAAAACAACATTGAAAAGCTTTCCAACGGCCAGCCCATGGCCACGCTGGGCATATACGGAACCGATGTCCCTGCTGAAATCCAGGAATCCCAGGGTGTCCCCGCAGGCGCCTACATAACCGGCATCGTGATGGATTCCCCCGCTATGGTTGCGGGCATCCAAAGCGGAGACGTAATTGTAAAAATGGGAACTGAGGAAATCACTTCATTCAAAGAATACAAGGAAGAAATGATGACGCTCCTCCCTGATTCCCAAATCACCCTCACCGTCATGCGTCAGGTGCAGGATGAATATCAGGAAATGGCAGTGGATGTTATCCTGGAAACCTTAAAATAGGAAATTAAAAAACAAACTATAAACCAATATTTTTTATAAAATTCCAATTTAGAAAAAATGTAAAAAGAACGTGCCTGAAGGCAGAATGGAGAAAAAATGAAATATATAAAGGACTTAAAAGAAGGCGACAGAGTATTCGATATATACCTCTGCAAACATAAGCAGTCAGCGGTGACCAAAAACGGTAAGGCTTACGACAATGTGATACTTCAGGACAAAACCGGCACCATTGACGCCAAGATCTGGGATCCCAACAGCGCGGGCATTGCCGAATTCGACAGCCTGGATTACATAGAGGTATACGGCGACGTCAACTCCTTCCAGGGCTCTCTGCAAATCAGCGTAAAAAGAGTCCGCCTCTGCCAGGAGGGAGAATACGATCCTGCCGATTACCTTCCAGTAAGCGCTAAAAATATCGACGACATGTACAAAGAACTGCTTGGTTTTATCGACCGCGTGGAAAACCAGTACCTGAAAAAGCTGCTGGAAACCTTCTTTGTGGAAGACGAAGCCTTTATCAAAGCCTTCCGCTCCTCTTCAGCAGCCAAAACCGTACATCACGGCTTCGTAGGAGGCCTTCTGGAACACACCCTCAGCGTCACCAGACTCTGCGAATACTACTGCGCAGCCTACCCGCTGCTGAAAAAAGACCTCCTGATCACGGCAGCCATCTGCCATGACATCGGAAAAACAAGAGAAATCTCCCTCTTCCCTGAAAATGACTACACCGACGACGGCCAGCTTCTGGGCCACATCGTCATGGGAACGGAAATGATAGGCCAGAAAGCCCGCACAATACCCGGCTTCCCGCCGGTTTTGGAAGCGGAACTGAAACACTGCATCCTGGCGCACCACGGCGAATACGAATATGGCTCCCCCAAAAAACCGGCCCTGATCGAAGCGGCTGCCCTGAACCTGGCTGACAACACCGACGCAAAGATGGAAACCTTCATGGAAGCCCTTCAGAATGCAAAGGATGCCGGCTGGCTTGGCTACAACAGATTATTTGAATCCAACATCAGAATGACACGGATGGAGTAAAGCACGATGGAAATAAAAAAGAATGACATTCTCACAGTGGAGATAACGGACACCGGGATCGAAGGCGAAGGAATAGGAAAAACCGACGGTTTTATTCTGTTTGTCAAAGATGCGGTTATCGGCGATACGGTACAGGTGAAGGTCATGAAAGCGAAGAAAAACTATGCCTATGCAAAGCTGGAGAAGGTACTTGTGCCTTCTCCTTTTCGTGTTCAGCCCCCCTGCCCCTTCCACCGCCAATGCGGCGGCTGCCAGCTTCAGCCGCTCTCCTATGAAAAACAGCTGGAATTTAAACAGAATAAAATAAGAAACAACCTCATCCGAATCGGCGGATTTTCCCCGGAACACATCGATGCCTGCATGGAACCGATTATTGGAATGGAAGACCCCTGGCACTACCGGAATAAGGCACAGTTCCCCTTTGGATATGACAAAGAAGGAAACGTGGTAACGGGTTTTTACGCCGGAAGAAGCCACAACATCATCGCCAATACGGACTGCACCCTGGGCGTGGAGGAAAATAAGACGGTTCTGGAAACCATCCTTGCCTATATGAAAAAATATGGAGTTTCCGCCTACGACGAGACTTCCGGAAAGGGACTGATCCGCCATGTGCTGATAAGAAAGGGCTTTGCCAGCGGCCAGCTCATGGCCTGCGTCGTTATAAATGGGAACAAGCTGCCGGAGGAAAAAGCGCTGGCGGAGGAGCTGTGGAAGATCCCCGGGATGACCAGCGTATCCGTAAATGTGAACACTGAGAGAACCAATGTGATTTTGGGCAAAAAGGTGCGGGTTTTGAAGGGCGAAGAGAAGATAGAGGATAGTATTGGGGATGTGGTATTTCGGATATCCCCGCTGTCTTTCTATCAGGTGAACCCGGTACAGACGAAGAAGCTGTATGGACAGGCTTTAGAGTATGCGGGCCTGACCGGGGAAGAAACAGTTTGGGATCTGTACTGTGGAATTGGTACTATCTCATTGTTCCTGGCAAAAAAAGCGAAGAAAGTGTATGGCGTGGAGATTGTGCCGGAGGCGATTGCTGATGCGAAGGAGAACGCCGCCAGGAACGGAATAACAAACGCGGAATTTTTCGTCGGGAAGGCGGAAGAAGTGCTTCTTCAGAAATATGAGGAGGAAGGGGTTTATGCGGATGTGATCGTGGTGGACCCGCCTCGGAAGGGGTGCGATGAGAAGTGCCTCGAAACCATGGTGCGGATGCGGCCGGAGAGAATTGTGTATGTGAGCTGCGATTCGGCTACGCTGGCCAGGGATTTGAAGTATTTGGGGGAGATGGGGTATGAGGTGAGGAAGTGGAGAGGGTGTGATATGTTTCCGGGGACGGTGCATGTGGAGACGGTAGTTCTTTTATCCCACAAAAAAGCCGACAGTTATATCCACATTGATGTGGAGTTTGGAGAGGGCGAGGGCAAGATTCCGGTAGATAGTATTGCTAAAAGAGCCGAAGCGTACAAGCCCAAAGAAAAAGTGACCTACAAAATGATTAAGGAGTACATAGAAGCGAAATACGGCTTCAAGGTACATACCGCATATATCGCAGAGGTAAAGCGAAATTTGGGATTGCCGATGTATGATGCTCCTAATGCGGTAGAAGAATTGAAACAGCCGAGGAAACATCCGACACCAGAAAAGGTAGAAGCAATCAAAGATGCACTTCGTTATTTTGCAGTGATATAAAACTTTACTTACAATCGAATATTTCTTACATAGCCGTTTATTCATTTATTTGAGTAAGCGGCTTTTTTCATCCCTATTTTTCGGAATAGGGATATTTTTGTAGAAGGAGGAGGTTTATTTGAACACACAAATCATCGCCATCGCCAACCAGAAAGGCGGTGTGGGCAAGACAACGACCTGCGCGAACTTAGGTGTGGGACTGGCACAGGCCGGAAAGAAAGTCCTGCTGATCGACGGAGACCCACAGGGAAGTCTGACGATCAGCCTGGGCAATCCACAACCGGACAAGCTGTCCTTTACGCTGTCGGATGCTATGGGGCGTATCCTGATGGACGAGCCACTTCGTCCCGGCGAGGGTATCCTGCACCACCCAGAGGGTGTAGATCTGATGCCTGCGGACATCCAGCTATCTGGTATGGAGGTATCCCTGGTAAATGCCATGAGCCGTGAGACCATCTTACGGCAATATCTGGACACGCTGAAGGGACAATACTCCCATATCCTCATCGACTGCCAGCCCTCTCTGGGTATGCTTACGGTCAATGCGCTGGCCGCTGCGAACAGGATCATCATTCCCGTTCAGGCGGAGTATCTGCCCGCCAAAGGGCTGGAACAGCTGCTCTCCACGGTAAACAAGGTAAAGCGGCAGATCAACCCCAAGCTCCAGATAGACGGTATCCTGCTGACGATGGTGGACAGCCGAACCAACTTTGCCAAAGAGATCTCCGCGCTCCTGCGGGAGACCTATGGCAGCAAGATCAAAGTATTCGGCACAGAGATCCCCCATTCTGTCCGGGCAAAGGAAATCAGCGCCGAGGGAAAAAGCATTTTTGCCCATGATCCCAGTGGCAAGGTGGCAGAGGGCTACAAAAATCTGACGAAGGAGGTGTTGAAACTTGAAAAGCAGCGCGAAAAAAATAGAGCTGGCCTCGGTAGATGATCTGTTCTCCACCGAAGAAGGCCGTCAGGATGCAAAGCTGGAAAAGATTCAGGAGATTCCGCTGTCTGAACTGCATCCCTTTAAGAACCACCCATTCAAAGTCAAGGATGACGAAGCCATGATGGAGACCGCTGACAGTATCAAACAGTATGGCGTTCTGGTTCCGGCGATTGCCCGACCGGACCCGGAGGGCGGTTATGAGCTGGTAGCCGGACACAGGCGGCACAGAGCCAGTGAGCTGGCAGAAAAGGAGACCATGCCGGTCATTGTTCGGGATTTGGATGATGATGCCGCCACGATCATTATGGTTGACAGCAACCTGCAACGAGAAAGTCTGCTCCCCAGTGAAAGAGCATTTGCCTACAAGATGAAGCTGGATGCCATGAAACATCAGGGAGAGCGAGTTGATTTAACTTCGTCCCAAGTTGGGACGAAGTTGAGAGCCGATGAAATATTGGCTCAGCAGGCTGGTTCAAGCAGAAATCAAGTTCAGCGCTATATCCGTCTGACAGAGCTGATTCCTGAATTGATGGATATGGTGGATGAAAAGAAGATTGCCCTGAACCCTGCCTATGAGCTGTCCTTTCTCAAAAAGGAGGAACAGGTAGACCTGTTGGACGCGATGGACAGCGAACAGGCTACCCCTTCTCTTTCTCAAGCTCAGCGGCTCAAAAAATACAGTCAGGAGGGGCATCTGACCCTCGATATGATGCGTGTCATCATGGGTGAGGAAAAGAAAAGCGATCTGGACCGAGTGACATTTACCTCTGACACCTTGCGAAAGTATTTCCCTAAAAGCTATACGCCCCAGCGGATGCAGGAAACCATCATCAAGCTGCTGGAGGCATGGCAGAAAAAGCGTCAGAGAGATCAGGAACGATGAAAGGAGCCGCCTATGAGGGATATTTCAGCCCGTGAGCTGAAAG
>OLQH01000598.1_pt1 | contig 37302 bp, 34 predicted proteins | sample 1672671 | NCBI WGS metagenome assembly OLQH01 (sample SAMEA3136712, study PRJEB25190) | human gut metagenome
ATAACCCAGTCCCTCCCACAGCTTCAGAAGCTTCTCCTCCGGACAGTCTGCCAGATCTTCTACCTGGGGGAGTGCCCCCGTAAACCGCTCAAAATATGGTCTTACCGCTTCCACCCTGGTCTGCTGCAGCATAATTTCCGATACCCAGATGTAATACGGATTCTTCTGCTCCCTCCAGGGCAGTTTTCTGTGTCCCCGGCGATACCATTCCACCAGAGGACGCACAATTTCTTCTGTCATTTTACTCCTCATATCTGTCAAAATCAACCGGCAGCCGCTGATCCAGACGAATCTCATCCGGGCTCACCAGACAGTCAAAGGCCAGTACCTGCACACCCGCACAGGCGATCCTGGCCAGTTCTTCCCCAAATTCCGGCTGACGGATCCAGTTTGCCTGCACCTTCCGGATTCCCTTCATCTGAACCACAAAGATCAGATAAGCTTCATACCCCTCTTCCAGGCAGGCTGCCAGTTCCCGCATATGTTTCAGCCCTCTCAAGGTAGGCGCATCCGGAAAACGGGCGGTCCCGCCCTCGTCGAGCGTCACGCCTTTCACTTCGAGAAATGCCCTGCGCTCCCCATCTTCCACATAAAAATCAAAGCGGGAATCCCGATACGTCTTTTCTGCCCGGATCCTGGCCATTCGTGAAAAAAGATTCCCCCCGCTCAGCCATTCCTGCACCACCCGGTTTGGAATCTGAGAATCCAGATTAATGATCCTTCCGCTCTTCTGTTCCACCGCGATCAGATCATACTTTGTTTTCCGTCCGGGCGTGTCTGCCTCCTGGAGAAAAACCTTCGCTCCCGGAATCAGAAGTTCCCTGCACCTTCCTGTATTTTTCACATGACAGACCTCCGTATTCTCTCCCACTTTCACATGGGCGACAAAACGGTTCGGCCTGCTCTCAAAAAAGCCTGTTCGTATTCTATCATATTTCATTCCCGTAACCAACCTAATTCATAAAATCTTAAGTAAATTTCTTGCTTTTTCCTCCTCTTCCTTTTAAAATAGGAGAAACTATAAGAAAAGGAGATCTATGTATGGACAGTATTATTTTCGATGTGGACGGCACGCTCTGGGATTCCACCCCGGTTGTCGCAAAGGCCTGGACAAAAGTTTTTGCAGCGGAGACCGATTATCATATGATTTTTTCCCCGGAAACCCTGCAGGCTCTTTTCGGCCGCACCCTTCCGGTCATCGCAGAAATCCTGATGCCAGATCTTCCCGCCCCGCGCCGGCTGGAAATTATCGAAACCTGCTGCGAGGAAGAACACCGCGCTCTCCTTTCCTGCCGGGAAAACCTTCTCTTCACCGGCGTCAGAGAAACGCTCCGTCAGCTTTCCCGGCGCTTCCCTCTCTATCTTGTCAGCAACTGCGAAGCCGGATATATCGATGTCTTCTTTCACTGCACCGGCCTTGGCTCCTTCTTTCAGGACGCCCTCTGCCCCGGCGACACGGGCCTTGGAAAGGCCGAAAATATCCTGCAGATGATGAAAAAACATAACCTGCGCTCTCCCATCTACGTCGGGGACACTGCGGGCGACGAGGCCGCCTCACGCCAGGCTGAAATCCCATTTTTCTACGCCTCCTACGGATTTGGCCGGGCCGTTTCTCCCGATTCCGTTCTCTCCTCCTTCTCAGATCTGCTGGCACTTCTTCACTAGATCCTTGTCCTCTCCTTTTCCGGGCTGTCACCGCAGATGACAGCCCTCCGGATAATAGCAGATCACCGGAGTTCCCACCTCCACCAGACTGTACAGCTGCTTGGCTGCCGCCCCCGGCAGGTTAATGCATCCGTGAGAACCGCTGTAAATATATTTCTCCCCTCCAAAGTAAGAATTCCAGTCCGCATCGTGAAGACCGATTCCCCCGTTAAAAGGCATCCAGTAAGCCACCGGAGTTTCATACTCCGGTTTTCCCGTCGAGGGCATGATCTCTCCTCTGAGCACCCGGTTCCTCTGTTTAAAATAAATCGAATAAATGCCTTCCGGCGTGTAGCGGCTTCTCACCATGGTCCCGGTCACCACATCGCTGTCCAGCACACACTGCCCGTTCTGGTAAAACCACATATGCTGAGCGGACAGATCAATCTCCACATACGTATTTCCGATCCCTCCATTTTCCAGCGTATCCGCCCCTCTCTGCTTGTACAGCGGCTCCCGCACAGTCACCGCGCCGGAAGCCAGCTCCCCCCGGAGTTTTTCTTTCTCCTTCGCACTTGCCATCAGCCAGCCGTAAGATCCTCCGGACAGCGTATATTCCCCGTGAGTGGTAGACTTAAATGTCCTCTCCTTTCCCACACTGTCGATCCGCCCTTCCATCTCTTTAATAAAAGCGCTCAGATTCTGCTCATACACCGCCTCTTCTTTATAATAATTTCCGGCTTCATCCTGACAGAGCCAGCCTTTCAGAGTATTTCCGTCCAGCACCAGTTCTTCCCCGCCGGGAAGCTGATACGTAATGCTGGCATTGGCCAGCTGATTCAGCTGTTCCTGCTGTGCAAAGAGAAGCGGATCATCCTGCCGTACCGCGGGAGTTTCATAGAGCCCCGCCTCTTCTGCAGAAACCTCTCTTTTCCCTTCCCGCACAGCCTGCTCCAGCACATTCTTTAACTCTTCCGTCTTCAAAAGATTCCCTTCCGTCTCCGGCTGGATCACAAAACCTCCCTCCTGATACACAAGCCGGGCATCCTCCGGCGCTGTCATCTTCTCCCGGTCAAGCTGAGGCAGGCTGTCCACAAATTCCCCCAGCATCTTCCGGTTAAAATCCACATTTTCCCCCACCTCATACTCTCTGGGAGAAAACATGGCAGGAAGCCACATCCACCCGCTCTGTTCCTGCAGGATCTCTTCCACCCCTCCGTCCGAAACATAATGATAATCCATATCCTCCGGTTTCAGTATAACCTCCTGTCCGTCCCGGAAAATCAGCTTCAGATCGTAGTCCTCTGCCTGCCGTCGGATCACTTCCTCCGTATCCTCCAGCGTCATCTTCCCGCAGACCGTCTGATTAATCCTCGTTCCCGGGAGCAGCCTGTCCTCATATTGCCAGGACACCGCGCCGTAAACGGCCGCCCCCAAAAAGATGGCCGTTCCGGCTGCCAGGATTATCTTTTGCTCCTTTTTCATCTCTCTTCCCCCGCTCAAAATTTATTTCTGCTGCAAAATCCCTTCCTATAAATTATAGCCCGGCCAGTCAGGAATATACCCGCCTGTTTTACTTCATCTGTTCTTCCAGATATTCCTGCACATACGGAAGCGCAGCCCCGATGCAGGCCGGCAGATTTCCACAGCGGCTCACTTCTATGAAACGCTCTTCCACCGGAAAAGCAGACACCTCCCGCACCAGCTGATGCAGGTAGTCAATATCCTCTTCTGTCAGATACCGGGACAGAAGACCTCCCAGAATAATATGGCTGTTGATCGTCATATGAAGGTTATCGATAGCCACCGCCCAGTATTTCAGATATTTCACCCACCGCTTCTGATGTGTCTGGGATCCTCCCCGCAGTTTCCGGAAAAAGCTCTGGATATCTTCCTGATGCTTCAGAAGCCCGTGCAGGGAACAGTAGGCATTTACGCAGCCCTTCTTCCCGCAGTAGCAGGGTCTCCCGTTCGGCACGATCGTCATATGCTCAAAAATACCGCTCTTATAAGGACCATCCTGAAAATATTTCCGGCCGATAATCATGGCTCCGCTGACATCTTCTCTGACATTAAAATAAATTGCATTTTTTAAAGAAGGCTGATTCCAGAGCTCCACATTCGCCACCGATTCCGCATCATGATTGAACCGGCACGGATAGGGAATCCTTTTTGAAAATTCCTGAATATCCAGCCCGTCGCAGTCCAGAATCTTTCCATAAATAATGTGACTTCCATCAGAAGAAATCAGAGCCTGGATCGCAATCCCCACGCCCAGGATCTGTTCTTCCTCTGCCTCCAGGCTGTCGATAAACCGGCGGATATCAGCGCAGACCTGTTCCAGATACGTCTCTTCCATAGAAAAAATCTGCCAGCGCTTTTCATACTTCAAAAGTTCCCCGTAGAGATCCACAGCGGCCAGCTCAAAATGATCCGCCACAATTTCAACGCCTATGGCTACCTTTTTCAGCGCCTCATACTCATACAGGTTGGCTTTGCGCCCTCCCGTTGAATCTGCCAGCCCGTTGATCCGCAGGATCTCCTCCTGCATCAGTTCCTTCAGAATCTGGGCAGTAGTAGGACGGCTCAGCCCGGTCTCCTTCTGTATCATCAGCGGAGTGGCCTTTTTCTGTTTATATAAATAGCGCAGTATCATTTTTTTATTATTTTCTTTTAAAGTACTGACTGTAAAACTTCCACTCATCTTTTCGTCTCCCCGACTTTTGCTTTTTCCTATTATACCAAAAATCTGCCCAAAAAGAAATCCCCCGGAAACAGACCTCACTTTTCTGTCCCCGGGGAAACTTTCTTTTCTTTACTTCACTGTCTCGCCGATCGTTTCAATTTTTCTGTGAAATTCTTTATTTTCACTGACCAGCAGAACCGGCTCCTGAAAATTCAGCGCGTACATTCCAATATAGCTTTTGGCATCGATCACCACCGTGCTGTCTTCATTGTGAAATGCCACATCATCCGGGCACTGTGTCGCCAGTCTCTGGATTGCCTGAAGCTGATCGATCGTCGTAAATAATTTTTTTGTAACCATAAGTCTGTCGCCTTTCCCGCCGGATTATTTCACCATCGTGGCAAAATCCAGTTCTTTATCCGCATAATCTTTTACATTTTCCGTATCGATTACTACGGTTCCCGCATCTACAAACTCCTCTACTTCTTCGCCGTTTAAGACTTTAAGCGCAGTGTCCACTGCAGTCTGTCCCAGCAGTACCGGATCGTTGGATGCTGTACAGGCATACTTGCCTTCCTCAATCTGCAGAACGGCCTCCATCAGTCCGTCTACGCCGCAGACTTTGATATCATTGAATCCCTGCTCTGCACACACCTGCGCTGCTCCCAGAGCCATATCGTCATTGTGTCCGAAGATCGCCACCACGTCCTTGTTGGCCTGAAGCAGATCCTGTGTTGCCGGAATCGCCTTGGAACGGTCATAATCACAGTAAGAAGACTGCACGATCTTTAATCCGGGAACTTTCTCAATCGCCTCATGGAATCCATCCCGGCGGTTCATCATCGTAGTAGAGCCGGCGGTTCCCTGGATCTCCAGAATCGTTCCCTGTGCGCTCTCACCGCCCAGAAGTTCGATCAGACGCTCTCCGACCAGACGTCCCATCTCCACGTTGTCTCTTCCAACCCAGGCTGTATAACCCTTCTTTACATTCTTGTCCACCGTAATAACCGGCACATTCGCATTGTTGCAGGCCTCAATTCCCGCGGAAGGCCCATCTTCATTTACCGGATTGATGATCAGAGCGTCAATCCCCTGGGACAGAAGATCCTGAATATCCTTATTCTGTTTTACAATGTCATTGTCCGCATTTAAGGATACCACCTTCACCCCTTTTGTCTCCGCATAATCCTCGATAATCGGGGTCATGTTGGCAAAAAAGGGAGTGTCCTGGGAACAGTTGGAAAATCCTATGGTAAATTCCCCGTCTTTTTCTGCAGAATCACCCTTGTTATCCTCTGTCTTGGATCCTTCCGGCTCCTTCTTCTCCCCGCATCCGGCCAGTGCGCCTGCTGCCAGTGTCATCGCCATCACCATTGCCATCATTTTTCTTCGTTTCATACTCTTCGCTCCTTTTATTTTTATTTTTTACTGCTCTTTTTCCCGTTTTCCCTTGCCACAAACTGATTCAGAAGCAGGGCGAACACAATAATTGCTCCCTTGGCAATCCTCTGATAATAAGACGGAAGACCTACCAGGTTAAAGATATTCGTGATAATCTGAAGCAGAAAGACTCCGCCAAAAGTTCCGGCTATCGAGCCCACGCCGCCGCTTAAGCTGGCTCCGCCGATTACGCTGGCTGCGATCGCATCCAGTTCGTATCCGGTTCCCGCTGTCGGCTGTCCGGTGGACATCCAGGAAGCCGTCAGAATTCCCGCAAAGCCGGCAAGCAGACTGCTGATCACATAAGTAAGGGCATAATTTTTCTTTGTTTTAATACCGGAAAGCATCGCCGCTTCCCTGTTTCCTCCAATCGCAAACAGGCTTCTGCCAAATACGGTATATTTCAATACCAGAACAAAAATCACTGTCAGAATGATCCAGAATACGCCGCTGACCGCTACTTTTCCTCCGATAAAGCCGCCGCCCAGAAAATGGAAGGTCTCTCCCAGTCCGAACACCGGATTTCCGCTAGTCACAAGCAGAGCCGCTCCTCTTGCCACCTCCATCATCGCCAGAGAAGCGATGAAATCCGGAAGGTGGAATCTGGCAATCAGAACTCCGTTTACCAGTCCCAGCGCTGCGCTGACTGCCAGCGCCGCAAGACATCCCACAACGATCGACGCCACGCTGCCGCCCATTTTTTCCACAATAAGAGAGACAATCATCCCGGAAAAAGCAAGCACGGATCCCACAGAAAGGTCAATTCCTCCCAGCAGGATTACCAACGTCATACCAATCGCAACGATTCCCGGAATCGACGCCTGCTGCAGCAGATTCAGGAAATTTCCTATAGTCAGAAAGTCCGGAGACAGCACCGCCGAGATAATGATAAATATAACAAGTAAAATAATCAGGTTGTATTTCTTTAAAATTTCTCCAAATGACATTTTTTCTTTCACGATGCGCTCCTCCCAACTACAGATGCATGCAGAATCTGGTCTGCATTAAAGTTTGCTTTATTCACTTCCATTACCTGCCTGCCGTCGTACATGACATGGATATTGTCACAGACACGCAAAAGTTCCTGCAATTCCGAAGATACTACGATCACACTCTTGCCGGCCGCAGTCATCTCCCGGATCAGCTTATAGATCTCCTCTTTTGCAACCACATCAATCCCCTGCGTTGGTTCATCCAGAAGCAGAATATCGCAGTCCTGCAAAAGCCACTTTGCCAGGATCACTTTCTGCTGATTTCCGCCCGAGAGATTTCCCGTTTTTGTAAAAATCGACGGTGTTTTCACCTTCAGCTTCTGTACATACTCCCCGCAGATTTTGTTCATATCCGGATAGCAGAGCTTTCCTCCCTTTTTAAAAGACTTCAGTGCCACCATACACATGTTTTCCCACACACTCAGGGGGAGAACCAATCCCTGGGTCTTTCTGCTCTCCGGCGCCAGCCCGATCCCGTGCCCGATCGCCTCGTGGATGCTCCTGAATTCTGCCTTTTCTCCCCGGATCTTCATCTGACCGCTCCGGATCGGCGTGATTCCGAAAATAGACTGGAGAATCTCCGTCCTTCCCGCCCCCACCAGGCCGTACAATCCCAGGATTTCTCCTTTATGAAGCTTTAATGAAACGTCCTCCACTTTATCATTGCTCATATGATCCAGTTCCAGCACCACCTCAGAAGATACTTTATGTACTTCTGCCTCTTCATTCATAATCTGTGAGATCTTAATTCCTGTCATATATTCTACCAGGCGATCCTCATTCAGGTTTTTTGCCTCCTCACAGACCACAAATTTTCCGTCCCGAAGAACTGTGATCCTGTCTCCCACCGTAAAAAGTTCTTCCAGATGATGGGAAATATAGATGATCGTAATTCCCTTCGCCTTGAGATCCCCGATCACTTTTACCAGAATCTCAAATTCCGACTGGGAAAGGGTGGAAGACGGCTCATCCATAACAATCAGTTTCGCATTACAGGCAAGGGCTTTCATAATCTCTGTCAGCTGCCTCTGCCCCACATTCAGAGAAGATACCCTGGCCTTCGCATCAATTTTTACATTCAGTTCATCTGCCAGGCGCTGCGTCTGCTCATATACCTTCTTCCAGTCAACCCCGCCTAGGGAATTTCTGGGGTAATTGTTTACATAGACATTTTCTCCCACCGTCAGTTCATTAAAAAGCGACAGTTCCTGGTAGATAACCGCGATTCCTTCATCCCGCCTCTTCTGTGTTCCGTGAGACTTCAGGACTTTTCCGTCAAAATAAATTTCTCCGGCATCTTTTTCATAGGCTCCTGAAAGAATCTTCATTAAAGTAGACTTTCCTGCGCCGTTCGCTCCGATCAGACAGTGGACTTCGCCGTAACGCACATTAAAATCTACGTTATCTAGAGCCTTTACACCGGGGAATATCTTCAGGATCTGTCTCATCTCCAAAATATTTTTCTCTTCCACCAGTTTCCCTCCTTCTCCGTTTTTGTTCTCGTGCCAGTTATGTATATATCTTTTACATAATCATATTCTAAGTTTTATTTTCTGTCAATTGTGCATTTTATATATTTTAGCCCGGTATATCTTCTTTCTATATTGGTTATTACTAACAATTTATTTATTAACGCACTATCATTTTGTTATTTTTCTCCAATTTTATGTTCTTATTTTTGTCTATTATATGCTTTTTATCCTGTTATATTTTTATCAATTTTCACCGCTGTTTTCTCTGCCAGCGCCACCCTTATCCCTGTTGTTTTTATACATTTTCCCCAGTTTATCACTGTTTTATCTTTTCCATTTTCGTTATTCTATTGTCATATACTCATTTTTACCCAATCTTTCCATCCGTTTTTTATGCATTTTTCCCAGTTGACACTAAGTATTTTTTGGTATACGCTTATGTAAAATTAAATTACATAAGTTCTTAAAAAATAAAGGAGGAAATGACCATGACAAACATTCCTGAGAAAATGAAAGCTATCGTAGCCTATGCTCCCGGAGATTATCGCTTTGAAATCGTAGATACTCCCAGAGCCGGCGAAGGCGAAATGATCCTTAAGGTTGAGGCCTGCGGAATCTGTGCCGGCGACGTAAAGTCTTTCCACGGAGCAAAAAGCTTCTGGGGCGGAGACGGAAATCCTCCCTATATTAAAGCTCCCATGATCCCCGGACATGAGTTTGTAGGACGGGTAGTTGAAATCGGCCCCGGTGTAAAAGGAAACTGGAAACTGGGAGACCGCATCTGTCCTGAACAGATCGTTCCCTGCGGAGAGTGTATGTTCTGTAAAACGGGACGTTACTGGATGTGCGAAAAGCACGATCTCTTCGGATTCCAGAATAATGTGAACGGCGGTATGGCAGAATATGTAAAACTTACAAAAGAAGCGATCCCCCATCTGGTTCCCGATTCTCTTCCTATCGACAAGGCGATCCTGACAGAGCCCTACGCCTGCTCCTGGCATTGTGTAGACCGGGCACAGATCGGAAACCGGGATGTGGTCGTTCAGTCCGGTGTGGGAACTCTGGGACTCGGCATGGTCGGTGCGATCAAACAGAAAAATCCCAAACTCCTGATCGTTCTGGATATGAACGATGCCCGCCTGGCAAAAGCAAAAGAGTTCGGTGCAGATATTGTTATGAATCCCGGAAAAATGGATGTGATCAGTGAAATCAAGAAACTGACCGGCGGCTACGGCTGTGACATCTATATTGAAGCTACCGGCCATCCTTCCAGCGTAGAACAGGGGCTGCAGTGCATCCGTAAGATGGGACGCTTTGTGGAATTCTCCGTATTCGGCGAGAAAGTTTCCGTAGACTGGAGTATCATCAGCGACCGGAAAGAGCTGGATCTTCTGGGCGTTCACTTAAGCCCCTACTGCTTCGATACGGTTCTGGAATGGATCGAAGACGGCAAGCTGCCTACAGACGGCGTTGTTTCCCATAAACTTCCCCTTGAAAAATGGGAAGAAGGTTTTGACATTGCTTCAAAAAGCGCAGAAGGCACCTTCAAAGTTGTTCTGGTTCCTTCCCAAAGCGAATAGACAGGAGGTTTCTTATGCAGCGTATTCTGAACGATCCCGATTGTATTGTAGATGAAATGTTACAGGGCTTTTTAAATGTACACCCTGATATTGTGGCTCCCACAGAGAATCCCCGGGTAGTAAAATCCCGTTTTATATCCGGGGACAAGGTTGGCGTAGTGACCGGCGGCGGTTCCGGACATAAACCGGCTTTCATCGGCTATGTAGGAGAAAATATGTGCGATGCAGCAGCTGTTGGTGAGATTTGTTCTTCCCCGACTGCCGCCGCTTTTCTCGACGCATTCAAAACAGCCGATCAGGGAAAAGGCGTCGCCTGCCTGTACGGCAATTACTCCGGCGACAACATGAATGTAAAAATGGCTGTAAAAATGGCCAAACGGGAAGGCATTACTGTAAAGACTGTAGTGGCTAATGATGATGTCGCTTCCGCCCCGAAGGATCAGGCGGAAAAACGCCGCGGTGTGGCCGGAGAAATCTTTATGTGGAAAGCCGGCGGTGCCAGAGCTGCTCTGGGCGGTTCTCTTGACGAAGTCATTGCCGCTGCCCAGAAGGCGATCGACCATACCAGAAGCGTGGGGATCGGCCTGACTCCCTGCACACTCCCCGCTGTGGGACACCCCAATTTCCAGATTAAAGACGGCACGATGGAAGTGGGCATCGGCCATCACGGCGAACCTGGCATTGAAGTCTGCCCGCTGGAATCTGCCGCGCAGATGGCCCGCCGGATGACAGATATCGTTCTTCCGGATTACCCCATCGAAGAAGGGGACGAAGTTGCCGTCCTGGTCTCCGGCCTGGGCGCTACCCCGGTTATGGAACTTTACGTTCTTTTTGATGAAGTAAGAAAAATCCTGGAGGAGAAGAAGATCCGGATCCACAAATCTTATGTAGGTAACTACTTTACTTCTCTGGATATGATGGGCGCTACCCTGACTGTGATGAAGCTGGATGACGAGCTTAAGACGCTGATCGATCTTCCCGTATATACCATGGGAATGAAAGAAAAACAGGGGAATCCGGCATAGAGGAGGTACGGTATGAACACATTTAAAAACGAAAACGGAAAATCTGTCCTTTCCTGTATGGTCAGGGGAATCCAGGAAAATAAAGCTTATCTGGGTGAAGTAGACGGCCTGATCGGCGACGGCGACCACGGCATGAATATGAATAAGGGCTTCTCCCTTTTCGGCAGCCGCTTTGCAGACCAGGATCTTTCCTTTACTGACGGACTCTATGAACTGGGAAATATCCTGTTTTCAGAGATTGGCGGCTCTATGGGCCCTATTTACGGAACTGTTTTCATGGATGCAGCCGATGCCGGAGAGGGACTGGAAGAAATCACCCTTCCGGATCTCGCTTCCATGCTCGGCGCCGGGTTAAAGGGACTGATGGAAATTGTAGACGCCAAGGTGGGCGATAAAACACTGGTAGATACCCTCTCCCCTTCTGTGGACAGCCTAACTGCTTCCGCAGAAAACGGCGAAACTTTCGCCGACGCACTTAAAAAAATGAAAGAGGCCGCCAGAGCCGGAAGAGACTCCACCAAAGATATGGTGGCAAAATTCGGCCGTTCCAGCCGTCTGGGCGAACGCTCCAGAGGTGTTCTGGACGCCGGCGCCACCTCCTGCTGCATCATTCTGGAATCCATGGCTGACGGCATCCTTGCACTTCTCGATCAGGAGGGATAGATTATGAAACTTGCGATTGGCTGTGATGAAGCCGCTTATTCTTTAAAAGAAGCAATCATGGAACACCTGCAGAAAAAAGGCATCGATTTTGATGATTTTGGCGCCGCCAAAGGCGAAGTAGTCCTGTATCCCGATATTGCTTTCAAAGTTGCAGATGCCGTGGCTTCCGGAGCGTATGACAGGGGCATTCTGGTATGCGGAACCGGAATCGGCATGGCTATCTGCGCAAATAAAGTTCCCGGAATCCGGGCTGCCGTCTGCCACGATCCATTTTCCACAGAGCGCTCCAGAAAGAGCAACGATGCACAGATCATGTGTATGGGAGAACGTGTCATCGGAGTAGAACTGGCCAAGTATCTGGTGGACCTGTGGCTCACCTGTGACTTTGCCGGAGGCGGATCTGCTCCCAAGGTTGCACGGATCAAAGAACTGGAAGAGGCTCACCGATAAAATTTCCTTCTCACAAAAATACGGGTGGAAAACTTGAAGTTCAAGTTTTCCACCCGTATTTTCTTTTAGAAAATCTGAATATCTGCCAGATCCAGCTCTTCCTCTTCTTCTGTATCCTCAGTCACAGCTGCTTCTGTCTTATTTTTTGCGATCACCGCGTACAGAACTCCGGTAACTACCACATTCACCAGGATTGCCAGCAGTCCTGTCCAGGGCCGGGTCATGGTGGGCAGCATCAGGAATCCGCCAAAAGGTACGGTAGAATCAGCTCCCAGGATCATGGTCACAGCTCCGCCGCAGGCACCTCCCACTGCGGAAGCTACCAGCGCCCGTCCCAGATCACTCATAACGATGGGAATGACACCTTCTACGATGTTAAGTACACCCATGGGCACCGCAGATTTTAAGTTTTCCACCTGTTCCTGCTCATAGATATTTTTGTGCATTGCCTTTGCCACAAAGAATGCAAACCCGAATCCGATCGGTGTTGCAGTATTTACCAGCTGCAGAGCAGTTACCGGCTCGTTAATGCCGGATGCCAGCAGAGTCAGCGTAAATGCATAAACGGTCTTGTTGATCGGCCCTCCGAAGTCTACGATACACAAACTTCCGATTACCACGCCCAGAAGGAGTTTGGAAGAAGTTCCCAGACCCATCAGAACATCGGTCAGCCAGGTTGTAAATGCTGCGATGGGAATACCCAGCACATAGATCATAACCAGTCCCGCTATAAAAGAAGAGATCAGCGGAACAATAACAGTCGGCATCAGTCCTTTTGCCCAGGATGGCAGTTTTAAGTTTTTAATGATGAACAGAGCCAGGTATCCGGCAATGTAACCGCCCAGGATTCCCCCGATAAAACCGGCACTGATCGCAATCGCAGACAGACCTACTACAAATCCCGGAGCGATACCCGGTTTTCCCGCGATAGAATAAGCAATTCCCACTGCGATAATCAGGGGAAGCAGACCAAGCGCAGCTCCTCCCATCGTTGCAAGTGCATCCCAGAAGGTAAACTGTCCCTGAATCAGACCGCTGGCATACATATTGGTTCCGCCCATAGCCATGCCGATGGCCACAAGAAAACCGCCGCCGCAGACAATCGGTATCATGTACGAAATTGAGGTCAGCAAATGCCCCTTAAGATTTAGTTTTTTTAATTTTTCCATTTTTCCCCTCCATTAAACTGCTTTTTCCAGCATACAGTTATTATATTCCTGCTCCATCTTGCGGCAGGCTGTATCAAGATCCTGATCCAGGCCAAAGAGTCCGGCATTTCCCACGATCAGGATATCAGCTCCCGCCTCGGTCAGCTGTCTGTAATTTTCTTTATTACAATGACCGTCGATCTGAATCTTGTAGTGATATCCCATCTCTTCTCGAAGCGCTTTCGCCTGGCGGATCTTTGCATACATCTGATCGATGAACTTCTGTCCTGCAAAACCGATATCCACTGTCATGATCGTCAGCATATCAATGTATTCCAGATAGGATTCCACATAGCTCAAAGGAGTTGCCGGATTGAGCACAACGCCGCATTTGCAGCCCAGATCCCGGATCATATGCATGGTCCGGAATGCGTTTGTGTTGATCGTCTCCGCGTGCGGACTGATGTAAGTGGCGCCGGCTTTTGCGCACATCTCAATCCAGTCGGACGGCTCCGTGGTCATCAGATGCACATCCATCTCTGTTTCTGTCAGCCCCCGGCAGCTCTTTAAAATTCCCGGTGTCAGCGCCATATTTTTGCAGAAATGCCCGTCCATGATATCCACATGATACAGATTGACATACTGATCCATAACTGCAAACTGCTCTTTCATTTTTCCAAAATCCATGCACATCAGCGAAGGTGCAAATGTTACCATAACTTTTTCTCCCTCTCTTTACAAAATAGAAATCTCATCCAGATCCAGCTCTTCCTCTTCACTCTCCGGCTCTTCTGCCGGCATTTCCGGATCTGTCAGAAATGTATGTATCACATCCTCTGCGGTATCAGCTTTCATAAGCTGGCTTACCACTGCATCATTTCCCAGCTTTTTCGAGAACATGGCCAGCATCCTCAAGTGCTCTTCCGCTCCCTGATTGTCCGCTCCCACTGCAAAGAGAATGATCACTTTTGCCCCGGTATCATCCAGGCTCTCCCACTCGATCTCCTGATCCAGTACAGCCACTGCCACGCCGGGTGTTACCACCGCTTCGCTTCTCCCGTGGGGGATTGCAATATAATTTCCGATTCCGGTCTCTCCGATCGCTTCTCTCTCATAGACGTCCCGGATATAAACCTCTTTATCCCGGATCGTTCCGGCTTCCAAAAGCATCTCCGCCATCGCGTCCAGCGCCTCCGCCTTATTCTGTACTTTCAGATGTACTGCGATTGCCTTCGGATTCAATACCTCTGTAAATTCCATTGCTCTCTCCTCCTCAGCTGGCCGCCTCTACCACTTCTTTTGCCTTGGCCATCAGCTTGTTCGGCGCTTTGATCGCCACGTCTGTGGGAACCTGGATGATCCGCTTTCCGTCGAAACGCTCCCGGTCTGCAATCTTCACATCAATTGCCAGGATCACAATATCGGCCGCTGCAATTTCCTCATCTGTCAGCGCATTTTCTTTTCCGATGCTTCCCTGGGTTTCAAATCTTGCCTCGAATCCCGCCTTCTCTGCCGCCTTCTCCAGCTTTTCCTGAGCAATGTAAGTATGGGCGATTCCTACCGTACATGCACAAACTCCAACAACTTTCATTTTATATTCCTCCTTTATAATCTCCTGCTCGGATGTCTTTGTTCTTCATGGCTTTACTATACCATCCGTCCCCCGCAAACAGAAGTCCAGAAGCTTTCAACTTCTTTTGCAGAGCGCTGGACTAAAAAAGGGCGCAAAAAAACTGCCGGAAAATGTACCTGATACATCTTACAGCAGTCTCGCTTTACTTTTTATCTTAATTCTCTCTGTTTCCCCTCAACATCCGTTTCAGCTGCTTCCAGAATACCGGAAACAGGAAACACAGAATACAGAAAAGCAGAATTCCATTCTCTGAAAAGAGGGAGGAAAGCTTTCCGAGAATCACTCCCACAACACAAAAATCGGTATCAGAAAAAGCAGTACCGGACAGATTCAGAATCCCCGTCACAGGCATTACACTTAAAGAAAGAAGGGAAATCAGCACACCGTGGGCAAAAGAGCCGATCACACAGCCCCGGATCCCGCCCTCTGCATTGGCAAAAACTCCCGCAGTCCCCCCACAGAAGAAATGAGCTACCACCCCCGGCACGATCACCGCAACTACCTGTCTGTCCCCCCATCCGTTGACCGCCATAAGGGCTGCCATAACGGCAAGCCCGCCCAGAAATGACAGAAGAAAACCGATCATAACTGCATTGGGCGCATAGGAAAACAGCACCGGACAGTCCACCGCCGGTTTCGCATGCGGCACCAGTTTTCGGGCAATCCCCTTAAATGCCGGAACAATCTCAGCCACTACCAGGCGCACTCCTGCCAGAATAATATAGAGCGCTCCGGAAAATTTTGCTCCCTGAACCAGTGCATACGTGATCCAGTTCTGATACCCCTCAGAAGCATAAGACAGATCCAGTTCGGCCAGATCAAACCGGCTCGCCGCAATTCCAGTTACGACCAGAAAAGCCGCAGTCATCATAATAAAAACACTCACTGTGGAATCCCGCATAAAAGACAGCCTGGCCGGAAAACGGATTTCTTCCGTGGATCTTATCTTCTCCCTGTTTTTTCCGGCCGCCAGCTGCGCAGTCTTCGCCGCTGCCAGATATCCCACCGTAGAAAAATGACCCAGGGCAATTTTATTTCCTCCGGTTATCTTTTCCATCTCTTTCTCTGCCAGAGCCGGCATCAGCGCCATCAAAAGTCCCAGCATCAGAGAACCGGCAAGGATCAGCCGCCAGCCCTCCATTCCACTGATCCGGAGAACTACAGTCAGAAGCCCCGCCATATAAAGCGTGTGATGTCCGGTCAGAAAAATATAGGGAAGCGCTCCAAAGCGGGCGATCACAAGATTCGCCAGCATACCCCAGAACATGATCATCGTCACCTCCGAAGCATACTGGCTCGTACTGATCGCTCCCACAGCTTCCATGTTGGGAACCACTCCCTGGATGTTAAAATCCAGATTAAATAAGACGCCGAAATCTTTCAGTGTCCCATTCTGAAGAAAATCAGCCCCGATGGTCAGGAGTACAAATCCTACGATCGTAGTAACCGTTCCCTTGATCACATGATCCACCGGCTTCTTCTGCAAAATCAGTCCCAGCAGCACGACCATCCCCACAAGAAGCGCCGGAGTGGCCATCACCTCGCTGATGGCTGTAAATACCCTCATCTTTTTCCTCCTTACATTTAAGTCTTTTCCAGACGGGCTCTTAAAATCTCGCAGACTTCCTGCGCATCCGCTGCCCTGGTCAGTTCATCGATATACGCCGCTTTAGAAAGGGCAGTCCGTATATCCCGGATGATTCCGATATGTTTTGTCTGATCTTCCGCCGCCAGACACAGGATTACCCTCGCCCGCTTCCCATGTTCAAACTGGATCCCTTCCGGGGCAACGGCCAGCGACAGATCCAGATGTTTCACCCCGTCGTCCGGTCTGGCATGGGCAAGAACCAGATCCTTCGTGACAAACATATAGGGACCCGCTTCCACCATACGGGCAATAATTGCTTCCACATATCTTTTTTTAATACTGCCGCAGGCCAGAAGAGGCTCTGCCGCCGCACAGATCGCCCTCTCCCAGGGCTTTTCCTCTTCCTGCAGCTGACTTTCTTCTCCCCGTTTTCTTCCTGAACTTTCCAGAAACAAAACCTTATTCTCTGTCAGGAAATCGGTCAGTCTCCACACATTCGGATTCAACACCGGCTGTTCCTCCGGGCTCTCCGCAAAAAAGCGGTCCAGATCACAGCGCAGTTCCCTGTGCCTTTCCTCCGGCACATATTTTTTCACCACCCGAAAAAGCGCATCCGTGTCCACAAAGCCAAATCTTCCCCGTATCACCGGATGGTTCAGGATATTTCTGCGGTCAAAATCATTCAGAATAGGGTTCACCACAATAACAGGGACCAGCGCTTTCAGCCGGACAGAAGATACGATAATATCGCAGATATTCTGAGGATTGACAAGCTCGGAGGCCGCCGCCACTCCCACAATCTTCGCTCCCGGAAGGATCCTCCCCAGTTCATGGCTGATCATATTTCCCGTAGCCACACCGCTCATGCAGACCACCAGGATCCGAAGCTCCTTCCCGCCTGATCTTGCCGATTTCAGATGAGCGCCAAAATGCAGCGTCAGATAAGAAACCTCACTGTCTGAGATCTGAACCCCGATCTGCTGTTCCAGATACTGGGCGGTCTGGCGCACCACGTCAAAAATATAAGGATATTCCCTTTTAATATCCTCCGCCATCAGATTCCCGATCTGGATGCCGAAGCGGTAACGATAGATAGAAGCCTCTATGTGGCGGTACAGATCCTGGATCAGCCCGTCTTTCGGCTCAAAGATCACACAGGCAAGGCGCTCAAACTCCGCCACCAGATTTCTGGAAATTTCCATCAGAGATTCATTTACCCCTTCTGTCTTCTCCTCCCCGGAGCAGGAAGCCAGTCTGCCCCCCAGAAAATGGAGCGTCAGATATATTTTTTCTCTCTCGATCAGCTTTGGAAAGTATCTGGCCACCAGCCCATATTCCCTTGACTCTTTTACCTTCCCGATGCTCACATCTGAAAAGTATAATTGATCTTCTCCCCGCTCCATAATGGGGATCATCACCGCAAGCGCCAGCATATCATTTCTTACATAGCTGACCTTCAGTTCCCGCTCTACCTGTTCAATCTGTTTTAAGTAGGGCTCCGCCTCTTCCATATGGATAAAGCCCAGCTTCCCTGCTGAGAAAAGAGGTTCCAGCATGCTGAAATACAGGAAAAAAAGAGCCCGCGCCCGGATTGTATCTCCATCGATCCAGTAGCCTCTCTTTTTCTCATAACCAATTCCCAGCTGATAAGCGTGAAGCGAAGTGATCACTGCCTGCAGATCTGTAAAAATTGTATTTCTGCTCACCATACAGGTATTCATCAGATCTTCCACATAAACCGGGGGTTCCGAAGCCATGATCTGACACACAATGATCCTCACGCGCTCTCCCGGCGTAAAAATATAATCTTCCTTGGGCGTTTCCAGAGCCAAAGCGGATTCCAGCGCAAGTTTCTCCTCTTCCAGAAAGGGCTGTACCCGCCCCCGGATCACCCGGAGAAGCGGAAGTTTCTTCATAGCCAGCCACCCGTCCGCCTTGTCCAGCTCATTGTAAACCGTCCGGACAGACACGGATAATTCAGCCGCGATCTCCTTTATGGTAAGTTCACTGCTTCCTTTTAAAATCATGGTTATAATTTTCTGTGTACGCTCATTTAAATAACCGACTGCCATAGCATTACCGCATCTCCAATACCTGTTTTAACTTCTCCGCCGCCAGATCAGAATCTGTGAGATCCTCCAGTCCGATCACCGGCATATCCCTGTAATCTGCTTCCAGTTCTTCCGACACAACAAACAGATCTGCCTTCCCGGTAAAAATATCCGCCAGCGCTCCGAACAGCACCTCAATCCCGCTGATCCCCAGAGTTTCCAGCGCCTCTTCTACCGTCATCTGCATCAGAAGCGAAGTCCCAACTCCATTTCCGCAGCAGCACATAATTTTCTGAATTTTTTGTTCCATATTCCTGACTCTTTCTCATTTTTATCCTCATTATACCGAAAGGCGTCCTGTTGTACAAGCCGAAAAAAACTACGTGAAATCAAACAGGGAAATCTGATTGGACTGGGGAACATCCCCCAGCAGATGAAGATCATCCATCAGGTCAATCACTGTCTTGCTGACTTTGGTGCGATCGCGGAAATCATCCTTGGACAGGAATTCTCCCTGCTTCGCAGCCTCCTCCACAGCATTAGCCGCATTATCACCCAGCCCTTCAATGGAATCCAGAGAAGCCATCAGCTTATTCTCTATGATCTGAAAACGGTGCGCCTTCGCCCGGTAAATATCAATGGGCATAAATTCCAGCCCCCGGGCGTACATCTCCTGCACGATTTTCATATCTTTCATTGTATCCTTCTCTTTTGGCGTCAAGGTATCTGCCCGCCGTCTATAATCCGCCATATGGTACTCCAGCCGCTCTCTCCCCAGACACATCAGCTCGTAGGAAAAGGAAGATGCACGGATGGAAAAATATGCCGCATAGTAAGCCAGGGGATAGAAAATCTTGAAATATGCGATTCTCCATGCCATCATAACGTAAGCCGCTGCATGCGCCTTCGGGAACATATACTTAATCTTCTTACAGGACCAGATATACCAGTCTGGTACCCCGTGTTCCACCATCTCTGCTTCCTGATCCGGCTTTAGTCCCTTTCCCTTCCGCACCGACTCCATAATCTTAAAGGAATGTTCACTGGGAAGTCCCTTATTGATTAGATACGTCATAATATCGTCACGGGTACAGATCGCCGTAGAAATTGTAGCCTTTCCCTCCTCGATCAGCGTCTGTGCATTTCCCAGCCACACATCCGTCCCGTGAGACAGGCCGGAAATACGGATCAGATCCGAAAAGCTGGTAGGTTTCGTATCCTGAAGCATCTGAATGACAAATTCTGTGCCAAATTCCGGAATGCCCAGAGATCCCAGCGGGCAGCCTCCAATATCTGCAGGCTCGATCCCCAGCGCTTTCGTGCTGGAAAACAGGGACATAACCTCCTTATTGTCCAGCGGAATCGTCTTCGCATCCAGTCCGGTCAGATCCTCCAGCATCCGGATCATCGTGGGATCATCGTGTCCCAGAATATCCAGCTTCAACAGATTCTTGTCAATCGAGTGATACTCAAAATGGGTCGTAATAATGTCCGTGGTCATATCGTTCGCCGGATGCTGGATAGGCGTAAAGGAACAGATATCCTCACCGTGCGGCAGAACAACGATTCCTCCCGGGTGCTGCCCTGTCGTCCGGCGCACCCCGGTACATCCCTGTACAATCCGATCAATTTCACAATTTCGCTTATGGACGCCCCTCTCTTCAAAATAATTTTTCACATACCCGAACGCTGTCTTATCTGCCAGCGTTCCGATCGTCCCCGCCCGGAACGTATGTCCCTCTCCAAAGATTACCTCTGTATATTTGTGCGCATTACTCTGATATTCTCCGGAAAAATTAAGGTCAATATCCGGCTCCTTGTTTCCCTCGAATCCCAGAAACGTCTCAAAAGGAATATCAAAGCCTTCTTTCACCAGCGGTTCCCCGCAGACCGGACAGGTTCGGTCCGGCATATCGCAGCCTGCTTTCCCCAGCTCCGCGTAATGCTTTACCTCAGGCGAATCAAAATCGCTGAAATGGCATTTTTTGCAATAATAATGCGGCGCCAGAGGATTTACCTCCGTAATTCCGGACATCGTTGCCACAAAAGAAGATCCTACAGAACCACGGGAGCCCACCAGATACCCGTCTTCATTTGACTTCCATACCAGTTTCTGGGCAATAATGTACATAACCGCATAACCGTTGGAAATAATAGAAGTCAGTTCCCGCTCCAGACGGGCCGCCACGATCTCCGGCAGAGGATCCCCGTACATCTCGTGAGCCTTATTGTAACAGATATCCCGCAGATCCTGATCGGAATTTTCAATAACCGGCGGGAACTTCCCGTCCCGGATCGGGCAGACTTTATCGCACAGATCCGCGATCTTATTCGTGTTGGTAATCACCACTTCCTCTGCTTTCTCTGCTCCCAGATAGGAAAATTCTTCCAGCATCTCTTCCGTCGTGCGCAGATAGAGCGGCGCCTGCTGATCCGCATCGTCGAACCCCTTTCCGGCCATGATGATCCGCCGGTATACCTCATCTTCCGGATCAATAAAATGTACATCACAGGTGGCTACCACCGGCTTGTCAAACTGTTCTCCCAGCTTCACAATTTTCCTGTTTATCTCTTTTAGATCTTCCTCCGTCTTAATATCATCCCGGTCCTCCCGCAGCATAAAAGCGTTATTTCCCAGCGGCTGAATCTCCAGATAATCATAGAATTTCACCAGGCGGGCGATTTCCGTCTCTGCCGCTCCCCGCAGAAGCGCCTGATACAGTTCTCCCGCCTCACAGGCTGAACCGATCAGAAGCCCTTCCTTAAACTTCAGATATACGCTCTTTGGCACCCTCGGTCTTCTGTGATAATAATTAATATGAGACTCGGAAATCAGATGATACAGATTAACCCTTCCCACCTCACTGGTGGCCAGGATAATCGCATGATACGTGGGCATTTTCTTAATATTATCCACAGACACACCGGCTTCTCTGTTTAAAGTATCCAGGTCAAAAATCTCCCGCTCTTTCAGCATCTGCACAAACCGGACAAAAATCTCTGCCGTACAGCCCGCGTCATCCACTGCCCGATGATGATTTTCCAGAGGAATGTGAAGCGCCTTCGCCACGGTGTCCAGCTTAAACCTGTTCAGCCCAGGCAGAAGAAAGCGCGCCAGTCCCACGGTATCTACATAAGTAAACTCCCGCTCCATCTCCAGCTTGCGGCAGTTTTCCAGAATGAAACTCATGTCAAAGTCTGCGTTGTGGGCCACCATCACAGCTCCTTCGGAAAATTCCAGAAAACGGGGCAGAACTTCTGAAATTTCCGGCGCCTCCATTACCATCTGATCATTGATTCCGGTCAGCTGTTCAATCTTAAAGGGAATCGGCACTTTGGGATTCACAAATTCCGAAAAACGGGAAACGATCTTCCCTTCCTCCACCCGCACTGCACCAATCTCAATAATTTTATTTTTTACGGAAGAAAATCCCGTAGTCTCAATATCAAAAACCACATAGGGCTGATCCAGAGACTGTCCTCTGCTCTCTGTCACCACACCCTTCAGGTCATCCACCAGATAAGCCTCCACCCCGTAGATTACCTTGAAATCTGAATCTTTCGGAACATGATCCTCCACATAATGGTTGGCAATGGGAAAGCCCTGCACCACTCCATGATCCGTGATCGCGATCGCCGGATGGCCCCACTCATAAGCCCGTCCCACAAGAACTCCCGCATCTGTCACCCCGTCCATATCGCTCATTTTCGTATGGCAGTGAAGCTCCACCCGCTTTCTGGGACTGTTATCTTTCCTGGAAACAGTAAAATCCGGAATCTTTTTCACGCCGGCCAGTGAACCGATGGTCAGCTCGTGGTCGAACTTGTCGATGGCCGTCACACCCTTTATCTTTAAGAAAGCACCCTTTTTAATATCTTTCACTTCATCCAGCTGATCGTTCCGCAGAAACATTTTTACCGTCATGGTATCTGTAAAATCAGTCACATTGAACATCAAAATGGTCTTCTCATTCCGGATTTCTCTGCTGTCCACACTTAAAACTTTCCCCCGGATCACCACTTCCCCCATTTCCTGGGAAATAGATTCCATGGTGATGGCTTCTTCCTCAAAATCCCGGCCATAGATCACATCCGGATGATCCGACCGTTTCAGGCTGCGCCGGAACTCTTCCTTCGCCGCCCCTTTTTCTTTTTTCTGGAAATTCGCCGTCTCTCTTGCCGTTCTCTTTTTGGGTTCCTCCTTCGTCTTCTCCTGCACCTGTTTCGGCTCCTCCTCCACCTCCACAGCAGGAGACGTCTCTTCCCTTCGTGCCAGAGCCTGCACTGCCACCTGACGTGCTGTTTCCTGGATCAGAAGTTCTGAATCCCGGAGAGCTCTGCTCTTCCCCCGTTCCTCATACACCAGGGAAAACTGCAGCTCCTCAAATCCGCACCTGTTTCGGAATACCCGGTGCAGAATATGTACCAGCTCCTCCTCCCTGTCCTGGGAAATAACAGAACTGGCCATGGTGAGAACCATCTGATTCTCCGACGGAAACGAAATCTTCGCCGTATAAAACAGATTATACAAAAGAGCGCTGTAATTCTTCAATTCCATCAGAAGGCTGCCCCTGTATACCTCCAGAAAATTCTCCGGCGTGTACTGAGCAGAGAGGCAGAAATGTTCAATCATCTTCACCCGGATCGCTTTCTGGGAAAAGAGCTGATCGCAAATTGCTTCCTCCATGCCATAAATATACTTTTTATGGATCCAGTTCGGACTTTTTAAATAGATCCGCATCAGCTCTCTGTGGGGTGTCACCGCCACCTTCGTTACCATCACCGGGGCAAACAGCGCTTTTAATTCTTCATTTACCCGCAAATTGGGAAATACATCAAAAAATTCTTTTTCCATGCAGCATCAGTCTTTCTTCCAGTTCAAAAGTTCCCGGCGAAGTCTGGGCAGAAGTTCCTCTTCCGGAAGTTTCTCCACAATTTCGCCTTTTTTTATCAACAACCCTTCTCCGATCCCTCCAGCAATTCCGATATCTGCCTCCCTGGCCTCCCCCGGTCCGTTCACCACACAGCCCATAACAGCCACCTTCACACCGTCCAGAGGAATATCCTGCACCAGATCTTCCACCTGATTTGCCAGACGGATCAGATCAATCTTTGTCCTGCCGCAGGTAGGACAGGAAACTACCTCAATACCGCCTTTTCTAAGTCCCAGCGTTTTCAGAATCCGTTTTGCCGACTTCACTTCTTCCAAGGGATCTCCGGTGAGTGATACCCGGATGGTATCTCCGATCCCCTGATAAAGGATAATGCCAAGCCCGACGGCAGACTTGATATTCCCGGACCAGAGGGTGCCTGCCTCTGTGATTCCCACATGAAGAGGATATCTCGTCTTTTCTGCAATCAGCTCATGGGCTCTGGCGCACATCATCACATCTGAGGATTTAATACTGATCACCAGATTGTCATAACCCAGATCTTCAATCAGCCCCACCTTATCAAGGGCACTCTCTACAATTCCTTCCGCCGTAACACCGCGGTATTTTTCCACCAGCCCTTTCTCCAGGGATCCGCTGTTCACACCCACCCGAATGGGAATCCCCCGCTCTCGGGCCAGATCTACCACTGCTTTGATCCGCTCTCTGCTTCCGATATTGCCCGGATTAATCCGGATCTTATCTGCACCATTTTCAATCGCTGCAATCGCCAGCCTGTAATCAAAATGGATATCAGCCACCAGAGGGATTTCAATCTGCTTTTTAATCTCTTTCAAAGCCGCTGCCGCCTCCATCGTCGGCACAGCACAGCGGATAATCTCACAGCCGGCCCGGGTAAGTGCCCGGATCTGCTCCACTGTTGCCTGCACATCCTCCGTGGGCGTATTGGTCATAGACTGGATCAGAACAGGATTTCCCCCTCCGATCACCCGGTTCCCGATTTTTACTGTTTTTGTATGATCTCTGTACATATATGTTCAGCCTTCCTTTCCCCCAAACTTTTTCTCTGATAACAGTATAAAACAATGCTCCCACCCCGTCAATTTTTTCCCGGCAGGAAGTCTTGTATTCCTTTCTGATTTTCGATATAATAATTTCTAATAAGAAAGATCAGCCTTACAGATTTCGAGGTGTTTTACATGATAGATTACCGTGATTTTGAACATATTGGAAGAGAAATCAAAGATGTGGTCCAGTCGGCGATCGACTCGCAGGACTTTTCCCGTCTGAATTCTACCATCAATCAGACCATATCCAAGGTAAAAGGAAGTTCCTTCACCCATTATAACCAGAATTCTTCCCGCTCTCCGGCGGAGATCTGTTTCAGCCGCACGCCAAAGGGAAGAGTTTCCGGACCAGTACTGACCGTTCTCGGCTACTCTTTCGCAGGAATCTTCGGCCTCACTGCCCTGATCCTGCTTTTATCCACAATTTTTCTCCATCCGCTCAAAAGCATCTGGATCGCCAATATTCTGATGCTCCTTTTTACCGGCATCAGCCTGATTCTGGGATTTGCAGGCCAGCGGAAATGGAATCTGGTCAAACGCTTCCGCAGCTACGCCCGCCTTCTCGGCAGCCGCACCTACTGTTCTGTGGAAGATTTTGCCCTCCTTGCCCAGAAGAAAAAAGGGGCTCTCCTCTCTGACCTGACTGCCATGATCAAAAACGGTATGTTCCCCCAGGGACATCTGGATCCACAGAAAACGTATTTCATGCTGACCGATGAAGTCTTCAGACAATACTGTGCTTCCATGAAAGAGATGGAACGCCGCCGCAGGGAATCTGCTGCTGTTTCCGCCGCTGAAAGTTCCCCCGCCCTCTCCCGGGAATGTGAGAAAATCCTGCAGGAGGGACAGGAATATATCCGGCATATCCATCACTGCAACGATCTTCTGCCCGGTGCGGAAATCTCAGAAAAACTGGATCGCCTGGAAACGATTATGACCCGGATCTTCGATCAGGTAAAAAAGGATCCTGATCTGGCGCCGGAACTTCACAAATTTATGAACTATTATCTTCCGACCACAAGAAAACTCCTGGACGCCTACTGCGAACTGGACATCCAGCCGGTCAGCGGAGATAATATAAACAGCACCAAGCTGGAGATTGAGCGCACTCTTGATACAATAAACGAGGCTTTTGAAAATCTTCTGGATCGCTTTTTTGAAGATACCGCCTGGGATATTTCCTCTGACATCTCTGTCATGAAAACCATGCTGGCTCAGGAAGGTCTCACAGAAGATCCTCTTTCAAAAGCCGGAAAAGAGAGGAAATAACCATGGAAAATGAAACAATGACCACACCGACCCTGGTATTCGGAGAGGTTCTCCCCTCCGCACCGGAAGAACCCGCCAAAAAGGAACCGGAACAGCCTCAGCTGAACGAGGAAATCCTCACCGCAGAAGAGAGGAAAATGGTAGAAGATTTTTCCCGTCAGATCGATCTGACAAATTCCACTGCCATCCTGCAGTACGGAGCAGGAACCCAGAGTAAAATGGCCTCCTTTTCCGAGAAGGCACTGGAAAATGTCAAAACAAAAGATCTGGGAGAAATCGGAGAAATGCTCTCCGGCGTAGTTACAGAATTAAAATCTTTCGACGCAGAAGAGGAGGACCGGGGCTTCTTCGGAAATCTCTTCCGCAAACCCGGAGATAAAATCTCCTCCATGAAAGCCAAATATGAAAAAGCGGAAACCAATATCTCCCGGATCTGTGATTCTCTGGAAAGTCATCAGGCTCTTCTGATGAAAGATACCGCCATGCTGGATAAAATGTATGAACAGAACCTGGCTTATTTTAAAGAACTGTCCATGTATATTCTGGCCGGGAAGAAAAAGCTGGAAGAGGTCCGTGCCACAGAACTTCCCCGCCTGGCCGCAAAAGCTCAGGTTTCCGGTCTCCCGGAAGATGCACAGGCTGTCAAAGATCTGGACGCCCTGTGCGGCCGTTTTGAAAAAAAGATCCACGATCTGGAACTGACCCGGATGATCTCCATCCAGACGGCTCCCCAGATCCGGCTGGTTCAGGGCAGCGATACCATGATGATTGAAAAAATCCAGTCTACCCTGGTCAACACCATCCCCCTGTGGAAAAGTCAGATGGTTCTCGCTCTTGGGGTGGAACATGCTTCTCAGGCTGCAAAAGCGCAGCAGGAAGTCAGCAGCCTGACCAACGAACTGCTCCGGAAAAATGCCGATACCCTGAAAACCGCCACCCTCGAAACTGCCAGAGAATCAGAACGCGGTATTGTAGATATGGAAACTTTAAAACATACCAACGAATCCCTGATCTCCACGCTGGATGAAGTAATGAAAATCCAGGAAGATGGACGGCAGAAACGTGCGGCCGCCGAAGCCGAATTAAACCGTATGGAAGGAGAACTGAAAAGTAAACTCCTGGAACTCAGAAAATAGAAATTTTCAAAAGGCACAGAAGGACGCTCTTCCTCTTTTTCTGTGCCTTTTCTTCTACTCCCACCCGTTCATAATCTGCAAGATCTTTTCCTCATAATCTCCTGTATATTCCTCCTGCTTTCCACCATTTCTCACATTGCTTTCCGCTCCGTACTCATTTTCACAGAATTCCCACACATGATATCCCACACCACGGTAGGCAAAATCCAGACTGCCCAGTCCGTCTTCCTCATGATACTCATATTCCCATCCTTTCTCTGCAAGATATTTCTGTAATTTTTCCAGTCTCATTTCTCTTCTCCTTTTCCTGATCTGTCTCTGATGCCCTGTTTTTTCTTCCTCCGGATCTTTCTGACAAGCAGCACTGCCAGTGCTGCAAGACCGCCGATTCCGGCCAGATAAGGAAGCGCTATCAAAGCAGCCACAGCAAACTCCCTCAAGCCTCCGCCAAAACGATACAGGGAGTTTTCCAGACCATCTTTAACTTCCGTCCAGAATCCCCCTCCTGTTCCCGATGAAGACTCCCGCTCCACCTCCTGTACCTGGAGGTACAGCGTACTGTATGTTACCTGATTGTCCATCGCCCTCAGTCTGGACTCATAAGATTCAATCTCATAATTTACCTCTGTCAGCCGCCCCTGAACGGCGATAACATCCTCCAGCTGCTCCGCCTGTTCCATCAGTCTTAAAAGACTTTCCTGTTCGGTTCGCAGCGCGGACAGCCGGCTTTCTGTATCCACATACTGCAGTGCCACGTCCTCTGTATTCTCCCGGATTCCGGTTACAGATGCCCCCGCTTGAATCTCTTCTGTCAGTTCGTCCAGCTTCTCCGCCGGAATACGTATCGTCAGATCTGCACTTCTGTTTTTTTCCTCCTTTTGTCCGCTGATTCCGCTGCTCTCCAGATAACCTCCCAGATCTTCCGTCTTTTTCCTTGCCATTTCCCAGAAATCATCAAAGTGCTCCGTCTCTGCCTGAATATTCCTGGTTACGATCCGTTTCTGGCCTGCCGGGATAGCGCTGTCACCTGCCGGAATACTGCTGTCCTCTGCTCCTTCCATCTCCGACTCCGGCAGGGATGCAGATTCCCCATAACCGATGTCAGCTGCACTCTGTACTGCTGTCGTCTCCGCAGTTTTCTCTGCCTGGCAGCCCGCCAGAATAAAGCTGCCCGCCAGCAGCAACATCATCCATCTTTTTTTCTTCATCCCTGATTCCCCCTTTCATGAGACCGTCACCAAAAGAAAACATAACCTTCCATCTATCCTCCTCACAAACCTGTAAGTTCCCGGATCGTCTACTCCAAAGGTATCCAGATCAAACTCTTCCTCTCTGATTTCTCCGGGATCTAAGATTTCTTCTGTCTCCTCCTCCGTCTTCCATATCTGTCTCCACTGTCCCTCTTCCAGATATTCTACTGCAAGCACACAGGAGACTCCCATCTCTCCCGATCCTTGATTTTTCAAAATCGTCCGGATCTGTCCTCCTTCCTCGCCGCCAAGACGCCACCTCTTTTCTGTCTCATCTGTTCCTCCATACTCTTCTGTTTCCGCATCGCTTTTCTCCCGGATTCCGGAATCTTCCCCACTTTCCTCTGATATACTTTCCCCGGACGCATCCATCTGAAGTTCCTCTGATTTCTCCTCTCCGATCGCCCACACTTCCGGATTCCCCTGAACTGCTGCAAACAGGAGCAGGACAGCAGCAGCGGCAGCTGTCAGATACTTCTTTTTCTTCCTTTTCCTGCCTATTTTCCGGATTTTATTCTGAAAATCTTCTGAAAAATCATGTTCTCCTGCAATCTCTTCCCGGTCAGGCATTTCCTTCCACTTTTCTTCCCAGTATGATTCCAGCAGTTCTTTCAGCAGCTTTTCCTCCCTACTCACAGGCCTCCTCCTCTCTCAGCAGTGTCTGCAGCTTCTTCCGGGCACGAAAGATCTTTCCATTTGCAGTCTTTGGTGAAATCCCCATCATCCCGGCTACCTCTTTTTCACTCATTTCGTGGAGATATCGGTACTCCAGCGCAATCCGGTATTCTTCCGGAAGCCTGTCAATGGCCTGAAAGATCCTCTCCCGGGATTCCTTCTGCAGATAAAGTTCCAGAAGATCCTCTCCTGCCTGCCCTTCCCACTCCTCATAAGATTCCACTTTTATCTTTTTCTGTCTTCTCACAATATCAATTGCTTTATTTCTCACGATCGTACCAAGAAAATTCCTCGTTTCTCTGCTTCTGGGATCTTTTACCCGATCCATGTGGTTCGCCAGTGCCAGAAAGGTTTCCTGTACCGCATCCTCTGCCAGATGAGCGTCATGAAGAATCTGATCTGCCAGATACCATAGAAAATGACTGTACGTCTCATAAATAATCTGAAAACAGTTTTTCTCTTCCGGTGTATCCAGCATATCTAAAAAAATCAGCATAGCCTTCCCCTTATGTACTTTTCCATTTCCTTCTTTATTAATTAAACGCATTTTAACCTGCTTTTACTTCAGGTTTTTCATTTTTTCCTCAAAATATTTAGAAAAGCAGGAAATGCACATAAAATCGTGCATCTTTCCTGCTCCTTTTCTATCCTGGGATTCCTTAACCTTTTTTCCGTTCATACTGACAGAACGTAAATTCCAGATCAAAATACGTCTGCTCTTCGCTCTCTGCCGTCACTTCCCACTCCGGCATCTCATCCAGATTGGGAAAATAGGTGTCCGCTTCATAAGAAAAATCAATCTTCGTCACATGGATCAGATTGCAGTAAGGAAGCAGCATTTCATAAATCTGCCCTCCTCCTACCACATAAATATCATCATCCTCATACTTTTTCAGTTCTTCCAGAAGCGCTTCCTCCGTATGCACCACAATGGCTCCATGCCCGTCATAATTTTCTTTTCTGGTCAGCACGATATTCGTTCTGTTTTTCAGCGGAAGCCCTCCCGGAAAGCTCTCCAGCGTTTTTCTGCCCATCACCACTACGTGGCCGCTGGTCTCCTGCCGAAAAAACTTCTGATCCATGGGAATCCGCACCAGAAGATCGTTTCCTTTTCCGATCGCCCAGTTTTTATCCACTGCAACAATTGCTTTCATCTTCGTTTCCTCCTTAAACTGCTATGGGAATATTTTTTATCTGAGGCCCTGTCACATAATTTTCCACATGCAGATCATCCACAGTAAAATCATAAAAGTTCCTGATCTCCGGGTTCAGCCAGACCTTCGGCGCATCATACACCGGCCTTTTGATCAATTCCTGCACCAGAGGAATATGCCGGTCATAAATATGCGCATCTGCAATCACGTGGAGCAGCTCGCCTGGATTCATATCACAGACCTGAGCCAGCATATGAACCAGCAGAGCATACTGACATACATTCCAGTTATTGGCCGCCAGTACATCCTGGGATCTCTGATTGAGTACCGCATTTAGAGTAAGCCTGTCTTCCCCCGGCCGCTTTGTCACATTAAAAGTCATAGAGTACGCACAGGGGTATAGATTCATCTCATGGAGATCCTGATGCACATAAATATTAGTCATGATCCGGCGGCTGTAGGGATTATGTTTTAAATCATAGATCACCCGATCCACCTGATCCATCATACCTTCCTTATATTGATGCTTTACCTGAAGCTGATAACCGTAAGCCTTTCCGATGGATCCATCTTCATCTGCCCAACTGTCCCAGATTCTGGGACCCAGATCATGGATGTTGTTGGATTTTTTCTGCCAGATCCATAAAAGTTCGTCAAAACAGCTCTTAAGTCCTGTTCTGCGCAGAGTGATCGCCGGAAATTCCTTTGACAGATCATACCTGTTCACCACACCGAATTTTTTCACTGTGTAAGCCAGGGTTCCATCTTCCCAGTGGGGACGCACCTTCTCCCCTTCCGTACTGCAGCCGTTTTCTATAATGTCCCGGCACATATCAATAAATATTTTATCTGCAAAGCTCATACGACTCCTCCTCTCCCTTTTCATTCTCTTCTATTCTACACGAAAACAGGATGCAGTACAATGTTTCTTCTGCATCCTGCTTTGACTTTTTTCTCCTGCCGTGCTATAGTTTGTCCCGGATATCGTTTTTCAGGAGGTTCTGCTATGAAAAAATCACTGCATCCGTTCTGGAAGGTCTGCTCCTTCCTCCCGGCTCTGCTTCTTATGTGCACCATCTTTTCCTTTTCCGCCCAGACCGGAGAAGTCTCTTCAGGGCTGAGTTATCAGGTCAGCGCCAGGCTGGTAGACACTGTCTCTTCCGTTTCCGGAAAAGAACTGTCCGATGATGACCGGGAAATGTGGATCGACCGGATCCATACACCGATCCGCAAAGCCGCCCACATGAGCGAATACTGTCTGCTGGCCCTCTTTGTTTCCCTTCCTCTGACTGTCTGGGGAATTCGTGGAAGAAAACGCTTTCTTCTTGCTCTTGCCTTCTGTACCGCCTTCGCCGGATCAGATGAATTCCACCAGTCCTTTGTCGGAGGACGCGGCCCCTCCCTCTTCGATGTCCTCATCGATTCCGCAGGTGCCGCCGCGGGCTGTGCTCTGCTCTTAATCTTCAAAAACCGGCGTTGACAGATATCTGTCTCCGTTATCCGGCAGAATTACCACAATATTTTTCCCTTCCATTTCCGACCGGGAAGCCAGAAGCGCGGCCGCACGGACAGCTGCCCCGGCGGAAATCCCCACCAGGATCCCTTCCGTCCTTCCAATCTCCCTGGCTGTCTCTATTGCCTCTTCATTTTTTACCGGAATTATCTCATCATAGAGATCCACATCCAGCACCGCCGGCACAAATCCGGCGCCAATTCCCTGGATCATATGTGGACCCGGTTTTCCTCCGGACAAAACGGGGGAACTTTCCGGTTCCACCGCAACTACCCTCACCTCCGGTTTCTTCCGCTTCAGAAATCTCCCGGTTCCGGTCAGAGTTCCGCCTGTTCCCACTCCGGCTACCAGTACATCCACCCTGCCCTCTGTATCCTCCCAGATCTCCGGCCCTGTCGTCTGCTCATGGGTCCGGGGATTGGCCTCGTTATCAAACTGTCCCGGTATAAAGCTTCCCGGAATTTCCTTTGCCAGTTCTCCGGCCCGCTCTATGGCTCCCGCCATGCCTCTGGCTCCTTCTGTCAGAACCAGCTCCGCCCCATAGCCTTTCAAAAGCTTTCTCCGCTCCAGACTCATCGTCTCCGGCATAACCAGGATCAGGCGATAGCCCTTTGCCGCAGCCAGTGATGCAAGACCGATTCCGGTATTGCCGCTGGTGGGCTCAATGATTACGCTTCCCGCCTTTAGTTTCCCCTCTTCCTCCGCCGCCTTTATCATAGAGAGCGCCGCTCTGTCTTTCACGCTTCCGGAAGGATTCAATCCCTCTACCTTGGCCAGAATCCTGGCCTTAAGTCCATGATTTTTCTCATAATTCGACAGTTCCAGCAACGGAGTTTTTCCGATCAGCTCTTCCACACTCTTCGCGTAACGCATCCTATCACCCTTTCTTTTCACTATAATACCTATCTTTTTAGTAGGTTTATATTATTCCTGTTTTTCCGGTATGTCAAGTGTTTTCTCACAATTTTCTGACATTATTTCCGAATCAGCAGCCTCTGCCTCTTCCTGTCCCTCTTCCGGCTCTTCTTCGACTGAATCAGCCGCCGCCTCGGAAGTCTGCCTGGAATCCCGCACCCATGCATACAGCGCATGGATCAGAAGTGCTGCCCCCACTGCCCCAAACACAGCGGCACAGATCCACATCAGAAGGAGCCGGTTCTCCGGCGTCTCCCCGGACAAATTCCCCTTCCCGATACCATAAGCCAGATACATCAGGTAACCGCCCGCCATAATATGAAGTATCATTCTTCTGTTGTCTCTTCCGTCCATCTCATTTCCTCCATCAGCTTTCTGCAAACTGGCTCTCATACAGGTGGGCATAAAAACCTTCCTGTGCCAGCAGTTCTTCATGTGTTCCTGTCTCTATCACACGCCCCTCTTTCATAACCAGAATCCGGTCTGCCTCCCGGATCGTCGAAAGCCGGTGCGCCACCACAAAACTGGTACGCCCCTCCATCAGACGGGAAAACGCCTTCTGAATCCTGATCTCCGTCATCGTATCAATGGAAGAAGTCGCCTCATCCAGAATCAGCATCGGCGGCCGCATCAGCATCACCCGGGCAATACAGAGGAGCTGTTTCTGCCCCTGGGAAATATTGCCTCCATCCTCCGCAATCACCGTATCATAACCTTCCGGCATTCTCCGGATAAAACTGTGCGCATGCGCTGCTTTCGCCGCTTCTGTCACTTCCTCCCGGGAAGCGTCCGGCCTTCCGTAGGCGATATTATCATGGATCGTTCCCGCCTTCAGCCACGTCTCCTGAAGAACCATCCCATAATTTTTCCGCAGCGAATTCCTGGTGATCCGCTCTGCCGGAATCCCGTCCACCTGAAGGCTTCCCCCCTGGATCTCATAAAAGCGCATCAGCAGATTAATCAGCGTCGTCTTTCCGCAGCCGGTGGGACCTACAATGGCAATCCTCTGTCCCGGATTTGCCAGAAGATTCAGATCCCGGATCAGCGGAACCTCAGGCACATAGGAAAAATCCACATGAGAAAATTCTACCTTTCCCCTGGTCTCTTTCAGCACCACCGCCTCCGGATCTTCCGGCAAAACAGGCTCTTCATCCAGAAAATCAAAGATCCTCCCCGCAGAAGCCAGCGCATTCTGCAGTTCTGTCACCACCCCCGAAATCTCATTAAACGGTTTCGTATACTGGTTGGCATAACTCAGGAAACTGGTCAGCTGTCCCACCGTGATGCCTCCCGAAATCGCAGTAAAAGCTCCCAGAATCCCCACGCCTGTATACACCAGATTATTAACAAAGCGGGTCGCCGGATTTGTGATAGATGAGAAAAAAAGCGCCCGGATCCCACACACTCTCAGCTCTTCATTGATCCTGTCAAACCGTTTCTCGGCCCTCCCCTCGTAAGAGAACGCCTTTACCAGTTTCTGATTTCCCACCAGTTCTTCCACCAGGGAAGTCATCTCAGCCCGGGTCTCAGACTGCTGTTTAAACATGGCATAAGTTCTCCGGGCTACAAAACCCGCCACAAAAAAGGACAGCGGCGTGATCAGCACAACCAGAAGCGTGATTCCAGGACTGATCAGAACCATAAAGATCAAGGTTCCCAAAATGGTCAGAACTCCTGTGAACAGCTGGGTAAATCCCATCAGAAGACCGTCTGAAAACTGATCTGCATCCGTGGAGATCCTGCTTAAAATATCCCCTGCCGGATGGCTGTCCAGATAGCTCAACGGCAGTTGTTCCAGATGGGAAAAGGCTGCATTTCTCACATCCTGCACTACCTGATAGGTAATCCGGTTCGTGAAAAGACTCATCCCCCATTGGGCAAGCGCCGCTGCTCCCACAACCGCCCCCAGCACGATCAGAAGCCTGAACAGTTCCGGAAAATCCACCCGTCCCGGACCTGCGATCAGATCTACTCCCTTTCCAATCAATACCGGAGTATACAAAGTAAAAACCACCGTCACAAAAGCCAGAAGGAACACCATGCATACCGCTCCCCGATACGGTCTGATCAGGGAAATCACTCTTCTTACTGTTTTCTTTTCTCTCACAGCTGCTCCGCCTCCTTTCCGGAAAACTGAGACAGGCAGATTTCCCGGTAAACCGGGCAGTTCTTCACCAGCTGCTCATGTGTTCCCCATCCGGCCATCCGGCCGTCATCGAGAACCAGAATCCGATCTGCCCTTCGCACAGCAGCTGCCCTCTGGGAAACAAGAAATACTGTCATCCCCCGGGTTTCCTCTTTCAACGCCCTCCGAAGCGCCGCATCTGTGGCAAAATCAAGAGCCGAGGCGCTGTCATCCAGGATCAGGATCTCCGGACGGGAAACCAGCGCCCGGGCAATAGTCAGTCTCTGACGCTGGCCGCCGGAAAAATTCCGGCCACCGGCTGTCACCTGTCCATCCAGTCCGCCTTTCTTCCCTTCCACAACTTCCCTCGCCTGAGCCGTAACAAGCGCCTGCCAGATTTCTTCTTCCGAAGCGTCCTCCTTCTGCCACCGCATATTTTCCCGGATCGTTCCCGCAAAGAGAACCGCCTTCTGCGGTACAATCCCTATCTTCTTCCTCAGGCTGTCAAATGCATACTCCTGTACCGGTCTTCCCTCTACCAGCACCTGTCCGGAATTTCCGTCGTAAAACCGGGGGATCAGGCTGACCAGCGTAGATTTTCCCGAACCGGTTCCTCCAATGATTCCTATTGTCTCCCCCCGTTTTACTGCAAAAGAGATATTTTCAAGCGCCGGTTCTCTGGCTCCCTGGTAGGTAAAGGATACCGCTTCAAACCTCACCATTTCCTCGGAATCGGCAGAGACAGAAAATGTATCTGTTCCTTCCTGCATTCCCGGCTGACAGGCAAAAACTTCATTGATCCGCAAGGCACTGGCTGCCGCCCTGGTCACTGTAATGATCAGATTTGCCAGCGCCACCAGTGCCAGCAGAATCTGACTCATATAATTGATCAGCGCTGTCAGTTCGCCCTGGGTAATCTCTCCCCGGTCTACAGAACCGCCTCCCTGCCAGAGGATCGCAATCACAGCCAGATTTACCAACACGTAAGTAAGCGGATTCATCAGCGCTGAGATCCTTCCGGAAAAAAGCTGTACCTTTTTCAGCCCTTCATTCACCTGCCTGAATTCCTCCGTCTCCGCCTCCTGCCGGGAAAAAGCGCGCACAACTCTGGCACCTCCGTAGTTTTCTCGGGTGAGACGCACCACCTGATCCATCCTGCTCTGCACTTTTTTGTACAGAGGAATCGTAACTTTTACGATAATAAAGATCGCTGCGCCGATGAGCGGAACTGCAATGAAAAAGATCACTGTCAGTTTCACACTGATCGTCAAAGCCATGATCACCGCTCCCACCACAATAAAAGGAGAGCGCAGAAACAGACGAAGCACCAGATTCACCCCTGCCTGGGCCTGATTAATATCGCTGGTCATACGGGTCACAAGAGAAGGAGTTCCCAGGCGATCCAGTTCCTGATAGGAAAGTCGGTTAATATGGGAAAACAGTGCCCTGCGCAGCGCAGTTCCAAATCCCATAGAAGATCTGGCTGCAAAATACTGCGCTGTCAGGGAACAGGAAAGCCCCAGCACCCCCAGGAAAATCATCAGCCCGCACATCCGCCAGATATAGGCCTGATCCTGCTGCCAGATTCCCACATCGATGATCTTTGCCATCACAAGGGGAACCAGAAGTTCAAAGCTTGCCTCCAGCATCTTAAAGAGCGGTGCGATCACCGCCTCTTTCCAGTACCCTTCCAGGTAAACTAAAAGTTTTTTCATAATAATCGCCCCAACAAAACTGTCTGATTATACCCGGCCATAAATTCTGGTCATCCGATAGATCCGACCCGCCAGCTGGTCGCTGATCTGCCCCGGAACCATTCTCCACTTCCAGTTCATCCCAAATGTGGAGGGCTGATTCAGCCTAGCCTCCTCTCCGAGGCAGAGATAATCCTGCATGGGGATTACGCACAGATCTGCCACGCTCTCCATAGCCAGCCGGATCAGCGCCCAGACGTGATCTTCCTCACTTCCGCCCCGGTAATTCATATACTCATCCACAAAGCTGCGTTCTTCCCAGCTCAGTGTCTGAAACCAGTGCCGGGTGGTGTCGTTGTCATGCGTTCCCGTATAAACCACACTGTTCGTAGTGTACCGGTGGGGCAGATATGCACTGCTGGCGCTGGGATCGAAGGCAAAATGGAGAACCTTCATTCCCGGATAGCCGGTCTCCCGGACCATCTGCAGAACACTCTCTGTCAGAAATCCCAGATCCTCCGCGATAATGTCCTTCCATCCCAGTTTGTTCCGCAGCGTGTGGAACAGTTCGATCCCCGGACCTTTTTCCCAGTGACCGAACTCAGCTGTAGCATGCCCGTAGGGAATCGCATAATATTCATCAAAGCCACGGAAATGGTCAATCCGTACCGTATCATACAGTTTAAAACAGTGTGCTACCCGCTGTACCCACCAGGAATATTCTGTTTCCCGGTGATATTCCCAGCTATAAACCGGATTTCCCCAGAGCTGCCCGGTCGGTGAAAAGCCATCGGGAGGACAGCCTGCAACCGCAACCGGCTGATTATCCTCATTAAACTGGAATAATTTCGGATTTGCCCAGGCATCTGCGCTGTCAAATGCCACATAAATAGGAATATCCCCGATAATCTGCACTTCTCTTTCATTCGCATACGCCTTCAGTTTCATCCACTGCTTCAGGAAATAGTACTGAAGAAATCTCTGAAACTGGATCGGATCCGCCAGGCGCTCTCCGGCTTCCTGCAGTGCTCCCGGCTGACGGTCTCTCAGCTCCCTGGGCCAGGTTGTCCAAAGCGCCCCGTTCTGGCTCTCTTTGATCGCCATGAAAAGACAGTAATCTTCCAGCCAGTATCCCTCATTTCTCACAAACTCTCCAAACGTCTCATCCGGCGCCCACCGGTCAAAAGCCTTTCTCAGAAGGGGATATCGGTAATTATAAATCCTCTCATAATCAACATAG